>JGI2924J29684_1078592_pt1 | contig 75050 bp, 68 predicted proteins | sample BenlonsequencITS_FD_29684 | JGI IMG/M metagenome (IMG submission 29684)
TCAAACAAGCCAGTGGTGCCGTCCAAAAAGCTGAGGCATATCTAAAAAACACCCATTTACTATCACCTATATCCGGATATATTACGAAAAAATATCTCCAACCGGGTGAAATGCTTAATGCCGGTACCCCGGTATATGAGATTACAGATCTAGTTCACACCTATGTAAACATTTATATAAGCGAGAAAAAGATTGGACGTGTTCATCTGAATCAGGAAGCTGAGATCACTGTAGATGCCTTCCCGGATCGGGTTTTCAAGGGTAAGGTTGTATTAATCAACGATGCCGGTGAATTTGCAGTTCAAAAAGCTATCGATGACCAGTATGAACATGATATCCGCAGTTTTCGTGTCAAGATTGATGTGCCCAATGATGATCTGGCATTGAAGACAGGTATGACAGCCAGGGTTAGGATCATTGAAGGGGGGCAGTAGGTTTGGAGCCAATAATTATTGTCAGGGACCTGGTACAGAAAATTGGGCGCAATATGCTTTTAAATGGGATATCCTTTGATGTGTTGCCTGGAGAAAGTTTTGGTGTGTTTGGCGTTCGTGGGGCAGGTAAAACAACGTTATTACATATTTTGGCCGGTATAGATCGATTCAAATCCGGCCAGGTTGAAGTTTTGGGTTGTAATATAACGAAATCCGAAAACTTTAAACGTAATTTGGGAATTGTTACACAGGAAAGCAGCCTGTTCCTTGATATGACAGTTGGGGAAAATCTTGACTTTATTGCTGCTTTAAAAAACGCTTCACGAGCCGATGTGTACAATTTAATAGAACGCTATGAATTAAATGATTCTCTATCTGAGCCTGTCACTGTTCTTACACTGGGAATCTTTCAACGTCTTTCCCTTGCTTGTGCCATGCTAAACCGGCCAAAATTGTTGATTGCCGATGAAATCATTAAGGATTTTGATTTATATTCGCGCAACCTCATTTTAAGAGAGTTGCGGCAATTTCAAGCTGAGGGTGGAACCTGTGTTTACGGCTTTAGCAATATTGAATTTTGTGAACATATGAGTAAAGTTGGTTGGCTGGAGAGTGGACAAATGAACATTTATGAGCCAAAGGATGCCCAAACGGAATGGAACAGGCAGGTAAAATTTTACACGGAACAGAGTGATCGTCATCATGTTTAAACAGTACCTGGTAATTATGAAGCGTGAATTATTTTATATGTGGCGGGACAAAGGTTTACGTTATATTTTGATTGCCGGGCCACTGCTGGGGTTGTTTTTGTTTATGGGAATCTATGATCACCCAAGGATTGACAATATTCCCACTGCGATCGTTAACTTGGACAAGAGCGGTGCCAGCCGCCAAGTTGTTGCTGAGTTGAAGAATACTCAAGATTTAGAGATCATTTATTATCCCAATAGTTTTGAACAACTAGAGGAGTTGATCAAAAGAGGACAGGTGATGGTAGGTGTAGTCATCCCTGAAAATTATAGTAAAAATATTGCCTTGCATCGCCAAACCAAAGTGGCCGTGGTTATTGATGGCGCAAACATGACTTATGCTACAAATGCTGCAAGTGCAGTATTAACGGTGACGCGAACGTTGGGGACCCAAGTAGGGGTTAAAACCTTGATAGCTCAGGGTATGCAGCCGAACCAAGCCCAAGAAGCCTATCAGTCAATCGACTTCCGGGAAGAAGCGTGGTTTAATCCTACCTTAAATTATGCCTATTTCTTGGTGCTTCCTTTAGTACTTAATATCTGGCAGCAGTGTTGTACTCTAGCTTCCTGCATGAATATCATCGGCGAAAATGGGTTCCGAAGCTGGATACAGATCAAGTCTTCCAGGATGTCTATTTTTAAGTTTTTTTTCTGCAAGTCTATCGTCCATATTTTTATTTTTATGCTCATAATATTGCCAGTCTATTTCTTGGCTTTCGTAGTCTTTAAACTTCCCCTTAATTGCGATCTAATTACTTTCCTGTTATATACATTGGTATTTGCAATTTCCCTGCACAGCGTTGGAACACTGATATCAAGTTTGTCCAGGAGTGCGGTTGATGCTTCGCGTTTTGGGATGGTTATCGCTTTGCCATCCTTTGTTATATCCGGTTATACATGGCCCATTGAAGCAATGCCGCAATGGTTTCAGCCTGTGGCCTGGGTCTTTCCCCAGACCTGGTTTTTTCAGGGGATAAACTATCTTGTTTTTAAAAACCCGGGTTGGGAATTTATGGGCCGTTATTTTTTAATTTTAGGTATTATGTCAGTTATCTGCTATAGCTTGGCTGCTTTGTTTACGCACGGTCTTAAGGCACGTTTTAGATAAGAGGTGGTTAACATGAAACAGATTCTGAATATTGCTCACTACGAAGTTATTCAGATATTTAAAGATCGAATTCTTTTATTGATTGTATTTGTCGTTCCATTACTCTATGTATCTTTGCTTGGTATGATTTACGCCTCCAGCATCCTGCAGCATGTGCCTCTCGGAATTGTTGACCTTGACAACTCTGTCGAAAGTCGTGCCGTAGTCTCCGCCTTTGAGAATACGAATAATTTCCAAGTAATACCGGGAATTAATACATATGCAAATTTAGAAAAAGGGATGAAAAACGGTACGATACGGGCGGGGGTAGTGATCCCGGAAGATTACTCCCAAAGGTTATCTCAGCACCAGCTTACGCAGATTTTAACTGTATATGATGGTTCCAACCTGATTTACGGGTATAATACCCGCAGATACTTCCAGCAAGTACTTAATACCTTCAGTGCTGACCATACAGCTGCCTATCTCGGTGGGCTGGGGATGAGCAAGCAAGAAATTACATATGTCATGGATAGCGTCTCTTTTAGCATGCAGGTTTGGTATAATCCAAACTATAGTTATACTACCTTTATCTTTATGGGTTTAGTCATTATAGTCTTACACCAAATCGGTCTTATGGGCATTGGTCTTTCTGTCACCAGGGAAAAGGAAAGGAATTCATGGATCCAGTATCTTTGTGCCGCGGTTCCCCAGTGGAAGATTTTTATGGGCAAAGCTCTACCCTATTTTATAGTGAATTTTTTTAACTATAGTTTATTATTATGGGTTGCAGCTCGGTGTGTAAATGTCAAAATTGAAGGATCACTTGCTTTGATTCTATTGCTTGGCCTAATCTTTAATATCATTATTACTTCTCTGGGGTTTATTATTTCGCTTTATGCGCCCAACTCCTTGCAAGTGACGCGTTATCTCATGTTATTATCAATTCCTCTTTTCTTTATTTCAGGGTACACTTGGCCCGGTACCCATATGCCGGTGTATCTTAACGGACTGGGTAAGCTTATGCCTTACACTTGGATGTCCGAGGGTTTACGTTTGGTTACGGTTAAGGATTTGGGATTTTACTACTTGGACATCACGTTAATAATGATGGGCATCATAGCTGCAGTGACCTCATTTTTCGCCTTAACCTTCTCCAAACGACGGAACCCTGTAGTAGAGGATGGAGTGATGGTAAATAGCGGAATCAATTATCCAGGAAAGAACTCTTGGTGAGACAGGGGGAGACAGGGGGGACGTTTCGTTTGTCTTATTTATTTACGTCTCATTCTTGTTTTATAACTCTTACTTAATTTATTGATTAAATAATTATGAGGCCTTTTTATAACAATACCATAGAAGTAGCTGGTGTACTAAATCCACATAATTTATTATGCAAAAGGAATACATGGAAAAAGCGCGAATACTAGGTAATGTTATAAGTAATGCTAATAAACAGAAAAAATAAGTAAACGGAGGTTTATAGAGTGAGCGTACGTATTGCCATTATCGGAGGCACCGGGGTGTACGACCCCAATATATTGACGGATATTACCGAGGAAAAAGTGGATACTCCCTTTGGCAGTATCAAGGTGAAAGTTGGTAATTACCAGGGCAAGCGGGTTGCATTTATGGCCCGGCATGGCGAAGACCATTCCGTGGCGCCGCACCTTATCAACTACCGGGCTAATATATACGGGCTGCGCATGCTGGGTGTGAAAAATATTTTCGCCACTGCTGCGGTGGGCTCTTTAAATCCAGATATGAAGCCTAAAGATTTTGTTTTCATAGACCAGTTTTTAGACTTTACCAAATCCAGGGCACAAACATTTGTGGAGCAAGGGGTTATACACCTGGATATGACCGACCCGTATTGTCCCCGACTCCGCCAGGTATTGTGCGATGCCGCCCAAAAACAAGGCCTGCCCTACCACAGAACGGGGACGTATGTCTGTATGGAGGGACCGCGCTTTGAAACCCCGGCGGAAATCCGCATGCTTAGCCAGCTGGGAGGAGATGTGGTGGGCATGACCAGCGTGCCTGAAGTGGTGCTGGCCCGTGAAGCCGAAATATGTTATGCCACCATAGTCATGGTTACTAACTTTGCTGCTGGTATATCTCCGGACCGGCTGTCTCACCAGGAAGTGGTGGATGTCATGGATGAGAATGTGCATAATTTAAGAGGTTTAGTTATGGAAGCAATTTCCCGAGTTGATGAACAAGCAGACTGTTCGTGTCAACATCTACCCCAGGACCCGTCTGCGGTAAAATAATTTTGGGCAACGAGAAATGCAGAGTTGGAAAGGATCGGTGTTTACAACTATGGAAACTATGCGCTGGGTTGACGGTTGTTTGGAGATTTTAGATCAGACGCTGCTGCCGGGAAAAGCTGAGTATATCAAGTGCGAGCAATATACAACCGTTTGTGATGCCATTTGCCGTCTAAGTGTACGTGGTGCACCGGCCATCGGGGCCGCCGCTGCCTACGGGTTGGTCCTGGGCGCTGCAGCTCTAAAACCTGCAGGTAAAGATGAATTTATCGCCGCAGTGGAGCAAATTGCCCGGAATTTATCCGTCACCAGACCCACGGCCGTGAATTTGCAGTGGGCTTTAGACCGAATGCTTAGGGTTTTACATAATTACACTTCCGGCAATGTTGAGGATTTGAAGGAAACATTACTGAGAGAGGCGCACGCCATTTATGCCGAAGACCTGGAGAGCAACCGTCGCATGGGCGAGTTTGGTGAAAAGCTGGTTCCCACCAATGCCGCTATTTTAACACATTGTAATGCCGGTGCCCTGGCCACCGCGGGTATCGGCACCGCTCTAGGGGTAATTCGGGCTGCTCACCAGGCCGGTAAAAATATCAGTGTTTATGCTGATGAAACCAGACCGCTGCTCCAGGGAGCCCGTTTAACCACCTGGGAAATGGTACAGGAAAAAATACCGGTAACTTTGTTAACCGATAACATGGCCGGTTACCTGATGGCTTGCGGTAAAGTAGATCTGGTTATTGTCGGTGCGGATCGCATTGCCGCCAATGGCGATGTAGCCAACAAAATAGGCACCTATGGTGTGGCGGTGCTGGCCAAAGAACATGGTCTGCCTTTTTACGTGGCTGCACCCATGTCCACCATTGATTTCAACATAGCCAGCGGGCAGGGGATACCGATTGAGAACCGGGATGATCGGGAAGTGACTTGTTTTGCCGGTCAGCAGGTGGCACCGGAAGGTGTTAAAGTTTGGAACCCTGCTTTTGATGTTACGCCGGCTCACTTGGTCACAGCCATTATCACCGACCGGGGTGTAGCCCGGCCGCCTTATACAGAAACACTGGCGGCGCTGGCCGGTAGATAATACCCGTATACAGTATATGTTTAAAAAACAGGCATGTGTAGTTTAAATCCTTGAAATAGTTTAATATATTTAACCTACCAGCGTTTTTATTCAAAACAACTGGAATTAGAGCTACATTCATATATTGATAAAATCGGACAAATATCTAAGGAGCTGATCTTTTGTCGGACTACGTAATTAGGGACATTAATTTGCATGAACAGGGTCGACTGAAAATAGATTGGGTACGGGCACATATGCCTGTACTTAATGTTATCCGGGAAGAATTTGAAAGGGATCGCCCTTTCCAAGGTGTCCGGATAGCCATGAGCATTCATCTCGAGGCCAAAACAGCTTACCTGGCCGAAGTGCTCAGCGCAGGGGGAGCCGAAGTATCCATAACCGGCTCAAATCCCCTGTCCACCCAGGACGATGTTGCCGCTGCGCTGGCCCATGCCGGTATCAAGGTTTATGCCTGGTACGACGCCACCAACCAGGAATATGATGAACACCTGCGCCTGGTGCTGGGCAATCATCCCCAGGTGGTGATAGATGATGGGGGAGATTTGGTGCACCTGCTGCACACCGACTTGCGGGATCAGGCCTCAGAGGTGCTGGGAGGTGCCGAGGAAACCACCACCGGGGTGTTGCGCTTGCGGGCATTGGAGCGGGCCGGTCAACTGTTGTTTCCCATGATCTCAGTTAACGATGCCCGGTGCAAGCATTTGTTTGACAACCGCTACGGTACTGGCGAGTCGGCTTGGGCCGGCGTATTGCGCACTACCAATCTGGTGACCGCGGGCAAAACCGTGGTGGTTATGGGCTACGGCTGGTGCGGCAAAGGCGTGGCCATGCGGGCCAAAGGTTTGGGTGCCAATGTGATTATTTGCGAAACTGATCCGGTGAAAGCCATCGAAGCATATATGGATGGCTACCGGGTGATGCACAGCAAGCAGGCTGCTTCTGAAGGGGACATTTTTATCACCGTTACAGGGTGCCGGGACCTGCTGCGTACCGGGCATTTCCGGCGTATGAAGGACGGCGCTATTCTGGCCAATGCCGGCCATTTCGATGTGGAAATCAATATTCCGGAACTCGAGCGGGCTTCGGTTTCCCGCCGTACCGTGCGCCAAAACATTGAGGAATTTAAGCTGCCGGACGGGCGTCGCCTGTACTTGCTGGCCGAGGGCAGGCTTGTGAACCTGGCGGCCGGGGATGGTCACCCTGCGGAAATTATGGATATGTCCTTTGCTTTGCAGGCCCTTTCAGCGCTGTACCTCCTGCGGCATGGACGTGAATTGGACAAGAAGGTATATAATGTTTTGCCTGAATTAGACAACCGGGTAGCCGAATTGAAGTTAAAATCACTGGGTATACAAATAGATCGTCTTACCAGCGAGCAATTCAGTTATGTTAATGAATGGCGGTGCGAGTAGCAGAGCGGAATTGCTAACGACAAGTAGTACCTAATGTAGTAGATCCAAGTAAGCAATTGTTATTATTATCAATGAACAGCAACAGGGAGTTTGGGCCAACGGTTTAATGTCATGGCAAAAACTATATTGGGCATAAAGGGGGTTTAATTATGTCTGTTACATTAGAAAAGATCAAGGAACAGGTGTTAAAAATAGGCTTCCGCATGGCCAGTGCCGGTTTAGTGACGGGCACCTGGGGCAATATATCAGCCCGTGTGCCCGGCGAAGGTCTGTTTGTGATAACCCCCAGCGGTATACCTTACGACGTGATGGATAAGATTGATTTAGTGGTTGTTGACGGCAAGGGGCGCGTGATCGAGGGGGAGCGAAAACCCTCCACAGAGTTAATGCTGCATAGAGCTATATACAGCGCTTATGCACATGCAGGTGCTATTGTGCACACCCACAGTATTTATGCCAGTGCTCTGGCAGTAGCAGGTAAAAATCTACCGCCTATTTTGGAGGATCAAGTGCAATTGGTGGGTGGTGCGGTGCCGGTGACCCGGTATGCCCGTGCGGGTACCGCTGACCTGGCCGATGCGGCAGTGGCTGCTCTGGGGCAGGGCAATGCCGTGCTGCTGGCTAATCATGGCCTGGTAGGGCTGGGACGCACGGTGGAGGAAGCGTATCAAGTTTGTCAGGTGGTGGAAAAGGCTGCTCAAGTATACACTTTTGCAAAATTAATCGGGCATGTTGCAGTAATACCACCCGGAGATGTTGCTGTACTGAGGGAGTCCTTCTTGACCAGCTACGGGCAGCAGGATGAAACAATAGAGCGCAAGGTTTGAGTTAGTTTAAGAAAGTTTAAGCAAGTTTAGGCCTGACCCCATTAAGGAGGTTTTTTAATGGCGGATTTACTGATCAAATGTATGGCCGTTTTAACCATGGATGGCGAGGGCGATATAATCCACAATGGTGAAATTGCGGTACGGGATGATGTTATTTATCACGTGGGTCCCAGCGGATCCACACCGGGTGATTTTTCACCGGAACGGGTACTGGATTATCCCCGGATGGTGGCTCTGCCCGGCTTTGTCAACTGTCATACCCATGCTGCTATGACGCTGTTTCGTGGCTATGCTGATGACCTGCCTTTAATGCAGTGGTTGAATGAAAAGATTTGGCCCCTTGAGGCGCTGCTGACCCAGGAGGATATCTATAAGGGTACGCTGCTTTGCTGCGCTGAAATGATCCGTGGTGGAACTACCACTTTTGCAGATATGTATGTTGACATGGGCCGGGTGGCCCAGGCCGCGGATGAGTCGGGCATGCGGGCTGTGCTCAGCCGGGGTATGGTTGGTTTTGGTTCCGCGGGAGAAAAGGCACTGGCGGAAAGCATAGAGTTTATTAAACAGTGGTACGGCGGTGCCGGCGGGCGGGTTGCTTGTATGTTTGGCCCCCATGCCCCCTATACATGCCCGCCGGAATTTCTGAAAAAAGTGATCGCCGCGGCGAAGGAGCTGGATGTAGCCATACACATCCATTTAGCTGAGACCAACGATGAAATAAATGAAATTAATGAAAAGTATGGTCAAACTCCCATAGCTTTAATGGAGGAGACAGGACTTTTTGAACTGCCTGTGCTGGCAGCTCATTGTGTGCATCTGAACGATAATGATATAGCTACTTTAGCACGGCACCGGGTAGGTATAGCCCACAATCCCCAGAGCAATATGAAGTTGGCCAGCGGAGTGGCACCGGTTACCCGCTTGCTGGAAGCGGGAGCGGTGGTAGGTCTGGGTACCGACGGCGCATCCAGCAATAATAATGTGGATATGCTGGAGGAAGTCCGGGCCACGGCCTTGCTGCAAAAGCTGCATACCGGCGACGCCAGCGCATTACCCGCGTATCAAGCTTTATATATGGCCACCGCAGGTGGGGCCCGGGCCCTGGGTATGCAGGATCAAATTGGACGGCTGGTGAACGGTCTTAAAGCCGACATAATTTTAATGGATATGCATAAGCCTCACCTGTACCCGCTATTTGATATTTATGCCCAGATTGTTTACGCAGCAGCATCGGCGGATGTGCACACGGTGATAATTAACGGCCGGGTGGTTATGGAAAACCGCCGTGTATTAACGCTGGACGAGGATGTGATCATGGCTGAGGCCCAACGCTGCGCTGAGTTATTGGTGCAGAGAAGCAATATTGCGAAAAAGCAACAATAAAGATAATGGGTAATTCAAAGGATAAGTTCGTTAATAAACCGCGGTGCAATTTATGTAACGCCCGTATGGTGTGCTCACAATAATTGATGGAAGAAGAAATGTTGAAGACATATTGCTTGATAGCTTCATTTAGTTAAGGGAACATTTGAAAAAGCAGGGGATATTAAATCTCCTGCTTTTCTTGGTTGATGCCCGTAAGGGCATTAATTTTTTCAAATGTGTTTTTTGATTTAAGTTGACTTATTGGGCCACTACCCGAATACTTTTTTCAGTTCCTCTTTAGTTGTTTTCAACTTTCAACACCTGGCACCAGCGTAGGGTGTGGCAGCAACGTAAGGGGGTGAAACGTGGGTTAAATACCCAGTCCGGCCCTCTTTTTCATAATATGTGCCTCAATACCGTCCGCGGCGCTTGCCGGTGTGTCAGCCAGGGCTACTTTGCCGCCGGTTAAGCCTTCCAAATCTTCGGTCAATAGTTTTACAAGCTCCGGACCTCCCGTTACGGGGGGGGTGGGAGCCAGGTGGGTATATAGCCCGAAAGCCAGTGCAAAAATTGCATCGATTGTGGCCTTTTGTTCCAGGTACTGGGGTGCGGTAACCGCCACCGGCAAATCGGAGGTGTCCACACCCAGGGCATTGGCGATTTCCGTTACCAGCATGGACATGCGCCCGGTGTCCGTGCAGGTGCCGAAGCTCAGCACGGGGGGGATGCCCAGTGCTTTACAAATTTCCTGCAGCCCGCTACCGGCCATGGCTACAGCGTCAGTGTTACATAAACCGGCCACTTCCAGGGCGTGGTTGCCGCAACCGCCGCTGATCACCAGTATATCCCGCTTAATTAGCTCCTTGGCTACGTTCACGGTCATATAGTCATGAAGGCCGGTGGCCGGGGTGGTGCAGTTCACCAGTGCTGTCACACCTTTGATTTTACCGGCTTTGATTACGTCCAGCAGCGGGTCCAATTTGCCGCCCAGAGCGTTTAGCACAGCCTCGGTGGAAAAACCGGCTATGGCCTTTTGCACTTTGTTGGGTACTTTGGCTGTGATATTACGTTCCTTGCGCTTTTTATAGTTTTCTATACCCCAGTCAATAAGCTGGCGGGCTGTATTGGCGGCTTCAGGTGGTTTATAGTCAAAATTCTTTTCCACTCCCGGTATACGTACCAGATCGTTTACTGATACCATGGTAATCTGGTACTTTTCAGCGTAAGGTGCAATGTACGGGGGGGAGCAGTTTTCATCCATGGCGAATATGTCGACGGTCCCGGTGGCTAGCAGCGGCTCAATGGCCATCCAGTTACCGGTTAGTCCGTTAAAAACTTCATCCATGGCAAATCGCTGCAGCACTTCCTGGCCGCACTCGATTGACCCCGTTACCTTGATGCCCTTTGCCCCGGCCTGACGGGCCTTTTCCTGATTGGCCGGGTCCTTGGCGGCTAAAATACAGGCCACACCAATCCATGGTTCATGACCATTAAAGACTATATTGACATAATCAGGTTCCATAATCCCCAAGTCCACTTGTACCTCGTGGGGTGATGGCGTACCGAATAAAATATCCTGCACCATTTCCAGCCCGATTTGTGAACCGTAAATGGTGGCAATCCCCAGTCTCAGTGCCTTTTTGGCCATGGAAACGAAATCACCGTCCACGTTGGTCAGGCAGCTGGCCGCGGAATCCTTTATCTCATGCATTACCCCGGCCGGGTAAATAGCCAATTCCCTCCACAGTTTTTTCCGAGGCTCAGGGGCAAAAACCTCTACCATTTTCGGTGGTTCATCGTATCCACTGCTGAGCTGATACATTAAAAAGTCCGCCAGGCGGATGGCGGTTTGTTCCAGGCTGCCGCTTTTATCAATACCCAGCTTGTCACACATCCAGTAAAGCTTGTTGGTGTCGGTAATTTGGTAAGGCGTTTTACCCTCCGCCGTGGATTTTAACGTGCGAAAGGCGTTGTAGGCATGATGCGTATAAGTGGATGTGCCCATCATATTGCGAAGTAACATGTCCCGCATGGCCATGGCGTTGCGGTCTATGCCACAAGTGCCGTGCGTGGCCCCCGCCTTGTCGGAGATGCGGCACGGTCCGCCGGTGCAAAGCTGGCAGCTTACACCTTCCACGCAAAACCCGCAGCGAATTTTGGATTGGGGATCATAGCGGTCAAATACGTTACTGAGGCCATCATTGTGTATGCGTTCATACATTTCTTGCACTGAATCATGGACGCTGATGCGACCATCTACCCGGTGTACTGCTTCCCTTGGCATAAGATACCTCCATTTGCAAAGTTTAATTTATTTTTTTAAATTGAGAGGTATTTTATGCATACTTCGCCAAAGGGAATAAGCTATATGTAACAGGTGGTGTCCGTTATCATAAAAACTAACAAACAAGTACTTATCTTCAATGGTGCCGTGTTAGGTTATGATGTTTACAATAAATTGTATATGCAAAGTATCATAATACAGATATAATTAATTATTATTACTAAAATGTTTAAGTACAGGTGGATAACGTGAGGTTAAAATTCGACATGCAAAAACTAGCGGATATTATAGGACAGTATAAGCAAATAGTGGCTGTTTATCTTTTTGGTTCATCATTGGACGAAAAGGTTCTCGAACCGAGGGATGTTGATTTGGCATTGCTTTTTAACAGTCCGCCTCAAAGTAACGTAGATTTATATGTTGCACTTTACCCGGCATTATTAAAAGTCTTTGCTCCTTTGGAAGTGGATCTTTTGTTTATGCATTCGGTGGGGTTGCCCCTGTGCTTTGAAATCATTAGTACGGGAAAAGTGATTTACTGTGCGGATGCTGACCGGCGCACCGATTTTGAAGATAATATTACCAGGGAGTATCTTGACTTTAAATATCATTTGGAAATTGCCCGCCGGGAATATTATGAAGAGATAATGGAGGGAAATTTGTTTGTTTAATCAGCAGTTGATAACTGAAAGACTGGAATTAATACGTTCTTCGGTTTTACGATTAAAGGCATTGACAGGCATGTCTTTGGAAGATTTTCAGGGTAATGAGGATGCCCAGGATATTGCTGAAAACAGGTTGCGTAAAGCACTGGAAGCGTTATTTGATTTAGGTCGTCATATAGCAGTTAAATCCGGGGCGGGTATACCTCATGATTACCGGTCCGTTATTGCCATGTTAAGTGAAAAGGATATATTACCGGCAGATTTTTGTCATGAGATTACAGGAATGGCTGGTTACCGGAACCGTTTGATGCATGAGTATAACAAGGTTACTGTACCGGAGCTTTATGATATATTGCAGACGAAATTGAGTGATTTTGAGCTGTTTTGCCAGTATATAACAAAATATTTGACAAAGCAATGAAAAGAACCATTGTTGGTAAAAGCTTTGACCGTTAAACCGGCCAAAGCTTTTGTCGTTGGTATACCGCTGAAAAGGATTGGGTTGTATTGCGTTGTGCTTTACTTGACCGTGATATAATGTTTAATTGTTACTCTTTGGTTCCGCCCCCACAGCACCCTCCCGGCGTGCAACCGGTGTTTTCCGGCTTGTTGCCGCAGCAGGTGGTGGCTTTCGTACTTAAATCTGCGGGTGCGCCTACAGCATTAGGCAGAAAAGGTTTGGATATTACCTTGGATAGTATTTCACTTCCACATTCAGGACATTTGATTTGGTCGTTATCCCTGCCGGGTATTTGTAATACTTCAAACACTTTGCCACAACCACATTTATATTCATATATCGGCATACCCTTTCCCCCTTTCTTTTTAAGATATATTCTAAATCCAAACATTACTTATTCGTTGCAAATGAATATAATCCTTTTAGATTAGGAGCATAATATTAACTTAAAACAATAAGACCTGCTACTTTTTCCTTATGGTTTTCAGTACTGTTTTGGCGCTGGTGGCCGCGAAACTGAAAAAGCCTTTGTTTCGTTTAAGTACGTCTTCCAGGGCGTTTAGTACATAATCAATTTCTTCTTTGTTGACAATTAAGGGTGGTTCCAGCCTGATTACATTGGGGTTATTTAATGTATACGCAGTCACGATACGGTGTTTATTAAGAAGCTCACCGGCCACCATACTACCCAGGTATTCATTGGAAAGCTTAGAGACTACACCCATTGTGGCCTTGTTAGCCAGATTGCCTGGTTGAGCCAGCTCAATGCCGATCAAAAGTCCTCTCCCCCGCACCTCTTGTAGTAGGGGGTATCTTTTTTGTAAATTTTTCAGTCCTGTCATGAAATAGCGGCCGTTTTCCCCGGCTGCTTCCGAAAGGTTTTCTTTAACCAGTACCTCTATAGTCGCTACACCGGCGGTAGCAGCCCAGGTATTGCCTCCGAAGGTTGAGGTATGCAAAGTGGCTTTTTCCACGTTGCCGTAAGCTTTATGCCAGATGTCTTCAGTAGTAATGAATGCTCCTATAGGCATAATTCCTCCCCCCAGTGATTTAGCCAAGCACATAATATCCGGCTCCACGTTTTCATGCTGGCAGGCAAACATGGCCCCGGTGCGGCCAAAACCGGTCTGAATTTCATCGGCGATGAATAAAGTCCCGGCTTCCCGGCAAGCCTGTGCAGCTTCGGGCAGGTAGCCCGGGGGTGGTGTAATTACGCCGCCTTCGCCCTGGATGGGTTCTACTATGAAAGCCGCGGCCTGGTGTTCCTTTAATGTACGGCGAAGCGCGTTAATGTCACCGAACGGCACTTCAATGCATTCACTCAATAGTGGCTCGAAAGGTTTGCGGTATTTATCCCGTCCCGTCACGGACAGGGCACCGAAGGATTTGCCGTGAAAAGAGTTTTGGCAAAAAATAAACCCTTTTTTCCCTGTGGCGGCCCGAGCCAATTTTAACGCTCCTTCTATCGCCTCGGCACCGCTGTTGCCTAAAAATGATTTTTTTAACTTGCCCGGGGTGATTACAGCTAAGTTATGCAGCAGCGCCGCTGCTATCGTAGGCACGCTGGCTTGCAGTAAATTAGGCATTTCTTTGACCTGCTCCAAAGCTGCGATAATCTGCGGGTGATTGTGCCCCAGGTTAAGTGAGCCATAACCGCCCAGAAAATCGAGGTAATCATTGCCGTCGCTGTCCCATAGCCGGGTTCCTTGAGCCCGGACGAACTGCCGGTCAAAGTTCAGCATACCCATCAAATTAACCAGACTGGCATTGCCGTAATGCTTATGTAATGTTCTGACCTCTTCCCTTTGCAGGGATTGGGCTTTAGTTACGGAAATAATCAATTCGGGCGACACTATGGATGCATGTTCATTAATCCCCAAGATAATACCTCCCTGGTTTGTGCAAAATTTTGTGCACAATAATAATGTATCATGTTAATTAGGGAGTGTCAATTTGAGTGGCTTTGGAATTGGCATTCTTGCAGGCCTTTTGCTTGGCTTTATAAAGAAATTACTTATAATTTTAGGTGCCACTCGACCAGGTTTGGCTTAAGTTTGATAGGAATTGCTTTGATATTGTGTTAGTGCTGTAAATAAAAGTGGGGCTAAAAGGAGTTGCTTGACAACGCTACTTAAATTAAGTAAAATTTAGCTGTAAAGTAATTTTACTTTATATAGAAAGGTTATTTGTGCTTATGGATAAGGTTATCATGATGACTTTGCTATACGATTTTTACGGACCACTGTTGACTGAAAGACAGCAAAAGTTCATAGAGTTGTATTACGAAAATGATTATTCCCTGGGGGAAATTGCTGAAAACTACGGGGTTAGCCGACAGGCGGTGCATGATACACTTAAAAGAGCGGAAAATATACTGGCTAATTACGAAAATAAACTGGGATTGATCGATAAATTTTTAATGCAGCGCAATAAACTGGCCGAGGTTGCCCGGTTGCTGGAAGATCCTCGGGAACCTTCGTCCCAACAGCTGGCCCGGGCCAGGGGGATATTGCAGGAATTGCTGGAGATGGACAGGGGGTAAAAATATGGTTTTTTCCGGTTTAGCTGAGAAACTCCAGGAGACCTTCAAAAAATTACGGGGCAAGGGGCGGCTCACCGAAGAGGACGTCGACCAGGCGCTAAAGGAAGTACGCCGGGCCCTTATCGGCGCTGATGTTAACTTTTTGGTGGTCAAGGATTTTATCGCCCGGATCAGGGAAAGGGCTGTGGGCATAGACGTTTTGCAAAGTCTTACTCCCGCCCAACAGGTTATTAAAATTGTGCATGATGAATTGACTTCACTGATGGGAGGCACCCGGAGCAAAATAGAGCTGGCCCCGTCACCACCCACGGTGGTGATGATGGTGGGATTGCACGGGGCCGGTAAAACCACCACTACTGCCAAACTGGCCAATCACATGCGCCGCCAGGGGCGTCGGCCTTTGCTTGTGGCCTGTGACATCTACCGCCCGGCTGCTATCAAGCAGCTGCAGGTACTGGGTGGGCAATTGGATGTGCCTGTATTTAATATGGGTGACAGCGTGGCTCCGCCGGACATTGCCCGTGCAGCTGTGGAAAAGGCCCGCCGGGAGGGCAATGACCTGGTAATCATAGACACCGCCGGCCGGCTGCACATTGATGAGGAACTAATGACTGAATTGCATAACATTGTGGAAACCGTCGGACCCAATGAAATATTACTGGTGGTTGACTCAATGACCGGCCAGGATGCCGTTAACGTGGCTAAAACATTTAACGAGCGTTTATCTTTAACCGGGGTGGTACTCACTAAACTGGACGGGGATACCCGGGGTGGGGCGGCCCTTTCGGTTAAGGCGGTTACCGGATGCCCCATTAAGTTTGTTGGTATGGGTGAAAAATTGGATGCCTTGGAAGATTTCCACCCTGACCGGATGGCCGACCGTATTTTAGGCATGGGTGATATGCTTACTTTGATAGAAAAAGCCCAGGCCAACTTTGATCAAGAACAGGTGGAAAAGCTTAACAAACGCATCCGGAGCATGGAATTTACCCTGGATGATTTTGTCCAACAGTTAAACCAGGTTAAAAAAATGGGTCCCATCGACCAAATCCTGGGCATGATCCCCGGCCTGGGCGGGGTGAAGAAACTCAAGGATTTGGAAGTGGATGATAAAGATCTGGTTTTTGTGGAGGCCATCATTAATTCCATGACCCCCTGGGAGAGACAGCATCCCCAAGAGATCAACGGAAGCCGGCGCAGGCGCATTGCCAGGGGCAGTGGTACCAGCGTGCAGGAAGTTAACCGCTTGCTTAAACAGTTTGAGCAGACTAGAAAGATGATGCGCCAGTTGATGGAAATGGAGAAGAGTGCAAAGAAAGGAAAGAAAGGTTTGCTCGGTTTTGGGAAAAACCGATCACCATTTCAATGATCAAATATATCTACACCAGCTAAAGGAGGTGAGCACAGTGGCAGTGAAGATCAGGCTTAAGAGAATGGGGGCCAAGAAAAAGCCGTTTTATCGGATAGTGGTGGCTGATTCCCGCTCTCCCCGGGACGGTCGTTTTATAGAAGAAATTGGCTATTACGACCCGCTAAAGACCCCGGCCGTAATTAATATCAACGAAGCCAAAGCGGCGGAGTGGTTGCGTAAGGGTGCACAACTTACGGATACTACTAAAGCGCTGTTTAATAAGGTTGGTATCAATAAAAACGTTGCCGGTGGCGAAGGCCAGTAAATGACCAGTAATTTGAGGAGGTTTATCCGATGAAGGAGCTGGTGGAAACTTTGGCCAAGGCCCTCGTCGACCATCCTGATATGGTGACCGTTGATCTGATCGAAAAAGAAAAATCTTGTGTAATTGAATTGCGGGTTGCCCAGGATGATATGGGTAAGGTTATCGGTAAACAAGGTCGTATTGCCAGGGCCATTCGGGCCGTTGTTAAGGCGGCAGCCACAAAAGAACACAAAAAGGTCACCGTAGAGATTATATAATTTTATAAGGCAACAAACAAAGGGGGCAACTGCCCTCTTTCGTGTTATGTATCATATGAAAACCCGATAGCGCTGTAGATTAGTCAGAACTTGGATAATAATTGGATAATAATATGATACATAGCATTACATACGTATGTCTCTTAAGATGATGGTTGTTTTGTACCTATTTATGACATAATGGTGATAACTTGTTTTATTTTTGGGGTGATGTATTTGCCGGGTGTAGAAGATCAATATATAACCATTGGTAAAATAGTTAATACCCAGGGACACCGGGGCGAGGTCAGGGTTATACCGTTAACGGATTTCCCCCAGCGGTTTTCCACTATGAATAAGGTTCATGTTGGTCATAATGGTAAAACCGATTTAATGAACGTTGAAAAAACCTATCAACATAAAAAGTTTATTATCATTAAGTTTATGGGTATCGAGGATATGAATACTGCAGAAACCCTTAAGGGGGCTCATTTGCTGATCCCCAGGGATGAGTTGATGCCGCTGCCCGAGGATTCGTTTTATATCTTTGATATAGTGGGCATGGAAGTGTTTACTGAGGATGGGCGTTTTCTGGGGCAAGTGCGAGACGTGTTGCAAACCGGTGCGAATGATGTGTTTATCGTTGAAGGTGTGGTGAAACGTCCACTGCTGCTGCCGGCGTTGAAAAAAGTGGTACGTAATGTCGATATGGTGCACAAGAAAATGATTGTTTGTTTGCTGGAAGGGTTGGAAGAGCTATCATGAAAATAGATGTGCTTACATTATTTCCGGAAATGTTCTCCGGCCCCTTTGACAGCAGCATTATTAAGCGGGCCAGGGACAGGGGGCTGTTGGAAATATGCTTTACAGATATCCGGGATTTTTCAGGAAATAAGCATAATACCGTGGACGATACCCCTTACGGTGGCGGTGCCGGTATGGTGATGCAGACCCCGCCCATTATGCGGGCGCTGGAGTATGTGCGTAACAAAAGGGGCGGTATGCCTGCCAGGGTGGTATTGATGTGCCCCACGGGTTTAACTTTTGACCAGTACTGGGCCCGGGATTTGGCCCGGGAGGAACACCTGGTGATAATTTGCGGACACTACGAAGGCGTTGATGAGAGAGTGCGTGAGCTGGCTGTAACGGACGAGTTGTCCATAGGTGATTACGTGCTCACCGGTGGTGAGCTGCCGGCCATGGTGGTGGTGGACGCTGTCTCCCGGATGATTCCCGGCGTTCTTGGCGAAAAGGCCTCTGCTGAAGAGGATTCCTTTTACCAGGGGTTACTGGAATACCCGCAGTACACCCGCCCTTGTGTCTACGGGGAATTATCCGTACCCGAGATTTTGATGAGCGGTCATCACGAAAGAATAAGGCTTTGGCGTCGCCGCCAGGCCTTGCTTAAAACATTGGAGCGACGCCCCGACCTGCTGCGTGAAGAAGTGCTCAATAGTGAAGACAGGGGTATTCTTCGTGAGATTATGGAACATATTCAGGGGATTATAAAAAGGTAAGCATTTAACAACACCCGGCACCAATTGATTTACTTTGGCAGGCAGATAGTTTGTCCTGGTAAAAGTTTTAACGGGTCGATGTATGGATTGAGCTCCAGCAGATCTTCAATGGTGGTTCCGGTTGCCAGGGCGATGGTGTACAGGGTGTCACCTTGATTTACCACCCAAAATACGCCCGAGGGACAAATTCTCTCCGGGGGGAGGCAAATTTGTTGGCCAATTTGTAGGTTTGCGGGGTCACTGTCGGGATTTAGACGCTCCAATTCGGCAGTTGTGGTGCCTGCAAATGATGCCATTAAATAAAAGGTATCTCCCGGCTGAACTATCCAAAAACGACCGGAAGGACATGGTTTTTGATTGGTTGAATCGGGCATGGCTTACCTCACCTTCCCAGCTTGTGTTACCTTTGCCGGGGATATTAATATGAACATGAATTGAATCTCTCCTTATTAAAATCAGCTGCCAAGCTTTTATATAGTTTATGAATATACTTTGTAAAGATTGCTATTGAGCTTAAACGATTTATTTACCATGTCTAGTTTTTATTAGATAAGGCCATTATAAAACTACTATGTTTTATAATGGAGGCAATGGTCATGATAGCGCTGCGTGCAGTATTAGTAATAATCAGCATTTGTTTTGCTATTGCTGTATACCCCATGTCGTCACCAGCCGGGGAACAGGCCGACCATGTGGCCGGAGTGTGTTATGAATATATTGACCAGCATGGCAGTATTGTGACCCTTACATCACGTGAGCCCGCCAGGGGCGATGAAATAATCAATGCAAAGGGATTCCATTACCGGGTGGTCAGTGTGGATGGTAATACAGCCCGGGTCAACCTGATGGGAAAAGATAAAAACCTGCTTTCTTATATGGATTATTATGCTAAAACCAAAGATGTGGCGGTTATTTCGAATCAAGAGTGGCGCGAGCGTCCAGTGGGCATTTATCATACTCATTCGGATGAATCATATTTACCTACCGACGGGGCAGCTTCCATTCCTTTCAAAGGGGGTATTTTTCAAGTGGGGGAAAATTTTACTGATGCACTTAAGGACCAAAAAATAAAAGTGCTTTACAATAAAACACCCCACGATCCCCATGATGCCAATGCTTATTACCGGTCCCGGCGGACAGCCCTCAAGTTGTTGAAGCAAAACCCGGTAGCTATTTTTGATGTGCATCGGGACGGTATAGACGATCCTGATTTCTATCGTCGTATTGTATCAAACCAGGATGTCACCCAAATTCGTCTGGTGGTGGGCAGGCAGAATCCAAAAATGTCTGCCAATCTTGACTTTGCCAAGCGATTAATGGCTTATGTAAATAAAAAAAATCCCGAATTGGTTAAGGAAATATACATGGCACGGGGCAACTATAACCAGGATTTGATTTCTACGGCACTGCTGATTGAAGCCGGTACGTATACCAATCAAAAGCCGGAGGCGGAAAACGGTGTTGCCCTTTTAGCTAATGCCGTCCCGGAAATGCTTGGCTTAACGCCACCCCCCCAGCCAACACAAACTGAATTACCAAAAGCCGGTCATCAGGGTTGGAAAACAGCTCTATTAATTACGGCAGTGGTTCTAATGATAGGAATAATATTTGTGTTTATTAACAACCCGAAAAATAAAATTAAGGAGTATATATTAAATAAGATGGGTATGTTGAACAGGCTTAAAAAGTAAGACGGAAGTATAGCATTTTATGGGCTGTTGCACCATGAAAAGGTTTGTGATATAATTTTCCTTGTTTATTACGGTGGTCCGCTGTCCCGAATAATGACGGGATATGAACATCTGGGGGGAAGGAGGTTACAGCATGGATTTAATTAAGGCTATTGAGCAGGACCAATTTAAAGATAATATTCCTGATTTTCGCCCTGGTGATACTGTTAAGGTGCACGTTAAAGTAGTGGAAGGCAACCGGGAACGGATCCAGGTGTTTGAGGGTGTGGTGATCAGACGCCGTGGTGGTGGGCTTGGTGAAACGTTCACAGTGCGCCGTGTATCTTACGGAGTTGGTGTAGAGAGAACGTTCCCTCTGCATTCACCACGTATTGATAAAATAGAAGTTACTAAGCGAGGACGTGTCCGCAGAGCCAGACTATACTACCTGCGCAAATTGCGCGGCAAAGCTGCTCGTATCAAGGAAATTCGCCGCTAGGGCTACAGGGACTGCTGATAAGACAGTCCCTTTTTAAATGAAATAAATTAGATTTAATTAGATTGATGATGAAATTAATTGAGGGGATAGAGATGGAAAATCCAGGTCGGGATCAACTGGCGAAAAAAAGAGATAAGGGTAAGTTGGCAATAATGGAGATCTTTGAGTCGGTAGCCATAGCGGTTTTGCTGGCCGTTGTAATTAGGATGTTTATATTCCAGCCTTTTTATATCCCTTCCGAATCCATGGTTCCCAGCCTGCAGGTGGGTGATAGAATTATTGTCAGTAAATTTAACTACCATTTTAGTGAACCAAAACGGGGCGATATCATGGTATTCAAGTACCCCCTAGACCCCAGCAGGGACTTTGTGAAACGAACCATCGGCACCGGCGGTGAGAGTCTGGCTATACGCAATAGCCAGTTATATATCAATGGCCGGCCAGTGCAGGAGGATTACCTGCCAGAGGGTCTTTCATTTGCAGATTTCGGGCCGGTTGAAGTGCCGCAAGATAGTTATTTCATGATGGGGGATAATCGTAATAACAGTGATGACAGCAGGGTCTGGGAAGCATTGCCGGAAGAAAATATTATTGGCAAAGCGGTATTGATTTACTGGCCTTTGGATCGCATAAGGTTGTTATAAAGGCATGTTAGCGAGTGCGTTATATTGTAGTTTCATAGCCTCCAGTTGCTATAAATAGTATCTATGGCCAAAATGATCAGCAAATAGTGATACTATTGATAATCTGATCATTAACCGGAGATTCTATTAATAATACTGTAATTTTGCAACCTTTCAACTTTTTAATCTTTCAACACCCGGCACCATGCATAAGTGCTGCCGGTACGAATAAGCTAGGTATTAAAAAGGATCAGTGAAAAAATGGATATCCAATGGTACCCGGGGCATATGGCCAAAGCCCGCAGGCAGGTACAGCAGAATCTGCAGATGGTTGATGTGGTTATTGAATTGCTGGATGCTCGCATACCGGCCAGCAGTAGAAATCCCGATATCAACGCTATTTTAAAGGATAAACCCAGACTTGTGGTACTTAATAAGTCGGATCTTGCTGATCCGGAAATCACCGCGGTTTGGCTGGATTATTTTACCAGTAAGGGCTTACCGGCGGTGGCTGTGGATGCGCACCACGGGGCGGGCGTAAAAAAAATGGTTGCTCTAACCGAGCGGTTGGCCCAGCCGGCAATAAAGAAATATATGGCCAGGGGAAGACTTGCCCGGTTGGCACGTTGTATGGTGGTGGGTGTGCCCAATGTGGGCAAGTCCATGCTGATTAATAGGCTGGCCGGCAAAAAGGCGGCCCGCACAGGCAATCGTCCGGGAGTAACAAGAGGTGAACAGTGGATTAAGTTAGGTGGAAAATTGGAGCTGCTGGATACGCCGGGTATACTCTGGCCCAAATTTGAAGATCCTGAAACGGCTTATAAACTGGCGGTTACCGGGGCTATTAAAGAGCAGATATATAATCCAGAGGAAATATGCACAAAGCTGGTGCAGTGGTTGCTGGATAACGCCCCCGATGCGCTGGCCAAACGCTATAAGCTGAGGGATTTGCCGGAAAATGTCTGGGAGGTTATCGAAAAAATCGGTGTCTACAGGGGCTTTTATCTTTCCGGAGGAAGGATTGACGAGTATAAAACAGCTGTATTTATCATCAAGGAGTTTCGTGAGGGCAGCTTGGGGAAGTATAGCCTTGAATTACCTTTGCAGTAAGTAAAAAAACAATAAAAATATTTTATTAAGGGCAGGGATTTTAAGCTCAATAGCGAAAAAAAATATAAGCTTAGCTTTTATGTCGGAGAAATAATGTGGATATACTTTCTTTAACCGTAGCCCAAATTAAAGAGCTGGCCGGTCGAAACGGCGGTCCTACTGATGATTTGCTGCAGGCTATGGCGCTTGATAAACGTTCTGCCGTGCAATCGCTGTACAGGCACTATATCATCGCCCGGCAAAAGCAAAATGATAATTTTAGACGCCTGGAAAGAATGAAAGTGTACGAGCGTTCTTTAAAAAAGCCAGGATGCGGCATTGTGGCCGGTGTGGATGAGGCGGGTCGGGGTCCGCTGGCCGGACCGGTGGTGGCGGCAGCTGTAATACTACCTGAGGTGTTTTTGCTTGAGGACTTGGATGATTCCAAAAAAATAGCTCCTGTCAGGCGTGCCAAACTTGATACGGTTATTAAAAAGACTGCGCTAGCTTGGTCGGTAGGTATTTCCACCGTTAACGAGATCGATTTATACAATATACATCATGCCACTATGCTGGCCATGCTGCGGGCACTTAATAGCTTAGACATGAGACCTGAACTTGTACTGATTGATGGGCGATTTACCCTGCCTGATACCAATATTGATCAAAAAGCGATAGTGGGTGGTGACGGGCTGTGCCCCTCTATTGCTGCAGCATCTGTAGTGGCTAAAGTAACCAGGGATAGGTTGATGCAAATTTATCATTTGTTATATCCGGAATATGGCTTTGATTCCCACAAAGGTTACGGTACCGCCGCCCATTTGGCAGCACTGTCGGTATTTGGCCCGTGTCCTGTGCACAGGCGTAGTTTTGCTCCTGTTAAACAGTTAGTTAATGATCTAAGTTAAGTTATCAATTGATGTATTATTGTAAAAATATTAACCAATGCATCAAAACATTTCCGTCAGGTATGCGACACATTATGAAAAATCTGAAATGCATGCTTGCTATATGTTTAAAATATAATTGTGCGCCAGGGAGTTACGGAATTCACAATTATAATTTCTTTTACTCCCCGGTTTTATCATCAATTACTTTTTTTGTTAGTTAAAAATTATCAAGAAAGGGGGGAAAAAAATGTCAGACTGGGCGGGAGTATTTATATTTCTAGTAGTAGGAATTATTTTTGGCGCAGGGGGTATTGCAACCGGATATCTTCTTTCACCGAAACGGGTTACTCCGTTAAAGCTGGAAGTATATGAATGCGGTATGCCGACCCAGGGATCCACATGGGTGCAGTTTAAAACCAACTACTTTCTTTACGCATTGCTTTTTGTCATATTTGATGTGGAAACTATTTATCTGTATGCCTGGGCGGTTAAATTCCAGAGCCTGGGATTGTTTGCATTTATTGAAATGATCATATTCGTCTTTATATTAATCGTTGGCTTGTGGTACGCCTGGAAGGAAGGTGCGTTGGAATGGCAGTAGATAATGGGAAACAAATAAAAACAGCCCAAAAAGACATTTGGCCGGCGGAATATTTCGGGGATAACCCGGATTACAAGGAGCCGCCCGAACTGAGCAGGTTAATTCATCTAACCACGGTGGATAAAGTATTGAATCTAGCCCGCGGTTACTCTATTTGGCCGCTGGGTTTTGGTTTAGCTTGCTGTGCCATTGAGGGTCTAATGGCGACCCAGGACCCTCGTTATGACTTGTCCCGTTTTGGTTGGGAGGTTAACCGCGGTACCGCCCGCCAGGCCGATGTGATGGTTGTTTGCGGTACCGTAACCACCAAAGCGGCGAATTTTATAGTGCGCTTATGGGAACAGATGACTGAGCCCAAGTGGTGCATGGCCCTTGGCGGTTGCGCCATATCCGGCGGGCCCTTTGTGGATTCCTACCATGTGGTGCCCGGAGTCAATAAACTGATCCCGGTGGATGTTTATGTGCCCGGTTGCCCGCCCAGGCCAGACGCGGTGATAGAAGGATATCTTATGCTGCAGGCTAAAATTCTTGATAATAGGAAGTTCCTGGAGAAATATAAAGGCAAGGTGGTGACGGGTTGAGATGATAGAGGATGCAACTACGCTGGTTGATGAGCTTGGTAAAAAGTTTGACTATGTGGAAGTAAACGAGCAGTCGACCGTCATCATTCCCGCGGATAAACTGCTGGAATTTATGCAGGCCTTAAAAGATGACTATGGTATGGACTTTTTGACCAACGAGACGGCGGCGGATTATCCCGAGGAAAATAAATTCGAAGTGGTGTATAATGTCAGTTCCATAGAAAATGGAATTACCATAATGGTAAAGACCTCCGTAGATAGGGACAATCCGGAATTACCTTCGGTATTTTCTGTCTGGGGTGGGGCGAACTGGCAGGAGCGGGAAATATATGACCTGATGGGTGTTGTATTTACCGGCCATCCCAACCCGAAGCGCATTTTGCTGGATTATGATTATGAAGGACACCCGCTGCGCAAGGATTTCCAATGGAAAGGTGGCAGGGAGTAACTCATGCTTAAAACGCAAGAATATAATTTAAACCTTGGCCCACAGCACCCCAGTACGCACGGTGTCTTTCGGATTCTCCTGACCCTTGATGGCGAAAGAGTAGTCAAAGCCGAGCCTATTCCGGGTTACCTGCATCGTGGTGTTGAAAAACTCGCGGAAGCACGTACCTATACCCAGTTCATTCCTTATACCGACCGGTTGGATTACCTGGCGGCCATGCTCCAGAACTGGGGCTATGTGATGGCTGTGGAAAAGCTGATGGGTATAGAGGTGCCGGAAAGGGCCGAATACATGCGGGTTATTTGCGGTGAGCTTTCCCGCCTGGCCAGTCACTTGATTGCCATCGGCACCTACTCGATGGATACCGGTGGTGTTACAGGGTTCGAGCTTGCCTTACGGGAACGCGAAACAACCATGGACCTGCTGGAGGAATTGACCGGTTCCCGGATGACCTTAAGCTATGCCCGCATTGGCGGTGTGGCGGCTGATGCGCCCGAGGGCTGGTTGGACAAAGTGGATAAATTCATGGATAAAATGCCGGCTTATATTGACGAGTATGACGGTTTAATCGCCGGTAACGAGATATTCCAAGCTCGGACCATGCAGGTGGGGGTGATTAAGCCGGAAACGGCCATCAGTTACAGCCTAAGTGGGCCGAATTTAAGGGGCAGCGGTGTAAACTATGACCTGCGCAAGGCCAAGCCTTACAGTGTTTATGACCGGATTGATTTTGATGTGCCGCTGGGCACTAACGGCGACTGCTATGACCGGTTTTACTGCCGGCTCCAGGAGATGCGTCAGATAGTGAGGATTCTTAAACAGGCCGTAGCACAAATTAAAGAAGTCGATGGCCCGGTTATCGGCAAAGTGCCCAAAGTGCTTAAGCCACCTAAAGGAGAGGCTTACGAGGAAATTGAGAGTTCAAAGGGCATCATTGGCTACTATGTGGTCAGCGATGGCAGCGCCAAGCCGTATCGTATTCACGTACGCAGAGGGTCCTTTATTAATCTGGGTTATCTCGATGAATTGCTGCGCGGTGTTCTGTTAGCTGATGTTATAGCAATTTTAGGTAGTCTGGACATTATACTTGGTGAAGTGGATTGTTAACAAATATGGGAACATAGGGGAGAAGAGTATGTTCGAAAATTTATTTGTAGGCATAGCCGAAGGGCTACGATCTTCTCTCGGTGGCCTACCCCTGGAAATAAATGAGGCCATCGTAATGTTGGTCAAGCTTGTTGGTATCCTCTTGTTTATCTTACTCAGTGCTCTGTGGCTGGTGTACATGGAGCGAAAGATTGCCGCCTTCATGCAAGCCCGTCTCGGCCCCAACCGAACCGGCCCTAAGGGACTTTTGCAAACCACGGCTACTATCGGCAAGTTGATGGCAAAGGAGATCTTTATCAACAAAGAAGCGGATAAAGTATGTTTTTTACTTGCTTCGACTTTGATTTTCGTGCCTACGTTGATGGTGTTGGCAGTGATACCCTTCGGTAAAAACATGGCGGCCATTGATATGAATATCGGTTTACTGTATCTTATCGCTATTACTTCATTGGATGTGATACTTTTTTGGCTGTCCGGCTGGGCCTCCAACAATAAATATTCATTGATCGGCGGTATGCGTTCGGTAGCCCAGATGGTTAGTTACGAATTGCCTATGGTAATAGTTCTCCTGGGCGTAGTCATGCTTACGGGGACCTTGAATCTATCCGAGATTATTGAAGCTCAGGAACACACCTGGTTTATCTTTACCCAGCCGATTGCCTTTATAATTTACTTTATATGTGGTTTGGCGGAATGCAACCGTACCCCGTTTGACCTAGTCGAAGGTGAGTCCGAGCTGGTCCAAGGGTTTAGCACTGAGTACAGCGGTATGGCTTTTGCTATGTTTTACCTGGCTGAATACGCCAATATGGTAGTGATTTGTTTCATGACCGCAATTTTGTTCCTTGGTGGTTGGCAAGCGCCCTTTGGCTGGGACTTTATTCCATCCTGGTTGTGGTTATTCCTCAAGATGTATGTCATGATGTTCCTGATGATGCAGATTCGCTGGACTTACCCCCGTTTCAGGGTAGACCAGCTCATGGGGTTTGGCTGGAAGGTGCTGCTGCCCCTTTCCCTGGCCAATGTCTTTATAACTGGTGCAGGGATGTACATTTACCGGGCGATAGGGTGGTGATGGTATGTTTGGTAAAGGATTAGTAAAAGGTTTAGTGATTACCTGGAAAGAGTTTTGGACACCCAAGGTAACTATTCAGTACCCGGAAGAGCAGCCCCCGGTGCCGGAGCGCTTTCATGGAAGGTTATCTATAGAAGTTGATAAATGCATAGCCTGCGGAATGTGTGTCAATGCCTGTCCAAACAAGGTAATAGAGTTGAAGAAACAGAAGGTTGGTAAAAAACAGTTTCTAACTGATTATGTACAGAATGTCCAGTACTGCCTGTTCTGCGGGTTGTGTGTGGAAGCCTGTCCCAAAGATGCACTGCATTTTACTGCGATATTTAATATGAACCAATATTTTTACGATAACCTTCCGGTTGTTTTGGTACAGCGCGAAGCACCCGCTGAACCGGTGGAGAAAGAAGAACCGGCGGCCAAGGCAGGTAGTGGGGACAAAGTTAAGCCTAAACCCAAGGCCAAGGTTGATAAATCTGTGCCTGCTGCCGCATCCGAGGTTGCCGCCGGCAAGGCTCCCGATAAGGAGGGTCAGTAACCGATGGAAACCAGTATATATAGCGTAATTGCATTTTACGGTTTGACTGTTACTATTCTGGGCAATGCCACACTGGTGGTGTTTGCACGTAATATTGTACACTCGGTTTTGTTTCTGGCTGTTACCTTCATATCCATGGCCGGGCTGTTTTTATTGCTGGATGCCGACTTTATAGCCGCTATACAAGTGCTGGTATATGCCGGTGCTGTTTGTATTATGGTGGTATTCGGTGTCATGCTGATCCAGAGGCCTGATATGAAGAATACCAATTTGTTCAATGGTCAGCTGTTTGCAGGTGCCGGTCTGGTGGCCCTGGTGGTGGCCATGTGTGCTGTATTTGCCGGTCGTACCGCCTGGACTGAGCTTGTGACGACGCAAGCGGTGCCTGAAAACACCATACACGCCATTGGTGCGTTGCTAATGAGCAAATATGTAATCCCGTTTGAAGTAGTGGCCATTCTTTTACTGGTGGCGCTTATTGGTGCCATTGTCATAGCCAGAGATGATGCCGGTGCAGTTGCCGTGGATGAGGGGGTGAAGGCCAATGCTCACAATTAGCCTGACCCATTATGTGATACTTTCGGCCCTTCTATTCAGTATTGGCCTGTTCGGTGTGCTCACCAAGCGCAATGCCGTGGCCGTATTGATTTGTATTGAAATAATGCTGAACGCGGTGAATATCAATTTGGTGGCTTTTAGTAAGTACATTACCCCAACGGATTTTGTCGGACAAATATTTTCTATTTTTGTCATTACCGTGGCCGCCGCTGAAGTGGGTATAGGGTTGGCCATTATCATAGCCATCTACCGCAATAAGCTGTCAGTGAATCTGGATGACTTCGACTGGCTGAAATGGTAGGATTTTAAAAGTGAAGGTAGGTGCTTTTAAATAATGCTTGTTGAATATGCAATGCAGCATGCATGGTTGGTGCCGCTCCTTCCCGCCCTTGCCTTTGTGGTAATAGTTTTTCTCACCCGGCCATGGCAAAAGTTAAGTGCCATCGTGGCGGTGGGATCAATGGCCTTGTCCTGTGTCATTGCCACACTGGCGGCGTACGGGATTTTTACCAATCATGAGTATGCGGAAAAACCGCTGGTTTACGCCACGCGCTGGTTTTCCCTGGGACTGCCGGGAATGCCTAATTTGCAAATAGACGTGGGGGTACAGCTGGACCCTGTATCGGCCATGATGATGGTCATGGTTTCGTTTATATCTACATTCATCTTTTTGTATTCCATCGGCTATATGGATGGAGAAGATGGTTTCTCAGTATTCTTTTCTTACCTGTCACTGTTCGGTGCCTCCATGCTTCTGCTGGTTATTTCCAGCAATCTGCTGCAAATGTTTATCGCCTGGGAGCTGGTGGGACTATGTTCATATCTGTTGATCGGTTTTTATACCCACAAGATATCAGCCCGGGAGGCAGCCAAAAAAGCCTTCGTCACCTGCCGGGTGGCGGACTTTGGTCTGCTGCTGGGTATTTTGGCGCTGCAAATAATATTTGGCACGCTGAACCTGACCGAACTGGGTGAAAGAATTGCTGACTTTGAAGAATATACCACCTTCGGCATGCTTACATTGATTGCCGTGTTGGTATTTATAGGACCGATCGGTAAATCCGGTCAATTTCCACTGCACGTTTGGCTGCCGGATGCTATGGAAGGCCCTACTCCGGTCAGCGCGCTGATCCACGCCGCCACCATGGTCGTGGCCGGTGTATACCTGGTTGGCCGCACCATGTTCCTGTTCCATGAAGTGGAGTCGGCCATGCAGCTGGTGGCCGTCACCGGCGCCTTTACCGCGCTGTTTGCTGCGACCATTGCTATTACGCAGCGGGAGATTAAAAAGATACTTGCTTATTCCACCGTCAGCCAGCTGGGCTATATGATGCTGGCCCTGGGGGTGGGCAGCCTGACCGCGGGTATGTTCCACATGTGGACCCACGCTTTCTTCAAGGCCTTGATGTTCCTGGGTGCCGGTAGTGTGCTGGTTGCCCTGCACCACAAGGCTGATGTATGGGAAATGGGTGGACTGGTTAAGAAAATGCCCATTACTGCCTGGACATTTGTCATTGGCGGTTTGGCCATTGCCGGTATACCACCATTTTCGGGCTTTTGGAGTAAGGACGAAATTTTAGTTGCTACTTTGGCCGAAGGACATTACGTGCTGTTTGCCATGGCGGCGTTTACCGCGTTTTTAACTGCGTTTTATATGTGGCGAATGATTTTCCTGGCATTCTTCGGCAAAGAAAATCCCGCCAATCATCCCAAAGAGTCTCCATGGACCATGACCGTTCCGCTGGTGGTTCTCGCAGTGGGTGCCATAGGCGCCGGCTGGTTGGGTACACCCTGGCACAACGTGTGGGCGGAGTGGATTTACTTCGGGCATCCGCACCATGCTGCGGCTAATTATGGAGCCATGCTGTTGTCAATAGTGCTGGCCGGTAGCGGTATCTATTTGGCCTATACATTGTATTTGAAGGATGCTGAAAAGAAACGGGCCAAAGCTATGGCTAAATGGTTCGGTCCCGTATACCGGATGCTTTGCAATAAATACTACATTGACGAGCTGTACCTGTGGTTCAATCACGCGCTGGTGGACGGCACAGCCAAACTGTTTTACCTGTTTGACATTTACGTAATGGACAATATTGTGAACGGGTTTGGTGCCTTCGCCAAGCTGTCCGGGGATGGTTTGCGTGTGTTCCAATCCGGTCGGATGCAGAACTATGTGTTGATTTTCTTCCTTGGCGTGTTGGCTGTGGCTGTATTAATGGCCTTTACCGGTCCGTCCGCCGCCAGCCTGGTTCTGGGAGGTGTTAAGTAATGGATTTTCCTATCCTGTTAGCCATTCTGCTGGCACCGCTGGTTGCGTCATTAGTTCTGATGTTTATACCAAAGGAAGAAAACATACTGATTAAGAGTGTAGCCGCTGTGGGTATGTTTATATCCCTCGCCTTAAGTCTGTATGCCTACTTTGCTTACAACCAGGATATCGGTGGTCTGCAGTTTGTTTTCGGACATGACATGCCATGGATTAAAGATTTGGGCGTTACCTTTTTCCTGGCCGTGGACGGCATCAGCTTACCCATGCTGCTGCTGACCAACTTGATTGGTTTTTCAGCGATTTTTGCCTCCTGGAATATCAATAACCGGCCCAAGGAATTCTTTATACTGCTGCTGCTGTTGATTGCCGGTGTTATGGGCACGTTTATCGCCCACGACCTGTTCATATTCCTGCTGTTCTATGAAGTGGTGGTTATCCCCATTTATATTATGGTGGTTATTTGGGGTAGCTCAAAGCGGGTTACCAAGGAATATGCCGGTATGAAACTGACCATGTATTTGCTCATCGGAAGCGGTTTCCTGCTGGTTGGCGTTATTGCCCTGTTCGTTAAAACCACTGCCCTGGCCGGGGCTCCGGATATGAGTTTTACCGGGATGGCCGTTGTGGCGCAGCAGCTGGAACGATTTGATCAAATTTGGCTGTTTGCGCTGATGCTCCTTGGTTTTGGTTCACTGATATCCATGTGGCCGTTCCACTCCTGGTCACCCGATGGTTACGCCGGTGCTCCTACTGCGGTTAGTATGATCCACGCCGGCGTGTTGAAAAAAATCGGTGGCTATGGTTTAGTGAAAATAGCTGTTTATATGCTGCCGCTGGGTGCTTCATTCTGGGCACCGTATATGGCCGTACTTGGTGTGATTGGCGTGGCCTACGCCGCCATGGGTGCCCTGGCCCAGAAAGACCTTAAATATGTCGTCGGTTATTCCAGTGTCAGCCACATGGGCTATGTCATTTTGGCCGTAGCCTGCCTGGATGTCATTGGTTTGAACGGTGCAGTGGCCAACATGTTTGCACACGGTGTAATGGCGGCTTTGTTCTTCTCTATGATCGGCTTTATTTACGAAAAAACTCATACCCGCTGGATTCCGGATATGGGCGGCCTGGCCCGGCAAACGCCGCGGTTGGCTGTGGGATTCATGATGGCAGCCATGGCTTCCCTGGGATTGCCCGGTTTAGTCAGCTTTATTCCCGAATTTACCATCTTCATTGCCAGTTACCAGGTATACGGCGGACTGGCGGTTATCGGTATTGCGGGTATCATTATCACGGCTCTTTATGTGCTGCGTGCCGGTGCCAACACCCTTTTTGGCCCGCCGCGTGCGGAATATGATCACCTGGAAGATATCAGGGGACCGGAAATGGTGCCTTTGGTTGTACTGGGTACCGTACTGGTGGTTGGAGGTTTCCTCCCCTCCCTGTTGTTCGACATGATTAACAGCGGCGTCGTGCCCCTGCATGCTGCGATAAGCGACGCGCTCCAGTTAGGGGGGAAGTTTTAAATGCCAGCTGATATGTTTGCTTTAACGTTACCGTTTAACCCTTCTGCATTGACATTGGAAATGCTGACCGCCGTGTTGGCACTTGGCGTGCTCATACTGGGCATTGTTGTGCCCAAAGGCTCCAAGCACGGACTGGGTTGGGTCAGCCTGCTGGGTATACTGGGCATACTGGCTGTGGCCGTTTCCTTATGGGGTGAAAAGCGGGAACTGCTGAATGGTATGTACCTGCTGGACAACTACGCGCTGTTTTGGAAAATAACTTTCCTGACGGCGGCGGCGTTGGTGATACTGGGCTGTATGCGCTTTGTTGATAAAATGGGCAACCAGTCCGAGTATTACAGCATTACTATATTTGCTACCTTGGGTATGATGGTCATGGCCTCGGCGGGAGACTTTATCACTTTCTACCTCGGCCTGGAATTAATGACTCTGTCATTTGTCATTTTGGTTTGCTTTCGCAAAACAGATGCCAAGTCAGTGGAGGCAGGCATTAAGTATTTATTGCTGGCCGGTATGAGCTCTGCAGTGCTGCTGTATGGATTAAGCCTGATCTATGGCCTCACCGGCAGCATAACCATACTTGAGGTAAGCAGAATTATCGCCATGCAGCCTCTATCACCTGCGCTGATGCTGGCTGTTGTGATGGTTATCGCCGGTCTTGGATTTAAAATATCCGCTGTGCCGTTCCATATGTGGTCACCTGACGTTTACGAAGGTGCTCCTACTCCGGTAACGGCGTACCTGGCCGTGGGTTCCAAGGCGGCATCGCTGGCTATTATTTTGCGGATATTCATTGCCGGCCTGCCGGGTATATGGGAAAGCTGGGCTATGGTGATTGCCATTCTGGCCGCGGTAACCATTATTGTCGGCAACCTGGTGGCCATACCTCAAACCAACATCAAAAGGATGCTGGCCTACTCCAGTATAGCCCAGGCAGGTTATATAATGGTGGGACTGGTTACTGCTACAGAAGCTGGTATCAAGGGTGTCATGTTCTACGCGTTCCTGTATGTATTTGCTACAATGGCTGCCTTTACCGTGGTGGCTTACTTCTACAACAACACCGGAAGTGATGAACTGAAGGATTATGCCGGTTTGGCCCAGCGCTCTCCTCTGATGGCGGCGGTGATGCTGGTGGCGCTGTTAAGTATGGCCGGTATACCTCCCCTGGCCGGTTTTGCAGGCAAATTCTATTTGTTCAAGACCATTGTGGACGGTTACCTGTGGTTAGTATTTATTGGTTTGATTATGAGCATGGTGTCAGTGTATTATTACCTGCGGGTGGCACTGGTCATGTATCGTGATGATCCCATTGATGCAACCCCCATCAAGGTATCCAGTCCTGTAGCCGTGACATTGATTGTTGCCACGATCGCTACACTGGTCATCGGTGTCTATCCGGGACCGCTCTCCGAGGTGGTTAATAACGCCGCCCATACATTCTTTCTGCACTAGCATAAACTATAACAAAAAGCCCCTCACCTGTTGGTAGGGGCTTTTTTATTGTGCAGCCAGTTCATAATTCGTGATATAATAATGTTACATTTAACCAATATGGAGGGAATTATGAATAACAACACAGCATATCAAGGTTCGGATAAGTATATTGCATCACAAGAACTAATCAGTGCTGTCAATGTAGCTGCGGCTCTTAACCGCCCGCTTTTAATCAAGGGCGAACCGGGTACCGGTAAAACTATGCTGGCACTAAGCGTTGCTGATAATTTAAACATGCAACTGCTGATCTGGAACATCAAATCCACCACCAAGGCCCAGGATGGGTTATATGTGTACGACACAGTGCAGCGTTTATACGACAGCCAGTTCGGTGAAGGTGACGTGCGCGATATCAAGCAGTATATAAAACTGGGTAAGCTGGGCGAGGCATTTATTTCCGATGAGCGGGTTGTATTGCTGATTGATGAAATTGATAAAGCTGACATAGAGTTCCCCAATGACTTGCTGTGGGAATTGGATCAGATGAGTTTTTATATTCCCGAGACCGGCGAAACAATTACGGCCAGGCATCGACCCATCGTGGCCATTACCAGCAATGCCGAGAAGGAACTGCCGGACGCTTTTCTGCGCAGGTGTATATTCCATTATATTGCCTTTCCGGATGAGGAAATGATGCGCCAAATTATTAATGTACACTACCCGAATCTGCAAAAAGAGCTGGTTCGTGCCGCTGTCAACGCCTTTTACAGCATCCGAAACCTGCCTGGATTGCAGAAAAAACCCAGCACCAGCGAGCTTTTGGACTGGGTACAGGCTCTGGCGGTTGGTGGTATTGACCCGCGTATAATTGAAAAAGAGATACCTCTTCCAGGGGTGCTTCTTAAAAAGGATAACGACATGGCGTTATGGCAACGCAAGCACGGTGGTGAAGCCGGGGACGCCCGAACGGCAGGAAAGAAAAATATTACCAGTTACTGGCGGAGTTGATAGAATGTTTACCAGCCTGTTTTATGGCTTGCGTCGGGAAGGTGTTAACGTTGCTCTTACAGAGTGGTTAACATTGATGGAGGCGCTGCAGCGTGGATTAGCCAATAGCAGTTTAATTAACTTTTACTATTTAGCCCGCTCGGTGTTGATAAAAAGCGAAACACAGTACGACGCCTTTGACCGTGCTTTTCTGCAATGCTTTGAGGGTATTGAAACACCACCGGAAATAACTGCAGAGGTGCTTAAATGGCTGGAAAACGCGTTGCCGCCGCGGTTGGTTGATCAGGCGGATAAAAAGCCGAATTTAGACTGGAGCCTGGAGGAATTAAAAAGAAAACTGGCTGAACGCTTGAAGGAGCAGACGGAGCAGCATCATGGCGGGGGCAAATGGATAGGCACGGGAGGCACCTCGCCATTCGGTCATTCCGGTTACAACCCGGCCGGTGTGCGCATTGGGGGGCAATCGGTAAACCGTTCAGCGGTCAAGGTGGCTGCCGAGCGTGCCTACCGGGATTTCCGGTCGGATGAAACATTAACTACCCGGCAGTTTGAGCTGGCCCTGCGCAAATTACGCTTGCTGAGTACGGCAGTAGAAGGTGAGCGAAATGTGCTTGATTTGGATGCCACAGTGGATGCCACCGGACGTAAAGCCGGAATGCTGGAGTTGGTATGGGCCAGGGAGCGCAAGAATAGAATTAAACTACTTATCCTTATGGATTCCGGTGGTTCAATGAACCCTTACCAGAGGCTCTGTAGCCAGTTATTCAATGCAGCCAACAAGTCCACGCATTTTCGTGATTTGCAGTTTTATTACTATCATAACTGTATTTATGAAGTTATTTTTAACGATCCCTTTTGTATGAAGCGCAATTCAGTAAGCACTTATGATTTTTTGCGCCAGTATGATTCAGATTACCGGCTTATCATGGTAGGGGATGCCAGCATGGGGGCCGGGGAACTACTTATGCCCTACGGAGCGCTGGATTGGTGGGCGGAAAACGAGGAACCCGGCCAGGTATGGATGCAAAGATTGGCAAGCCACTTTGAACATTGTGTGTGGCTTAACCCCATTCCCAAGCAGTATTGGGGCAGGGTCGAGGGGAGATACACCATCGGTTTAGTTTCTGAAATATTTCCTATGTTTGAACTTACTTTAGACGGCCTGAATGCGGCCATTAAAAAGCTCAGGGTTAAAAGGTAAATATGAATAGCGTAAAATTAATACCCCTTCCTATAACTAAGCCAAGGGAGGGGTAAATTTACTTAAATACTGTTATATACTCTGATTTAATAGCATGTATAAAAAATCTTATTAAGGAGTGTGAAAGCATGGATAAAGATTTAGCAATTCAAATGAGAAACAAGGCCGGGCAAAATTTTAAAGACGGACATAACTGCGCTGAATCAATTTTTCTGGCTTTTCGGGAATTGGTGGCACCGGAAGTAGACCCTGGTTTAGTTAAAATGTTTACTGCCTTTGGGGGCGGACTGGGGCATGCCGGTTGCATGTGCGGGGCTCTTGCTGCATCGGCGGCTGTACTTAGTTTGCTTAAAGGGCGTACTGGTACCGATATGCAGGACAGGGACGTTTGTTACCGGCTTTCCAGGGAATTGCATGACCGGTTTGAGCAAAAGTACGGTGCTACCTGCTGCCGGGTGTTAAATCCTCATGAAATTGACAGTCGTGAGCATATGGTCAATTGCTTGAAAATTACAGGCAATACCGCCAAGCTGCTAACCGAATATTTAATTGACAAGGATTTGCTGCCCCGGGGAAAGTAGGTAATTAGCGTGACTATGTTAAGACGCCGGCTGGGCATTCGAGGAGAAAACATTGCTGCTGAATACCTGAAAAGAAAAGGGTTGCAAATTATTGAGCGTAATTTCAAGTGCCGTCTGGGTGAGATTGATATTATTGCCCGGGAGGGTAATTATCTTGTTTTTGTGGAGGTGCGCACCAGAAGCAGCGCATCGTGCGGCTTGCCCCAGGAAAGTATTACAGCTGCTAAAATAAAAAAACTACGGCGCCTGGCCCAGGTATATTTGGCATTGAGGCCTTATAAAAATTTAGACGTGCGTTTTGATGTGGTAGCCCTTTATTGTGCCGGGGAAACAACTATAACTCATATTGAAAATGCATTTTAGCGCCTTTGACACTATGTGTATCCCATCAGTAACAACTTATCCAACTTACCGCCGTTAAAATTACCGTCCCGGCTGGCTAATAAAGGGTAGTCTAAGCATGTTAACCCCTGTTTGCACCCATTAAACATAATTTTTTGCCGGTTCATGGACTGATTGTTGAGCGTTGCCTGTTTTGGTACTAAAATGGTATCAATAAAAGTAGGGGGGTTTTATTATGGCAACGCAAACCCAAAATCATGAACAAATATGCCTGGAATGCCGATTGTGCAGTTTTTACTGGGGAAAGAGCTGTGTCGGATTAAAAAAATATACCCAAAAGGGCTGTATTGAATTAAGCTTTTAATTAGTTTTTTAATAAACATAGTGGATTTTAATATTTGCAATATTTGTGAAATTTAAATTAAAAAGCAGCTGCGCCTTAAATAGGCTTTCAGCTGCTTTTTTGCAAGTCTTTTTGTGCCACTCCTTTAATTTGTTTTTAACCTGCTCCGTCGCAAAAAGAGCTGTCCCCAAAGACGCTCTGATTTTCAGGCTCAGCGGGTACCAACAACCGGTGCTACCGTGTGACAACATAAAACGTGACATTAACCGGGGGTGTAAAGTGCTGTTATAAAGCTAATCCATGATGATTAATTCTGCATATTGATCAGCGCTATTTTCGCAGTCAAAAGCAATGTCCTCGAATACATCAGGGAAACTTTGTTTCATATGTAATAACATAGGAATCATGAGCTGTTTTAAAGATTCGGCCGATGATGACAGAGTGGTGGTTTCAAGTAATTCGTGCCATTGCGCTACAGTGTAACGGTAAACAATTCTGGTCTTGGTTGCCCCTTTGGTTATTTCGGTTGGAAAACGAAATGGTTTTTCTCCGGCGAATACTCGCTGAGTTGACACTGATATGGGTACATCAACGCCATTCCCGTATACGGCAATGGCGATAATTTCCTCTTCGCCGGTATTGCTTATTGGTTCAGATTGCCTCTGTACCAGTAACAATGGATGGTTATTCATTGATATCACCTCATAATAAATAGACTGTGCCGCTTATGTTTTATATTTTGACTGGTGCTGCCCATGCGGCATGAATTTCCAGGGTGGCGCTAGCATGTCAATCCCTATATGCAAAAATTACCCGGTTATTTTAAAGTCAATATAGTTTTCCTTTAATTCTAGGTTGCTTGCCTCCGCTACTTCCACTCTGATTACCTCGGCACGTGGTGATCCCTGGTGACACCAGGTAATCATCCTTTCCACCGCCTCGTCAGGTCCTTCAAAAATTGCCTCCACCCTTCCGTCGGGCAAGTTGCGTACCCATCCCTTAACACCCAGTTTTTCCGCTTCACGCCTAGTATAATCCCTATAGTAGACTCCCTGCACCCGGCCGGAAATAAAAACATGTTTTATAGCCATCCTTGCATCACCTCTGTTAATTTATAATAAAAAGGTTATCACAAAAAGTACACTACTTTCTTCGGTATGATTAATTGGCAATTGTCAATTCTAATTACAGCAAGGCAATCTTAATGGAATAAACAATTTAATATATTACGTCAACATTATTTTATATTACTACCGTCAACTTTGTCAGTCAGTATTTCACTTTAAAACCAATTATGTTAATCGACAATAGGTATAGGTTTGCACAATCTGCAAAAAAACTTCCTTACAGGTAATTTTTTTTAGCTACTGTTCACGAAAAAAACCTGAAATAGCAGGGATTGGCAATGGTTATGACGAAAAAAAAGGCGGAGGTATATTACTATGCTAACCATTGTCAGAAGCTTAGCCTTAAACGGCCTTGAAGGTTATATCGTCCGGGTGGAAGTGGATGTATCAAGGGGTTTACCTGGGTTTGATATTGTGGGGTTACCGGATGCCGCGGTGCGGGAAGCTAAGGACCGGGTACGCGCTGCAATAAAAAACGCCGGATTTGAATTTCCTGCCAAACGCATCACAGTTAACCTGGCACCGGCGGATCTCAAAAAGGAGGGTCCGGTCTATGACCTGGCCATATCCCTGGGAATACTATCCTCGACGGAACAAATTGCCCCCGGTTTGGTAAATGACTATATGTTTTTAGGTGAACTTTCTTTAGACGGTTCAATTCGTGGTTTAAACGGTATTTTACCCCGGGTCTCGCTGCTGCCCTGTGATGGTTACGATCAAGTTGTTGTGCCTGCTGAAAATGCCGATGAGGCTGCCCTGATCCAGGGCATTAAAGTTTACCCCGCTGCCAACCTGGTCCATTTAATCCGCCACTTAAAAGGTGAAGATATCATAAATCCCCATATGGTTGATGCCCACAAATTTTGGACAAGTCGTAGTATTACAGGGGATATGTCCGAGGTACGCGGACAGTTGGCCGTTAAGCGCGGACTGGAGGTGGCGGCCGCTGGTGGACATAACATTCTAATGCTTGGTGCCCCGGGTTCGGGAAAAACCATGCTGGCCCGCCGGTTACCCGGTATATTACCTGGTTTGTCACTGGATGAAGCACTGGAAATAACCAATCTGTACAGCCTGGCAGGATTACTACAATCCAATCAACCTTTGATTACGGAACGACCTTTTCGTTCACCGCATCATAATACATCAATGTCGGCGCTGGTCGGGGGTGGTAAATACCCCCGACCGGGTGAAATCAGCCTGGCCCACCTGGGTGTCCTTTTTCTCGACGAGGTTGCCGAATTTAAGAGGGATGTCCTTGAAGCATTGCGCCAGCCCTTGGAGGACGGTGTGGTTACCATTTCTCGGGTTCATTCCTCGGTTACCTATCCTGCCAAAATTATGCTCATTGCGGCTATGAATCCCTGCCCCTGCGGCTTTTTAGGCGATGCAGAGAAGGAGTGCTCGTGCACGCCACTGCAAGTGCAGCGATATTTAAACCGCCTCTCCGGGCCATTGCTGGACCGCTTTGATATCCAGATAGATGTACCCTGTATCACTTTTAACGACTTGGAAAACAGTCCACCGGGTGAAAGTTCGGAAATCATTCGCCAAAGGGTGCAGATGGCCAGGGAAATGCAGACAGCCCGTTTTGGCAAAGAAATGTGCAACGCCGATATGTCGCCGGCTCAATTAAAAAAACACTGCCTGCTGAACAAGGAATCCATGGAATTATTACGTGCTGCCTTTAATCGTCTAAAATTAAGCGCCCGGGCCCATAATAAAATTATCAAAGTTGCACGCACCCTGGCCGATTTGGCAGGCTGTGCACAAATACAGATCGAGCATGTGGCTGAAGCCATTCAGTACAGGGGAATGGAAATGAAATACAGGGAGACACGGTGCTGGTATCGTTGAGAGCTATGCGTGGTGTTTGCATATTCCACGGCTTTTCCCATGCTAATTAGCCCAATTCCTGTAATGTCAAGCCGGGGTTTTTCTCCAAACAGAAGTTTACCTCCCAGTCTGAGGAGAACAGTGCTACTAACCGTCCTTCCCGGTCGCGGGCAAGTTTGCTTCGGCTGGGCCAGACAATGCCGGCTTGTTTTTCCGGGCTGCATAGAGCCCAGCGGGCGCATGTGAAAGGTAGTCTTTCTATAGATGTTGCTACACCGTATTCCGAATCAAGCCGCGCCACTACCACGTCGAATTGCAGTTCTCCAACAGCTGCGAGCACAGGTTCCTTGCGTAAACTGTCCGTAAAGAAAAGCACCTGGATAGCGCCTTCTTCCACCAATTGCTCAATGCCCTTGTTGAACTGCTTGTATTTAGATATTTGCTGGTTATGCAAAATGCAAAAGTGTTCAGGTGCGAAACGGGGTATGTCATCAAATTTAATAAGTTGCCCCGAACATAAAGTGTCACCGATGTTAAAAAGTCCCGGGTTGGCTAAGCCTACCACATCGCCTGGAAATGCCTCTTCCACTATTTCCCGCTCCCGGGCAAAGAAACGGTAAGCTCTGGTCATGCGCACTTTCTTCTGTAGGCGGGAGTGATACAGCTGCATATCTTTTTCAAAGCGTCCGGAATATACCCTCATAAAGGCAACCCGATCCCGGTGCTGGGGGTCCATGTTAGCTTGGATTTTGAAAATCTGCCCGGTAAATTCCTCGCGGGTCGGCTCAACCATGCCCCGACTGCTCACCCGTGGGCCGGGTGCTGGTGCCAAATCAAGAAGCGCCTGAAGAAAAGGGTCGAGACCAAAATTGTTGATGGCACTGCCGAAAAATACCGGGGTTATATTACCCGCCAGGAACTGTTCCAAATTGAAGGAAGCACCTGCTGCATCCAGAAGCTCTATTTCTTCCACTAATTGTTTATGTTCAGCATGGCCCAGCAAATCTATCAGTACCGAGTCGTATAGGTCATGTACCTGCACGGGAGCCCGGTGCTGTCCGTGATTGGTCCGTCCAAACAGCAGTACTTGTTGTTTGGAAATGTCGTATACTCCTTTAAATGTCGGCCCATTGCCAATAGGCCAATTCATAGGTACAGGTCCGATTCTCAATTCTTGTTCGATTTGATCTAACAGGCTTAAAGGGTCACGCCCCGGGCGATCCAGTTTATTTATGAAAGTGAGAATGGGGGTGCGCCGCAGCCGGCAAACCTGGAATAATTTATGGGTTTGGGGTTCTATGCCTTTGGCGCTATCCAGTACCATCACTGCACTGTCCGTAACCATTAGCGTTCTATAAGTATCTTCGCTGAAATCCTGGTGACCCGGGGTATCTAAAAGATTGATCCGGTATCCCCGGCAATCGAATTGCAGGGCAGCGGTGGTAATGGAAATGCCCCTTTGCTGCTCCAGTTCCATCCAGTCAGCGGTGGCGTGTTGCTGGTTCTTGCGGGCCCGCACCGCGCCTGCCAGGTCAACGGCGCCTGCATAAAGTAATAATTTTTCAGTCAGGGTGGTTTTCCCGGCATCCGGGTGAGAGATAATAGCAAAAGTACGTCGCCGGGAAACTTCAGATTCCAGTTCACTGGTACTTGTCTTTAAGGCATGCTGGCTCATAAGTTCCTCCAATATTGTCTTGGCATGTAAAACTTCAATGTGAAGTTAATTATCCTTTAGTATAACATAATGATATGGCCAGTGTGATTATTTAAAGGAGTTCACTATGATTGTTAATGCAGATTATTAATTGTAATTATAATGAACGGAATTAAAATATTTTTTCCCCTGGTTAATCGCCTGGGAGCGGTTTTTAACATGTAATTTGCGAAAAATATTGCGCAGGTGTGTTTTTATTGTATTTACGGATAGATTGGTTGCTGTAGATATTTCTTTATTGGTTAAACCTTTGGCCAGGTGGGAATATACTTCCTTTTCTCTGGAAGTGAATTTTATAGTTTGTTTTTGAGTGCTCTCGGGTATAATGGCTACCTGGGATAATTTAATATAATCATTGACTATGGTATTGATAACTGTGGGGTCTATAATTTTTTCCCCTAACGATACCCTGCGAATGGAATCAATAAGTTTTTCCCTGGAAACATGTCTTAAAATATACCCGTCCGCCCCGGCTTGCAGAGCCTGGCGCATGAATTCCATGTTTTCAAAAACTGTAAGGAAAATTATTTTTATATCTGGACGATCCTCGATTATCTGCTTTGCCGTATCAATACCGTTAATATCTCCCATTTTCATATCCATCAGTATAACATTGGGGTTTATCCTGCGTGCCATCCTGTTTGCTTCCTCGCTGTCCTCGCAGCTGCCCACAATATGGATATCTTCGCAGGTGCTGAGCATGGCAGTCAAACCTTTTCTAATCATTGTATGTCCGTCTACGATCATTAAATTGATTTTAGACAAGATACCTCTCCTCCTAAACTTTTCTCTAAATCGACAGGTAATTCTATTGGTCTTTTGGCTATTGGATTACCCCGTTTAATTTGAATTGTTTGACTAAGCCGTAGTTATTAAAAAGACTATGATCATAAAGAATGCGGCTGAAAGGTGGAAAAGGGAGTTTATAATAAACTTTAGTAATGACATCTAATGCGTGCTGAATTTTAATTTCTAATTTAAATAATTTGCAAAATTGATACCATTTAACGCTGGTAAAAGCCTTGTGTTTATAAATTTTAGACAAACGACTATTAATTACTCCATATAACTGTTCTATAACCATAACCTGCTTAATAAGTAAGTTCAGCTTAATTAAAAACAGGTGCACCGGTGTACCACTATTGTCAATATTGAACCAATTGTATATATCAGCTTACTTATCACGTTGTCACAATTGTAATTTAAGCTGCACAATTTCCATTGTCTGGGTCCGGACCGGCGATTAAAAAGATTTAACCTAAAAAGGTTAATCCATGTTTCACCCGTTTTTAACCTGGCTTCCATGCTTTTAAGCTATTTTTTTTTCTTTTTTACTGTTTTATATTTAACATAAGATCAATTCTGGCTTAATCTATTTATTTTGGGCCGGATTGTTGTCATTGTCGTGATTTAAAAGTACATCGCTGAACTGTTTATAAAATTTGTAATAAAATCAGGGCGCTGGAGACCCCGTGTAATATATGGCAGCACCGCCTCAGTTTGCCTGTTCCGTTCAAATTAACGCCTGGGGTTGCTGTGTTTGCCGGTTAGAGGTGGTCTCTTTGAATTTACGCTAAACATCCAAAATGATTACGGTTAAGATTTAGTCCGGAGATGACGGGATGTTTGATGAAGTTTGTAATTACCTATAGAAAGGGAGTATGTCAATGGTTTATGAAGTAATTCAGCTAAATAAGGAAGACGGAGTGGCCATCATTACCCTGAACCGCCCTCCGATGAATCCCCTCAACAGCCAGGTATTTCGGGAACTTGATCAGGCTGCTGACGAACTGCAGGCCGATGATTCCATCAAAGCGGTTATTATTACCGGAGCAGGAGATAAGGCGTTTGCAGCAGGCGCGGATATTACCGAAATGGTTAAGTTAACCCCGGTGGAAGCATATAAATTCTGCCAGGGTTCACGAGTTGCCTTGGAGAAAATTGAAAACTTAGGGAAGCCCGTTATTGCAGCCATCAACGGCCTTGCTTTAGGCGGTGGCAATGAACTGGCCCTCACCTGTGACTTTCGTATTGCTTCCGAAACCGCTAAATTTGGTCAGCCCGAAATCAACCTGGGCATTATACCCGGTGCAGGTGGTACCCAGCGTCTTTCAAGGCTTATCGGCGCGGCAAAGGCCAAGGAACTGATTTTCCTGGGCGATATTTTTGATGCCGCCGCTGCTGAAAAGCTGGGTTTGGTAAACAAGGTAGTACCGTTGGAAAATCTTATGACAGAGGCCAAAAAAATTGCTCAAAAGCTGGCTTCAAAACCTGCCGTAGCCATGAAAATGGCCAAGGAAGCCATCAACACAGGAGTAAATATTGATATTTCTTCCGCTCTGACCCTGGAAATACAAAATGTTATCATTGCCTTTGCCAGTGACGACAGTAAAGAGGGTATGGGGGCGTTTATGGAGAAACGGAAACCTAATTTTACAGATAAATAAACAAATCTTAATCATAAATGTATCCAGACATTAAGAAAATGCGAGGTGGCCATATTGAGCAACTTGCCCAAGGGGGGAAGCTATATCTTCGGTCAAACCGATCCCCAAAATATCTTCACTCCCGAGGATTTTACCGATGAACATATTATGATTTTCCGTACTGCTGCAGGATTTGTTACCGATAACATCTTAACCAGAATGGAAGAACTTGAATCCAAGAAGGAAGGTATAATCAGAGAACTCTTAGAGGCTTGTGGAGAGTTGGGTTTACTGGGAGCCGATATTCCAGAAGAGTATGACGGTATGGAAATGGACAAAATCAGCTCCACTATTATTGCCGAGTGTATGGGGCGAGCCGGTTCCTTTGCCATGACCCAGGGCGGTCAAACAGGTATCGGCAGTATGCCAATCGTTTTTTTCGGTAACCATGAGCAGAAGAAACAATATCTACCCGGAATAGTCAGCGCTGAAAAAATTGGCGCTTACGCTTTGACCGAGCCTGAAGCAGGTTCAGACGCAATGGCGATCAAGACCAAGGCTGTTTTAAGTTCAGACGGCAAATATTATATTTTAAACGGAACCAAACAATTTATCACTAACGCCGGCATGGCAGATGTATTCATAGTTTACGCCAAAATAGACGGTGATAAATTTACTGCCTTTATTGTAGACGGTGATTCCGAAGGACTGTCCACCGGGCCGGAAGAAAAGAAAATGGGCATCAAAGGTTCCTCCACCAGAACCCTAATTTTAGAAGATGTAAAAGTACCGGTGGAAAACTTATTATTTGAAATTGGCAAGGGCCACGTAGTAGCATTTAATATCCTGAATTTAGGCCGTTATAAACTGGCCGCAAACTCTTTGGGCCACGCCAAGTTTGCCTTGGAACTGTCTGCTACCTATGCCAATGATCGAAAACAGTTTAAGACACCCATTGCTAATTTTGGATTAATTAAAGAAAAACTGGCCGAAATGGCAATTAAAATTTACGCGGCCGAGAGTATGCTCTATCGTACTGGAGGTTTGCTTGAAAATATGCTGCATAGCCTGGATACCTCGGGTGAAGACGGGGGCCGGGTTGCTGCCAAGGGTATAGAAGAATATGCCCTGGAATGCTCTATGAACAAGGTCTTTGCCACCGAGGTTGTGGCGTATTGTGTTGATGAAGGGGTACAGGTTCATGGTGGATACGGGTATAGTTCTGAATATACCATAGAACGACTGTACAGGGATGCCAGGGTTTATCGTATTTTTGAAGGAACCAACGAAATTAACCGCAGCCTGATTCCCATTACTTTGCTGCGCCGGGCGGCCAAAGGAGATTTGCCCCTCCAGGAAGCAATCGAAAGACTCCGGGGCCAACTTTCCAGCGGAATTCCGGCCAGAGAAGGGGAAGTGGACCTCGTGCAGGCAGCAAAGGAAATATTCCTGTTGACCATAGATGCCGGGCTTCAGAAATATGGAGACGGCTTGAATAAGCAACAAGAAATACTGGGCAAACTGGCGGATTTGGCGATTATGACCTTTGCAATGGAAAGCGCCTGGCTCCGTGCTCAAAAATCAATGGTTAATGAGGATGAGGCCGGATCAAAGCTTAAAATGAATATGGCTAAAGCCTACATCAATTCAACATTTGGTGTTATGGTCTATGTGGCAGGAGAAACCTTGGCTGCCCTTGCTGACGGTAATGAGCTGACCAGCTTGCTGGAAAATTTACAGATGCTGTCCCGGTATACTCCAAGAAACACCATAGCTCTTAGACAGGAGATTGCCGCAGCTATTTCAGAAGCCGGCAAGTATGTGGTGTAACTTGCTTAAAGCATCACACACTTTAAACAGCTAAATATTATTACTATATTTAAATTAAGTAATTAATAAATAATTAAATAAAAAATAAGGAGGGTATATTTATGTACTCCAAGGCTTTTATTCCTTACCGGGCATATTTTAGTTCCCCTTTTGCCCGCTGGCAGGGTTGCCTGCAAAATGAAAATGCCATTGAATTAGCGGCGGCAACAGCCAAAAGATGGATGGCAGCAAAAAACATTGATGCGAAAGTGTTTGAATATCTCTTTTTAGGGAAAACCATCGGACAATTGCATACTTTTTATGCCGGCCCCTGGGCGGCTGCCCTAATAGGAGCTGATGGAATCCCGGGTTGCCATATTCCACAGGCCTGTTCTACATCCACGACCTGCATAAACCAGGCGGCGGCGGGCGTCGAGACTGGCCAATATGAAAATGCATTTTGCCTTATGACCGATCGCTGTTCAAATGGCCCACACACTATCTGGCCCAATTCCGCAGGCCCTGGTGGAGAAGTGATTTCGGAAAACTGGATGATGGATAACTTTAACTACGACCCATATGGAAAAGTTCCAATGATTCAAACGGCAGAAAACGTAGTTAAAAAGGTGGGCGGTATCACCAAGGAAGATTGTGATGCGGTGGCATATAGGCGTTATGAGCAGTACCAGGATGCCCTGGCTAACGAGCGGAAATTCCAGAAGCGCTACATGTTCCCGGCGGAATATAAGAAGAATAAAAAGGTAACTGCATTGCTTGAAGCCGATGAAGGTGTATCTCCAACAACCAAGGAAGGACTGGCCAAATTAAGACCGGTTATTGAGGGAGGGGTGCACTCATTTGGCGCCCAAACCCACCCGGCTGATGGCAACTGTGGGGTTGTTGTATGCACCAAGGAAAAAGCAAAAGAACTTAGTGATGATCAAAATATAGAAATACAGATACTTTCCTATGGTTTTGCCCGCGCGGAAAAAGCTCATATGGCTATGGCCGTGGCACCTGCGGCGAAAATGGCTCTGGAAAAAGCTGGCATTGACGTTAAGGATGTAAAGGCCATTAAGACACATAACCCATTTGCCGCTAATGATTTGTATTTGGCCAAGGAATTGAATGTCGATGTTATGAAATTCAATAATTACGGCAGTTCTCTTATTTACGGGCATCCCCAGGGACCTACCGCTGGTCGTGGAATTATTGAAATGATTGAAGAGTTAGTTATCCTTGGCGGTGGTTACGGGCTGTTTACAGGATGTGCGGCCGGAGATACCGGTGCAGCTCTGGTTGTAAAGGTTTCTTAAAAAGTAAAATCTAAGATAGTTAAATAATATCTTAAATTGTCATGGTTTGTCTGTTATTGTGTATAGTATAGGCACCCCTTGGGGTGCCTTCTTGATCTTCTTTTTGACCTGGTTGATAGGTGCTAATTCTTTTTTCACCCTTTTTATAAACCATATTCAATCCTTTGGGGGATATTGAGAGTACTAATATTTAGTCTATATTTAACATAACTAATGGGACTAATGTGTTGGTGTGGCAAAGTTTTAATACCTTTATGGAATAACCTGTCGAGGAAAGGGGGTTATTCAAAGTAAATTAAAATCTTAGTACTTTTTGTAGCATCATGTCTTGAAGGGAGTTATTAATGGTGGAGATTAAAAAAATTGCTGTTTTAGGCGCCGGAGCCATGGGCGGAGGTATTGCCCAGGTAGCTGCGCAGTCAGGTTATGATGTTGTTCTAAGCGATGTTGATATTAAATATGTCAACAATGCCGTGGACAGGATGAATGCATTTTGGCAAAAGAGCATTGAAAAAGGGAAAATGACCGCTGAACAAAAAGAAAAGGCGCTGGGGCGCATTAAATGCACGTCAGGGTTTTCTGATTTTTCAGATGCAGATATGGTGATTGAGGTCATTATCGAAGACTTGGAGGCGAAAAAAGCCGCTTTCAGAGAACTGGACAGCGTTTGCAAACCGGAAGCAATCCTGGCCACAAATACTTCTTCCATGTCAATCACGGTATTGGCAAACGAAACAAAAAGACAATCTCAGGTCATAGGAATGCACTTTTTTAACCCACCGTCCCTGATGAAACTGGTGGAAATAATTCGCGGGTACTACACCAGCGATGATACGGTTGAAATTGCATCCGCGGTTGCCAAGTCCATGGGTAAAATCACCATTGAAGTTAAAAAAGATTATCCTGGCTTTGTGGTCAACCGTCTCATGTTAATCCAATACATTGAAGCAATCAAACTGGTTGAGGAAGGAGTGGCGACGCTGGAAGATGTTGATACCGCCCTTAAACTCGGCCTCAATCACCCTATGGGGCAATTTGAATTGCAAGACTTCGGCGGAGTTGACATCGGTTACCATGTTCTGAATTACCTGTATCAGGAACACAAAGATCCCCTCTGGAATCCGCCCCAATCACTTAAAGCATTAATCAGAGCCGGGCGTTTTGGACGTAAAACCGGGGCCGGCTGGTTTGATTATGAAAAATAAAACCCGGCTGCACGGATAATGCCAATCGCAACCATTAAACATAGCTCTTAAAGAAGGACGAGCTCTTTAATTTACTTTGTTGTTACACTGCAGCCCAATGTAAAACGTAATACGTGCCTGTCACAATAAAAATTTAGTAGGGAATTGCCGGTTTAAATCAGAACATTAAGAATAGTGGGGAAGGTGATTATATGAATTTATCCAGCATTGTCGAAAACAATGCTAGCTGGAATCCAAAAGCTACTGCAATTATATGTACAGAAACGGATACCAAGTATACTTACGAGGAATTTAACAAATTAATCAATCGTTTTGGCTGTGCCCTGCAGGAGATGGGGGTTCAAAAAGAAGACAGGGTTGCGATATATCTTCCCAACTCACCCGAATTTTTAATTTCCCATTTTGCTATAGCCAGAATCGGGGCTGTGGCAGTACCTTTCAACGTAATGTTTAAGGGCCCGGAAATTAAGTATATTTTAAACAATTCCAAAGCCAAAGTGCTCATCGCTGCCGCAAAAGAGGCTGCATTGAATGTGGTTGAAGTGCTGCCCGGAATTCCTACCCTGGAACGCGTAATTACGGTTGGCGAGACGGAACTTGCCGGTGCGGTTACTTTTGCATCCATGATTGAAAGCGGTAAAGATGAACTGGAAATGGTAGACTGCGCACCCAGCGACACTGTGAGCATTCTCTATACATCCGGAACTACCGGTCAGCCCAAGGGTGCTATGCTTACCCATAATAACTTTTTATCTAATGCCCGGTTAAACGGCACCAGAGTACTACACGTCAACGACCAAGATTTGTTTTATACCGGCACACCTTTCTGTCACGTTTTTTATGTTCTCAGTGTACTTGGCCCAATATATGCCGGCGCCGGCATAGTTGTATCCGAACGTTTTATGCCTGACAAGACACTTGAAAGCATTTCAAAATACCGGGTGACCCATTATGCTGGTGTGCCGACTATGTGGATTTACATGCTTAATGAGTATACCCCTGAAAAATATGATGTTAGTTCATGGCGATTTGCCCAATCCGCGGGAGCTTCAATGCCCGGGGAATATATCAGCAAAATAGAAAACACCTTCAGGGTGGGCTTTTGCGAATGTTACGGTTCCACCGAGACAAGTTCCACAGTTTCATTTGGCCGCCTGGGCCACGGTAAGGTAGCTTCCATCGGACCGCCGGCATGGGGCTATCAGTTTAAAATAATTGGCGATGACGGTAAAGAATTAGGTCCAAACGAGGTTGGAGAAATTGTTTTAAGGGGTCCCGGGGTCTTTAAAGGCTATTGGGAAATGCCCGAAGCTACAAAGGAAGTTTTGAGTGAAGACGGCTGGTTTAAGACCGGTGATCTGGGTAAATACGATGAGGATGGATACTATTATATAGTAGACAGGAAAAAAGATATGATCATTTGCGGGGGCTACAATATTTATCCCCGTGAGATAGAAGAAGTGTTATACACTCATCCCAAGGTTTTTGAAGCGGTTGTCATTGGTGTCCCTGACAAGGAAAAGGGCGAAATTCCCAAAGCATATATTAAGCTCAAGCAGGGAGTCGAAGCTGAACCTGCGGAGATAGTCCAGTTCTGCAAGGAAAGAATGGCGGCCTACAAGTCCCCCAGACAAGTTGAGTTTGTCGATGATTTTCCCAAAAATCCCACAGGTAAAATACTTAAAAGGGTAATGCGGGAATAACATCAAACCGCGGTTGCATTGATAAATTGTAGTATAATATTAAACAAGGCCAATGAAGTAATAATGCCCTGTTGCCTGGGGTATTATTACTTCTACCTGTATTGGAGCATTTTATACCGGGCTATAAGTTATTTATTAATATGTTTACCGCACTCGCCGCAGTTCGTGCAGGCAAATTCCCCTTTGATAGTACATCTATCTCGCTGGGCTCCACCGCGCAGGTAACCCAGGCCATTACATTTACCGCTGCCAACGTTGCGTTTTTCGGACCCTCGCATCTGATAACCGGCTAACTGGCCCTCCAGTTGGGTAATCTTTTTCCTGTACCACTGGCAATCCTTTTGCAATTTGGACACTGCTTCCCCAAGAACTTTAATCTGGGATTCAAGTGATTCCAGCCTAAATACCAGATCTGGTTTTTGCTCATTATTATTGCTCATTCTTGATACACCTCGTAAATATAAAATATATATTCATTAATTTATTATTCATAAAGCGTAAATTTCCTTTAAAAAAATTTCTAGTCTATAGGTAATAATGGTCGATAAAACGTGATATGTGTTGCAAATTTTTAAAACTCAAGTTATAATTCATCTAGCTCGATAAAATGCTTGGAATTACGGTGTACTTTCTCTATTGTTGTTGGCTGGGGAAGAATAAACCTGTTAATCCCCGGCACGGGCAATCAATTAGAGGAGGTTTTTTAATGTTTGAAGACAAAACTTTAAATTGTAAGGATTGTGGTTCCGACTTTGTTTTCACCGCTTCCGAGCAGCAATTCTATGCAGACAAGGGGTTTGCCAATGAACCCGGTCGCTGCCCTGAGTGCCGTGCCGCACGAAAGGCTGCCAACCGGGGGGGCAATAGCTATGGTCGTGAAAGACGCCAGATGTATGATGCAGTTTGCTCAGCCTGCGGCAAAGAAACCCAGGTACCTTTTCAACCCCGCGGTGATAAACCCGTGTACTGTCGCGATTGCTACAAACCGCGCAACAATTGGTAAAATAAAATATACCAATAAGAGCCAGGGTATTTGCTGCCCTGGCTCTTTGCGTTGTACGTTTAAATAATCAAAAACTATGTTTAAATATTCCTCCAACTAATAATACTACCCATTAAATACTTGAGAGGAGGAATATATATTGAGGTTTCCCAATCTCTTTAAAGAAGGTCAAATCGGCCATATGCGCATTCGCAACCGTACTGTTATGCCCCCCATGGGTACCAACCTGGCTAATGAAAATGGCGCCGTTACACCGGCCATGATTCATTATTACCGCGAGAGGGCCAAGGGCGGCGTGGGATTAATCATTACCGAAATAAACTGTGTGGATTCGCCCCAGGGCAATGCTATCGCCAACGAGTTGAGCATTGCCGACAACTCGTACATTGCCGGGCATAATGAACTGGTGGAGGCCGTAAAAGAGCACGGTGCCAAAATAATCACCCAGCTGCATCATGCCGGTCGCCAGACCACCCCGGAAAATACTTACGGTTTGCAGCCCGTGGCCCCTTCAGCGATACCTGACCCCCATTTGCAGGTGATGCCCAGGGAGCTTACCGTTGAGGAAATAAAGGATATTGAGCAAATGTTTATCAAAGCCGCCATTAGATCGCAAAATGCAGGTTATGACGGCGTGGAACTGCACGGTGCCCATGGCTACCTGATCGGCCAGTTTATTTCACCCTTCAGTAACCGGCGCACCGATCTGTATGGCGGTGACCTGAGCGGTCGGATGCGCTTTCCTCTGAATATTGTACGGGGTATCAAGCGGGAGTTGGGTAATAACTTCCCTGTTTTGTTTCGCATGAGTGCTGATGAATTTGTAGAAGGCGGCGTGCATCTTGACGAGGCCAAACAAATAGCCCGGCTGCTGCAGGATGCAGGGGTGGATGCTCTGGATATATCCTCGGGAGTATACGCCTCCATGTCCACCATATTGGAACCCATGAGCTATCCCGAGGGATGGCGGGTTTACCTGGCGGAAAATATTAAAAAAGAAGTACACATACCCGTGATTACCGTGGGTGTCATCCGCAGCCCCGAGGTGGCCGAAGGTATTATCGCCGATGGCCGGGCTGATTTTGTCGCACTGGGCCGCACCCTCATTGCCGATCCGGAATGGCCGTTTAAAGCGCTGGAAGGGCGCACTGAGGATATTAGAAAGTGCATCACCTGCAATATTTGGTGTATTGGTGAGCGGGTATTTAAAAACTTACATGTGCGCTGTACGGTAAACCCGGTGGCAGGGCGGGAGTTGGAGTACCCGCAAATTACTTCCACCCTTTCCCCCATGCATTTTGCGGTGGTGGGCGGGGGGCCTGCCGGAATGGAAGCGGCCCGGGTGCTGTCCACCGCGGGGCACAGGGTATCATTGTTTGAAAAACAGCCCGAGCTGGGTGGCCAAATACTCATGGCCTGTGTGCCGCCGGGTAAAGAAAAAATACGGTGGTCCATTGACTACCTGCAAACCCAGATCCGTAAACTGGGCGTGGAGATACATTTGAATACCGGGGCCGGCGCCGATATGCTCCAGGGTATGAACGTTGATGCCGCCATAGTGGCTACGGGGGCGGCTCCGGTGATACCGGATATCCCCGGCGTCCACAATCCAACCGTTACCACGGCCTGGGAGCTGCTGGCCGGTAGATACGAAGTGGGTAACCGGGTGGTTGTGGTAGGCGGCGGCAGTGTAGGCTGCGAGACGGGGCTTTATCTAAAGCACCGGGGGGTAGATGTAACCGTGGTGGAAATGGAGGATGAGCTGGCCGTGGACACGGAGCCCATCTCCCGGCATTCACTCCTTGATGAGCTGCGTAAAACCGGCGTGCATACCATTACCGGCTTTAATGTGCGGGAAATCAAGCCCGACGGTGTTGTGGCAGTGGACCGCGCCTGGCGGGAGCACTGGCTTCCCTGCACCCACGTGGTGCTCTCGGTGGGGGCACAGCCATTAAATCATCTGGCAGAAGAGTTAAGGCAGCGGGGGATGCGGGTGTTTGTGGTAGGTGATGCTAAACGGCCGCGTAAGTTGAATCACGCCATCAGCGACGGCTTTTTAACGGCGCACCGCATCACCCAGGCGGAAACGCTCATCAGGCCATACCGGCCGTTCCCCGTACAGCAGCCCTACCGGGAGCAGCAACAGGAGCAGATACTACAGTAAAAAAACAATGCCTTGCGAGCTTCCGCAAGGCATTGTTTTTTCCGTTACACCAGGACAGGTTAATTAGAACAAGACGTAAGTGTTTTTGTGATCATTTTGTTCATGCATTGGGTTATGGATATATGATAGAATTTAAAAGCTTATTATGTTATAATAATAATGAGATGAAAAAGGAGTGAGCCATGAATATTACATGATAAAATAATATTTCTATTTGCTATATTGCTTATTGTCGGTATTATTACAACCAGATTTTCTGCACGTTTGGGTGTTCCTTCACTTATTCTATATGTAGCCGTGGGCATGTTCCTAAATAATTTTATTTATTTTGATAATGCGTCCTTAGCCCAATTAGGTGCAATGATGGCATTAATTGTGATTTTGTTTGAGGGCGGTATGCAAACACGATGGGATCAGGTGCACCCGGTTCTTCTTCCCTCTATTTCTTTAGCCACCGTTGGTGTCTTATTGACTTCATTATCAATTGGAATTTTTGCTAAATTTGTCTTAGATGTAACCTGGTTGGAAGGGTTATTATTTGGCGCCATTGTGGGATCAACTGATGCCGCGGCGGTCTTTGCGGTTCTCGGGGATAAAAATATCAAGCCAAGGTTAAAGACAACCCTGGAAGCTGAGTCCGGTTCCAATGATCCTATGGCTGTGTTTTTAACCATTTCTTTTATTCAGTTAATCCAAATGCCCGATATGAGCGTTTTAGGGGTTCTTTTTAGTTTCTTTTGGCAAATGGGCTTTGGGGTAGCCATGGGGATCTTAATGGGTAAACTGGCTGTATGGAGTATTAATAAAATCAACTTTGACTCTTCTGGTTTATACCCTATTTTAGCATTAGGGTTTGCTATATTTACCTATGGTTCCACAGCACTGCTCCAAGGGAGCGGCATCCTTGCCGTGTACGTCGCGGGTCTGTGGGTAGGAAATGCGGATTTAACCTTTCGTCAACCAATTTTACGTTTTCATGAAGGATTTGCCTGGATGTCCCAAATTCTACTATTTATTCTACTAGGGCTGTTGGTTTTCCCCCGTGAACTTTTACACATCACTTGGCAGGGGATTATTATTTCAGCTTTACTAATCTTTGTAGCCAGGCCGGTTGCGGTGTATATTAGTACACTTAAAATGGGCTATTCCTTCAAAGATAAAATATTTATATCCTGGTCGGGGTTAAGAGGGGCCGTTCCCATTGTTCTAGCAACTTACCCTCTGGTTGCTGGTTTGGAAAACAGTAACTTAATCTTTAATGTGGTGTTTTTCGTTGTACTTACCTCGGCCCTTATCCAGGGCTCAACTATTCCCTATTTAGCCAACTTATTAGGGCTTTCAGTGGGTGAGAAGGTAACACCTACTCATAGCCTTGAACTTGTTTCCATGGGTAAAACCAATACAGAAATAATGGAAATTTTAATTAAAGAAGAATCCAGTGCCTTAGATCAGGAAGTGCAGAATCTGGAATTGCCAAAAGATGTTTTGATTGCTGCGATAATACGCGACGATAGGGTTGTTACACCATATGGAGGTACAAAAATACTTTTAGGTGATATTTTGTACGTCATGGTTCCTAAAGCTAAGCGTGAGAGTATAAAAAAAGTTTTTCTTCCTAAAAAAGATCGCCAAAAGAATCGCCGGATTCCTGTCACAAATTAGATAAAGCATGAGGATATATTGTCACTAGCCTGATTAATATTTGATTTACTGATGAACTGGCTGTTGTTTTTGTGCCCGGGGAATAGCTGTTATTAACCCGGCTGCTCCCAGCGCAGCCGCAAATACCATCACCCCGTTGTAACCCCATCCATGAGCTATGATACCGCCCAGGAAAGGCCCCACGGCGTTGCAAAGATTGAGAGTGGCCTGGAAAATACCGCTGGCGGTTCCTTTATCCTCTCCGGTTTTCAGAACTAGCAGTAAAGCACCGACATAAAGACAGGACCAGGTAACTCCCAGCATTACCTGGACAATCATTAGCAGCCAAAGCTGGTCCACTAAAGTATAGGCTATAAACACACCAATTGACAGCACTTGGCCAAAGGCAAAAATGGAATTGGGGTTAAATCGTTCCAAATGGCGCATAACGATAAACTGTACAGCAAAGTTAATTCCCCACAATATGCCCACCCAAAAGCGATCCAGCCCCAGGGAAATAAAATAAAGGGGCAGTATAATCCAGACTGCCGCAGCTCCCAGGTGACGCAAGAAAACAGCCAGGTAAATGGGCCAGCCGCGCTTGAAAACATTTTTAAAGCTGGGCATTTGCGTTTTTGGGGCACTTGCCTGTGTTGCAGTACCCCCGGTTTCTCCGGGAAATCGTAGAGAAATGAAAAAAGCAGCGGTGCAGCACAGGGAACTGACAGCGAAAAGATAGGCAATATTATTTAAATAAGCTGCCAGTAATGCACCTGCTATCCAACCAAGTGACCCATAGGAACTATAACGCCCCATATTGGCCCCGGACTCAAATGCGTAGGCGACTAGAGCGGCGGTGGCTACTCCCAGAGCCAGACCCACCCCGGCCCGTACCAGGGCAAGGGTGAATATTTGATTGGCCAGCAGCTGGGCTGCAAAAGTTATGGCACACAGCAGCAGCCCAATGCGGACGAAGCCCAGCCTGCCCGACCGGTCGGATTGGCGTCCAAAATAAAGAGAGGACAGCAGGTATGAGCCGCCATAGCAAGCTCCAATTAATCCTACTTGAAAATCCGAAGCACCCATTTGAGCACCCAGGAGGGGAATAAAGATAAGCGATCCCTGAATGGCAAAGTTCATAAAAAAATTTACTATGCTAACTAGTTGTACAGAATTTATCTGCATATCATTTTACCCCGCTTTTTTATCAACTCCATTATTATAGTGCACATGGGTGGTATTTAAAAGAAGGTTATTCTAATGCTTTTATGCAGCAGAGAATGGTTTAAACCTTTAACTTGAATCTCCCGCAGCTTTGGGCCTCAGGATTACCGTGTTTTAAACATTCCCCCAGTCCCTCAAGTCCTACATATTTAATAATATCCATAATCGGCAAAATAGCTGGAATGCGCTTTTCCAATTGACCATAGGCCTTAATGTGTACTATGCAGCCGTGGCGGGTTTCTTCTTTACCCTTAATGGCCACAAAAAATATACAATTCTTGCACCGGTGGATGGCCCGTTTACGCATTTCGGGCAGGTAAAGCCGGTGCTTTTCCCATAAAACGTTCTTGTTTTCCATAGTTATTCATCTGGCTTTTTAACAAAACATGCTATCGCTTAGCGTAATTTGTTATGAAACATGGGGATGGTTCAATTGTCACCGAAATGTGCGAAGATCCGTAGGATAAGACAATGGAAACGTCCCCATGTCATGCCCCATGTCATGCCCGTATCATGCGAAAACCAGATTTGTCACCTCCTTATTTCATAACCCAAACAAATGTTTGCTTATATTGTATTGTTGCTTCTATACCAAGTCAATAGGGTAAAAATGGTATATAATAATGTGCTCAAGATGGGGCATAATCTTTGTTTGCATTAATAAGACGGTTATTTCATAAAAAGGTAAAAGTAAAAAAATGGCGAAATATTAGTAAAAGGTTCAAATTAGCGGTGGCTGGATACCGCTAAAAAATGCATTTATACCGGAGAGTGGCCAGTGCAGTCTCCGGTTTCGGTTTTAAGGGAAATGCTCAAAATCAAGTTGCCTTGATATGGTTTTATTATTAAAATGAGGTGATGTGAAGGATGCGGTTTATACATACGGCTGACTGGCATTTGGGCCGTATTTTTCATGGTGTACATTTAACGGATGACCAGGCTTATATTCTGGAGCAGTTTGTCAGGCTGGTTGGTGACATTAAGCCCGATGCGGTAGTAATTGCCGGGGATGTTTATGATCGTTCCGTGCCGCCGCACGAAGCGGTTCAGTTATTGGATGAAGTACTCTACCGGATAATCATGGACTGCCGGGTGCCCGTTTTAATAATTGCCGGTAACCACGATAGTTCCCAGCGGTTGGGATTTGGCCATCGTTTGCTGGCCCGCCAGGGTCTTTACATAACCGGTCAGTTGAATACCGGCTTTGTGCCGGTGGTAATTGAAGATGCCCATGGGCCGGTGTATTTTTGTCCCGTGCCTTATATCGAGCCACCCGTCGTGCGGGAACTCCTGGGAATGCGAGATGTGCAGGAGCACGATGGTGCCATGGCTGCTGTGGTTGGCCGGTGGACATCCCGGGTGCCTCCGGGGGGGCGTAAAGTAGCGCTGGCTCATACCTTTGTAGCGGGTGGCGAGGAAAGTGAATCGGAACGGCCGCTTTCCATTGGCGGGGCGGACAGGGTGCCGGCCGCTCACTTTCAGGCTTTTAACTATACAGCCCTGGGGCATTTGCACAAATCCCAAGCGGCCGGGGGGGAGCACATCCGCTATGCCGGATCTCTAATGAAATATTCCTTCTCCGAGGCAGCCCACAACAAATCGGTCACCCTGGTTGAATTGGATGCTTTGGGGAACGTCACCTGGGAGGCCCTTTCCTTATCTCCCCGGCGGGATGTGCGCTGCATTGACGGTTATTTGAGTGATATTCTGGCGGAAACGCCCGGCGGGGACAGCAAAGAGGATTATATCATGGTGACTTTACGGGATTCGGGTGCTATACTGGATGCCATCGGCAAGCTGCGGGAAGTTTACCCCAATGTATTGCACATTGAGCGCCCTTATTTAACCTCTGGCGGTGCTTTGCGTGGACCGGGGGGCGACCACCGCCGCCTGAGCGAAATGGATTTGTTTACCTCCTTTTTCCAACAGGTTTCCGGTGAAGAATTGTCCCCGGAACAGCAAAAGGTGCTTGCCCGCACAGTAGAACAGATCTACCGGCAAGACTACCAGGCGGGACAAGGGGCCTGGAGTGGCGGCTTTATATCGAAGCGGGAAGAGGGGGTGCGGGTATGAGACCATTGCGGTTGGTCATGAGCGCATTTGGACCCTATGCCGCTGTCCAGGAACTTGATTTTACGGAACTGGGCGACCGCTCTTTCTTTTTAATCCACGGTCCCACCGGTGCGGGAAAAACCACTATCCTTGACGCCATGTGTTTTGCCCTGTACGGCGATACCAGTGGTGCCCGGCGGGAGGGCAAACAGATGCGCAGTGACCATGCAGACTGGAATACAGTTACCTATGTAACTTTCGACTTTGCCGTCGGGCCTGAGGTTTACCGAGTCCAACGCCACCCGGAGCAGGAACGCCCCAAAAAACATGGTGTTGGAACCACAACCATGCGGGCCGATGCCACCCTGTGGAAAATAACCGGTCGGGCTGCCAATGATGCCCGGGAGGGTACGATGCTGGCCGGCGGGTGGATAAAAGTCCGGGCAGCGGTGGAAAATCTATTGGGTTTCAAGAGCAGCCAGTTCAGACAGGTGGTGATGCTGCCCCAGGGTGAATTCCGCAAGTTACTGGTGGCGGATTCCAAAGAACGCCAGGTTATATTAGAGACTCTCTTCCACATTGAATTATATCGTCTGGTGGAAGAGCTCCTCAAAGAATCAGCCGGAGAGCTCAAAAAAAAGCTGGAAAACCTCCAGGAGCAGAAGAAATGGCTATTGCAACAGGCTGGTACAGAGGGCCCGGACGAGCTGAACCGGAGGCTGCAAAGCCATATGCTGGAACTGGAGGCTATGGCGGAAAAGGTGGCCTGCAGCCGTGCAGCGGTTAAGAAAGCGCAGGAACAGTTGGCCGCCGGGCAAAAAGCCCGGGATTTACTTGATGAACAAAACCATGCCCTGGCCGCGGTGGCGGAGCTGGAGCAGCGAATCCAAAGTGTGGAGGCCGCCCGGCAGGAACTGTCCGGTGCCCGCCAGGCTGCCGGTTTGGTGGATGCGGAAAATACGTTATGGACCCGCCGGAGTGAATCTGTCGCTGCGGAGAAAAACCTGGCTGCCCGGCATGCTGAATTGAAAGAGGCCCGGCTGGCCAGGGAAAAGGCTATACAGAACTGGACCCTGGAAAAGGACAGAGAACCGGAGCGGGAAGCGGCCGTACGGGAGGTCAACCGGCTGGCTGAGCTGGCCGGCAAGGTGGATTCCCTCACCCGGGCCCGCAGTGATGTTATGGTGGCATATAAACAGGCAAAAGTATTGGAAAGCACCTATACCGGGGCCAAGGCTTTTTTAACGGCCCAGCTATCTGCTATTGAAGAAAAAACTAAACTGCGCGATAATGCGGTTAAACAGGCCGGCCAGGCTTATGCGCTGGAAGCGACCTGCAAGGAAATGGAGCAGTTATATAATAAGAGGGAAAAACTGAAAGCATTGCGCCAACAACTGGGCACTATCCGCAAAAACCTTGCTTTGGCCGAACAAACCTGCCGACAGGCGGAAAATAATTATGTCAGGGCCAAGGAAGAACTTTCCGTATCTCAAAAAGCATGGCACAGTGGACAGGCCGCTATACTGGCGGGGGGATTAATCGCAGGCACTCCCTGTCCCGTGTGCGGCTCCCTTGAACACCCCTCACCAGCCAGGAGCACCAAACACGTACCAACTGAAGAAGAAGTCAAGGCACGGCAGCAGCAATTAAATAACCTGGAGGGTTATCGTGATCAAGTAAAAAATAAAGCCAACCTTTTAGTTACTGAACAAGCGGCTTTGGAAAGCAGGGTTCTGGATCTGGAAAACGAGCTGGGCAAGTGGGCTGTTGCTGAGCCGGCCGCACTTGAGACCGCCGCTGTGGAAGCTAAACAAATGTGGAACCGTGCATTGCAGGCTGAAGCAACGGCGGCAGCCCTGGCCAGGGAACTGGAGACGCTGAGGGCCGGGGAGAAAACCGCCCGGGGTAAACTGGAAACGCTGGAAAAGGAGCTGCGGGATGCCGGAGCGGCCCTCAAGTCCGCCCAAACGGTGGTGCGGGAGCGGGAATCCGACATACCCGGGGAGCTGCGCGATTTACATGCGCTAAATAAAGCCCGGCAAGCGGCGATAAGCAGGCGGGAAAGGCTGTCGGCCGGCCTGGAACAAGCCAGGAAAGCTGCGGAGGCGGCAAGTCAAGAATTAGTCAAGGCTGATACCGCGGTAACTGAGGCCCAAAATACCTGGCAAATGACCAAGACCCGGGCCGCGGAGGCAGCGAATCTTTTTAACGCACGACTAAAAACAGCCGGCTTTGCCAATGCCACGGAATATGCGCAGGCCAAGCGAACACCGGAGCAAATGCAAAGGCTGGAAAAATTAATTCAGGAATTTGATGCCAACCTGGGTGCCGCCCGGGAACGACGGGACCGGGCTTTTCAGCGGGCTGCGGGTTTAGCTGAGCCTGATTTGGAAAAAATGGCCGTTATTTTGAAAGCGGCTGAACAAAATCGAGATGATGCGCTGCAGCAGGAAACCCAATTGCGTTCACTGATTAAACAGGAACATAACTGGCTGAAAACAATTGCCGGTGTGTATAATGAAATTGATGGATTGGAAAAACAGTATTCGTTATGGGGACACCTTTCTGAAGTGGCCAATGGTAAAAATAAATATGGATTAACTTTTCAGCGCTTTGTGTTGGGAGCGCTGCTGGACGATGTTACTGTAGCCGCTACCCAGCGCCTCAAGCTGATGAGCCGCGGGCGCTATCACCTGCAGCGCACCCTGGAACGGGCTCGCAGTAATGCCGCGGGGGGGTTGGAGTTGGAAGTTTTTGATACTTATACCGGCGTGGCCAGGGGGGTGGCTACTCTGTCCGGCGGTGAAACCTTCCTGGCCTCACTGTCCCTGGCCCTGGGATTGGCCGATGTGGTGCAGTCCTATGCCGGTGGCCTGCACTTGGATACCATATTTGTGGATGAAGGATTCGGCACCCTGGATCCCGAATCTCTGGATTTGGCCATGCGGGCCTTGATGGACCTGCAAAAGGGCGGGCGCCTGGTGGGTATTATCTCCCACGTGCCCGAGCTTAAAGAAATTATTGACGCCCGGCTGGAAATACAGTCTACTAAAAAAGGCAGCTCGGCGTGCTTTAAACTGCCGTAAGATGCATTTCATGGCTGGGTTGTAATTAAAATGATCATAGGTGTTAGATGACAGCTTTTCATTGAAGCGTGGTTTATAATCAACAATTTGTAACAGATGGGGTAGCTCTTGGCCCCGGGGAGGCGAATAATTATATGGCACTAGTAACGCGGTTGGGCAGAATTGTTGGTGAACATAATGTTTTTAGTTCCCGGGAGGAAAGGGTTTGCTATGCCTATGATGGTACCTTTCATTTTCATATGCCTGATGTGGTGGTAAAACCGCAAAATGCGGAGCAGATAGCCCAAATTTTAAAGCTGGCCAACGACAGCAATACCCCCGTATTTCCCCGCGGGGCGGGCACGGGCTTGAGCGGAGGCTCACTGCCTGTCCACGGAGGTATTGCTATGGTGCTGACCGGTATGGACAGTATACTGGAAATCGATGCAGGTAACCAGGTGGCGGTGGTGGAACCGGGTGTGGTTACCGGGCGGCTGCATGCGGCGGTGGCCGAACAAGAACTGTTTTATCCGCCGGACCCCGCCAGTTTGGACGTTTGCACCATCGGGGGCAATATTGCCGAGTGCGCCGGTGGGCCCCGCGGGGTCAAATACGGGGTTACCCGGGATTATGTGCTGGGTTTGGAACTGGTTACGCCCACCGGGGATTTAATTAAAACCGGGGGGAAAACCATTAAAAACGTAACCGGCTATGATTTAACCAGGTTGATGGTTGGCTCGGAGGGTACTCTGGGTATCGTCACCAAAGCGCTGCTGCGGTTAATTCCACTGCCCGGGACTATTAAAACAGTACTGGCTGTATTTGATGACTTGCTGCAGGCCAGCGACGCCATATTGGCCGTATTCAAAAGCGGGGTAATTCCCGCTACTATGGAAATAATGGATGCAGAGGCCATTAAATGCGTGGTCGAGCATGCCGGTGCCCGGCTGCCCCGGGACGCCGATGCAGTGCTGTTGATCGAAGTGGATGGCTGCCCCGCCGCTGTCGAAGAGGAAGTGAATGCAGTGGCCGAGGCCTGCCTGCAGCACCGGGCCCGCAGCGTGGAAACGGCAAGCACGCCGGAGGAGCGGAACCGGCTGTGGCAGGCCAGGCGGGCCGTGTCCCCGGCCCTGGTCAAACTTAAGCCCACTAAAATTTCCGAGGATGCCACCGTGCCCAGGGCGCAAGTGCCGGCAATGATCAGACGGCTGCAGCAAATCAGGGAAAAGTATGACCTGAATTTGGTTATATTCGGGCATGCCGGGGACGGCAACCTGCATCCCAATATTATTGCCGATGAGCGCGACGCCGGGGAAATGGCCCGGGTGGAACAAGCTGTGGGGGAAATTTTCCAGGCGGCCCTGGAACTGGGCGGCACACTGAGCGGAGAGCATGGCATTGGTACCATGAAAACCCCCTATATGCAGGCGGAATTCGGCACCCAGGGCTTGGCTTACATGCGCAGGATCAAAAAAAGTCTGGATCCCAATAATATTTTAAACCCGGGAAAGATTTTCTCCGAGTAGGCGGCAGCCAACAGTATGCAAAGTGTCCAAACACCTTAATAACCACCTGCGGTATAACAATCAATTAAGTGTCTCAAAAGGTAGGCTTTGGTGCCAAGGCTTTGGTGCCAGGTGTTGAAAGTTGAAAATCTTTGATTTTCAACTTTCAACACCTGGCACCTATCTAAGCGATGCAAGACTTTGAATAACCTAACTAACCAGCAAGGCAGTTGATATCAAATGTGCTCAAAAAATCATAATAAGTCAGTTAACATAAAATTAGCCTGTACCACGGTTTTAGATGCTGAACTGGTAACCCGCTGCAGCCGGTGTGGCAAGTGTCGTTCTGTCTGTCCTGTTTTTGAAGAACTGCGTGCCGAGCCATATGTCGCCCGGGGCAAGGTGCAGCTATATAAGGCCCTGTTAAACGGCACTTTGGAGGCAACGGAAAAGTACCGGGAATTGATATCCTTTTGCCTGCTGTGCGGCCGGTGCACCGAAAACTGTCCCAATGGTGTAAACACCGGGGAAATAGTACTTCGGGCCAGAAACAAACTGGTCGACAGCCGGGGTCTGCCGTTTATTAAAAGAAATGTTTTTCAACATTTGTTGAAAAACAATGGCCGGCTGACCTGGGCCGCCGGTATGTTACACATCTATCAGCGTTGGGGGCTCCAGAGTTTGGTGAGAAAAACCGGCTTACTGCCCGGTCCGTTAAAAGACAGGGAGCAACTGCTGCCCGTAATGGCCGACAAGCCGCTACGCAGTCAGCTGCCCGCTGTGATCAATCCGCCGGGCCGGGTTAGAGTTAAAGCCGGCTATTTTACCGGGTGTTTAAGCCAGTACATTTATACTGAAACTGGAAAGAATGTAGCCAATATATTAACCCGGGCCGGAGCCCAGGTAGTTATTCCGGAACAATATTGCTGTGGTATGCCCGCGTTAACTGCGGGCGACAAAGTGAATGCGTTAGCCCTGGCCCGGATGAACGTAGCTGCTTTCAGTGCCGCCGGGGTGGATGTGGTCATCACGGACTGTGCCACCTGTGGCTCGGCCTTGTATAGTAAGTATCCCGAACTGTTGGGTGAGGACTTGCCCTTTAAAGTTATGGATATCTGCCAGTTCCTGGCTCAATGGGGTACCGGGGCAGAGCAGTTAAATAGCGCAAATGCCCGGGCTGCCACCCTCCAAAATGACATAGCCGGCACAGTGCAAAATACGCCTGTAGTGCCGGGCCATGCCTCGGTGTCTGTCACATATCACGACCCGTGCCACCTGGCCAGGTACATGCAGGTGCGGGAGGAGCCCAGGACACTGTTGCGCGGTATTCCGGGCATGGAATTTACGGAAATGAGCCAACCGGACCGGTGCTGCGGGGCATCGGGCTCTTTTCAGCTTGAGCACCAGGAGCTGGCGGCCCGCATCGGCGAACATAAAATAAAAAGTATTCTGGCTACCGGTGCCCGGGTAGTCGCTACGGGATGTCCATCCTGCCGCCTGCAGTTGGCGCGGCTGCTGCAGGCCAGTAACGCCGGCATCGCGGTGGTACACCCGGTGGACCTGCTAATATAAGTTGGACAAAATTATTCGGGCATTGCAACGGCAGCTTATTTATTTAACTTAAGAGGCATTTGTTGCCATAAAATTGGCTCTTGATTATAATTGATGGTAACTGGTTTTATGACGGAGGAACAATGCTAAAGCGCAAAAAATGGTTAATCAAGGCAGCCGAGCCGGTATTGAAATTTATGCTGGCCAAAAAGCTGGGTGTTTCCCCGCTGATGGCCCAGCTTTTAATTAACCGGGGAATATATACCGTCAAGGAAGCCCGGGAATTTCTGAATGTTTCAATTAAGAGATTATACCCGCCGGAGTTAATGCGCGATTTGCCCCGGGCAGTGGAAATTATTTCTGGTGCTCTGGACCGGGGGGATAAAATTTTGGTTTACGGTGATTATGATGTAGATGGAGTTACCGGAACCACTCTGCTGGTGCATGCTTTACGCCGCCTGGGTGGTGACGTTGATTATTACATACCGCACCGGCTTGACGAAGGATACGGGTTGCATACGCCGGTGCTGCAAATGGCCCGGGAATCCGGTGTGGATCTTGTGCTCACCGTAGATTGCGGCATCAGTGCGGCAGCTGAAATAGACGAGGCTAACAATAGTGGCGGGCCTGCTGTTATTATTACCGATCACCATGAGCCGCCTCCCCAACTGCCCCGGGCCGCCGCGGTGATCAATCCCAAGCGTAAAGACTGCCGTTATCCCTTTAGCGACCTGGCCGGGGTGGGAGTGGCCTTTAAACTGGTGCAGGCGCTGCTGGCCGGCAGGGGCAATCCTTTTGCCTGGGAGGAATACCTGGACCTGGTTTGTTTGGGCACTATTGCGGATATTGTGCCGCTGCGGGGTGAAAACCGAATACTGGTCAGGCACGGGCTGCCTCATTTGGGCAATTCCGCAAGGCCGGGCCTGAGGGCCCTCTACCAGGCATCCGGCATTAAAGAAAATACCATAACAGCCTGGGAAGTGGGATTTATTTTGGCACCCCGCATCAATGCTGCAGGACGCCTGGACGATGCAGGTTTGGCCGTGGAAATGTTACTGAGTGATGACTACAACGCCGCTTTGGAAATGGCTCTTTTATTAAACGAAGCCAATCAGGAACGTCAGAGCCTGGAGGCGAAAACCTTATCAGATGCGCTGGGTATGCTGGAGGCGGATCCTGAGCTGGCTGCCCGGGATGTGCTGGTGCTGGCGTCTGAAAGCTGGCATCCGGGCGTTATTGGCATAGTGGCCTCACGGCTGGTGGATCGCTTTTATAAGCCCGTGCTGTTGATTGCCTGTGACAATGAGCGGGGGGGCAAAGGCTCGGCCCGGAGCATCAGGGGCTTTCACTTGTATAACGCCCTGGAATATTGCACCGATTGCCTGGCCGGTTACGGGGGGCACGCCATGGCAGCAGGCTTTTCACTGCCGGTGGAACAAATAGACGCTCTCAGGGAAAAAATTAATGATTATGCCGCCGCCCATTTATGTGCTGCAGATACTGAGCCGGTTATGGAACTCGATGCCCTGGTTTCGCTGCAGGATATTACTTATCAACTGATTAACGAAGTAGAACAGCTGGCTCCTTACGGGCACGGCAATCCGGGGCCGGTATTCGCCCTACGGCAGGCCAGGTTGGTTAACTGCCGTGGGGTCGGTAAAAATAACGCCCATCTTAAAATGCTGCTCAGTGACCGTAGCGTCTCCATGGATGGTATCGGATTCAACCTGGGCCGTTTTGCCGAGGAAATGGCCGCCGCAAGGGAAATCAGTGTTGCTTTTACGCCTGCCGTTAATACCTGGCAGGGTCGCCAAACACTACAGGTCAAAGTGCAAGATGTACATTTGGAACCTTTTATGGAAACCGTTGGGCAGCGGGATGATCAATTACGGGGGGATAGCTTGTGCTATGCCGGCGACCTTTTGGGGGTTCCTGAATCCATTGCCGGTCTGCTGCGGCAATTTTTAAGCAGCCGGGGTTACCCGCTGCCACCTGAAATGCATACTTTATTGTCAGGTACTGCGGAACAGTGGCTGGAAGAATACATGGCCGGCGTGCCCAATGATGCGGCAGTACATATTTCCATGGCCGGTGACCAGGGTGCTTATGCACACCCATTGAATCAATATCCAATACCGCCGGGCGCCGTGAGGAAAAAAAGACTGGCCGGCCTGAGCCCATCTGATGGCTGTATACTGCTGGTAGACAACTGTGCTTATCACGCGCTGCAGCTGTATCAATATATCAAGGACCGCAACGCTCAATTTGCCGGTTCCTCAACCTATTTGCACGGTTTTATGACACGGGATTATATAAATAACCAGTTCACTCAAATAAATAATAAAATTATCAAATTGGCCGTAATTACACCGGCCTGTCTCGGGGAGGGGGCGGTAAAAGTCCCCTTGGACAGAGTTTTGCTGGTGCGCCCTCCGGTCACGGAGGCTGACTGGCAGCGGCTTAAAGCATTATACGGCGCACGGGCATCGGCCAGTGTGGAGTTTCTTTATGACGATGAGGACTGGGAGGAAAATCGCGGACACCTGGAAGAATTGGCACCTGAAAGGGATGTATTGGCCCATTATTATGCTCTGCTGCATTCTTTGGCCCCCGGTGGTTCAGGAACGTGTAATAAAGCCATGTTGCTGGAGCGGATGGCCGGGGCGGGCTACAATATGCATTCGTGCATATCATTAATTGTGGCTGTGGCGGTATTTGCCGATCTGAATTTATTGCAATTTTACTGGCAAGAGGATATGCTAGAGTATAAAATATTGCCTTTTAAAGGTAAAAAAATGGATTTGACTGCGTCAACTACCTTTAACTGGGCTCATAATATAAAATCAAACGTGCTTAACTGGATAAACCTTAACGTAAAAACAAATGGGGCGTAAGTTATGTCTCTGGAAGATATAATTCAAAAAGTAATTTTATACAATCCCGATGCTGACCTGCAGCTTCTCAAGCGGGCCTTTGCTTTTGCGAACGAGGCACATGCCGGGCAAAAGCGCAATTCCGGGGAGCCGTATATCACTCACCCGGTAGCTATTACCACCATTTTGACCGACCTGGAAATGGATATGGATACATTGGTAGCCGGCCTGCTGCATGATACGGTGGAAGATACCGGCACCACCCTGGAGGATATAGAGAAGTACTTTGGCCGGGAAGTAGCCCAGCTGGTGGACGGGGTAACCAAGTTAAGCCGCCTGGAATATCGCTCCAAGGAAGAGCGTCAGGTGGAAAACCTGCGTAAAATGTTTCTGGCCATGGCGCGGGATATCCGGGTGGTGCTGATAAAACTGGCCGACCGGCTGCATAACATGCGTACGCTGCAATACCACCTGGAACACAAGCAGCGGGAAATAGCGCTGGAGACGTTGGAGATATTTGCACCTTTGGCTCACCGCCTGGGTATTTACAGGTTGAAGTGGGAGCTGGAAGACCTGGCCCTGCGCTTCAGCAACCCGGAAAAATATTATGAGCTGGCTGATCTGGTCGCCCGCACCCGTGAAAAACGGGAGGAGTATATACGTTCCATTATATCCGTTCTGCACAAAAAAATGATGGAAGTAAAAATAAACGCGGAAATACAGGGTCGGCCCAAAAACCTTTACAGTATCTATATGAAAATGCAAAAGCAGCAGCTGGAGTTTAACCAGATTTACGATGTGATGGCGGTCAGGGTGCTGGTGGATTCGGTGCGGGATTGTTATGCCGTTTTGGGTACCGTGCATACCTTATGGGTGCCTATCCCCGGCCGGTTTAAGGATTATATAGCCATGCCCAAATCCAACATGTACCAGTCACTTCATACCACTGTGGTTAGTCCCCAGGGCGACCCCCTGGAAATACAAATCAGAACCTGGGAGATGCACCGTACTTCGGAGTATGGCATTGCCGCCCACTGGCGTTACAAGGAAGGCGGGGGCAAGGACGGTGATTTTGACCGCAAACTTAGCTGGTTGCGGCAGATTCTGGACTGGCAAAAGGATCTCAAAGATGCCCGTGAATTCATGGAAAGCTTGAAAATAGATCTTTTTGCCGATGTGGTGTTTGTATTTACCCCCAAAGGCGATGTGATGGAATTTCCCGCCGGCTCTACGCCGCTGGACTTTGCCTACCGAGTGCATACCCAGGTGGGACACAATTGCGTGGGGGCCAAGGTGAACAACAAAATAGTTCCCCTGGATTATACCCTGAAGAATGGTGACCGGGTGGAGGTGCTGACTTCCAAGCAAAGCCACGGTCCCAGCCGTGATTGGTTGAAAATAGTCAAAACATCCCAGGCTAAAACAAAGATCAGGCAATGGTTTAAAAAGGAACAGCGGGAAGACAATATAAATAGAGGCCGGGAACTGCTGGAGAGGGAAATTAAAAAACACGGCCTCGAGCCCGATGCCATAAAAAGCGATAAGCTTACTGAATATGGCCAAAAAATGAATTTAATCAGTTTGGACGATGTCTACGCTGCTGTGGGCGATGGTACTGTCTCTGCTTCCAGCCTCGTAAATAAGCTGCGGGAGGAAGTGGTTCGAGAAGGCAAACAGGCCCTGGTCAGCGAGGGAATCAGGGTGCTGCTGCAGCAATCGGAATCCCGCCCCCTGCCCTCCTGGGGCAAGCCCACCCAGGGCATCCGGGTGCGGGGTGTGGATAACCTTTTGATCAGGCTGGCCCACTGCTGCAATCCGGTGCCCGGTGATGATATTGTGGGCTATATTACCCGCGGCAGGGGGGTTTCCATTCACAGGGAAGATTGTTCCAATGTCGAGTCACTGCTTAATGAACCCGACCGCCTGGTGGAAGTGGCCTGGGACAAAGATTTTCACTCCCCCTTCCAGGTGCGCTTGGAAATCGTGGGCGCGGACCGGGCCGGGCTGCTCAGCGATATTATGTCGGTGCTGATGGAGTTGAAAATGAGCGCCAACTGGGTAACCGCCCGGGGGCGTAAGGACAATACCGGGGTGGTGGAGATGATACTGGAGATGAGAAACATGGACCAGCTGGATTACATCATCAACCGGTTCAGCCGCGTCCAGGACGTATACAGCGTCAATCGCCGGGGTCAGGCTTAAACTTTTATAAACAATCCACAAATACAAAAATCCAAAAATAGCAATATCGAGCAGCAGTACGTGGATAATCAGGCTCAAACTTTTATAAAAAACTAAATTGTTGGTATAAACGGATAATTGCCTTAATTAAATTTTATAATCGGAGGGATATCTTTGATTTTTTACCGACTGGAAGTGGGTTCACTAGCTACCAATTGTTACATCATCGGTTGTCCTGAAACCGGGATAGGAGCAGTGGTGGATCCCGGAGACGAGGGCGAAATTATCCTCAACAAGCTGGACAGTCTGCAATTAAAGTGTAAATACATAATTCTCACCCATGGCCATATTGATCATATTGGCGCACTGGATGAAGTACATGCGGCCACCGGTGCCAAGGTGCTCATGCACGCCGGTGATATGCAAAGGCTGACCAACCCGTCGCGATATTCATTTTTGCCCGTCCGTTCCCTAAAATTTCCGGGGGTTGACCGGCTGCTGGAGGATGGTGATAAAATACAGGTGGGCAATATTACCTTGGAGGTACTGCACACGCCCGGCCACACCCCGGGTGGTATATGCCTCAAGGCGGGAGATATATTAATTACCGGGGACACTCTTTTTGCTTGTTCAGTGGGGCGTTCCGATCTGCCCGGGGGCAACCACCAGGTATTGATTAATTCCATAAAAACCAAACTGTTGGGTTTTGCCGATGAGACTGAGATTTATCCCGGACATGGCCCTGCTTCCACCATTGGCGCTGAGAAAAGATATAACCCGTTTCTTTAATGGATAAGTAAAGACGGTAATGTTATATAAATAAATACAGCTGGTTGTTTCAGGTTCCCCAAATTTTTAATGTTCGGCTGTGCATTGGTTGCGGTGATATTATCTCCATTGACTTAATTGATTTAAAATCCTTATTGCAAAAAAATTTTAACAGGAGGTTGCTATTTTGATCTTTGAAGGATTCGGGGTTGGCCCCATTGAAGCCAATTGTTACATAATCGGCTGCGATAAAACCGGAGTAGGAGCAGTGGTGGATCCCGGTGCCGAGGGCGATCGCATTTTAAAGCGGCTGAAAGCACTGGGGATTAAATGCAAATATATTATTCTCACCCACGGTCATGTGGACCACATATCGGCGCTGAAAGAGGTGCGCGAAGCTACCGGTGCTGAAGTACTCATTCACGCGCAGGATGCCGGCATGCTCACCAGCCCTGGACAAAACCTATCCATGTATATGGGTTCGCTGCTAAAGTTTAAGGCAGCTGAACGTTTGTTGGAGGAAGGGGACAAAATACAAGTGGGCGAGGTGACCATCGAAGTTATTCATACCCCCGGCCATACCCCGGGCGGCATTTCTTTGAAAGTGGGAAATATTTTAATTACGGGGGATACCCTGTTCCAGGGCTCTGTGGGGCGTTCCGACTTCCCCGGAGGCGATCACAACGTATTGATCAATTCCATTAAAACTAAATTGCTGGTCTTCCCCGATGATACCAGAGTTTACCCTGGTCACGGCCCTGCCTCCACCATTGGTGCTGAGAAAAGACACAATCCCTTTCTCTAAATTCAGGCGCAAATCAGGTGTAAACCCGGCTTTCTTAATAAACAGCAGAGATACCCGGAATCTATCTGCCGGTATTGCCATTCCGTCAGAAAGCCCGGGTTTTTCTTTCCGGCATCCATGATCATTTAGTCACACTCACTCACGAAAATGGATTTTTTTTAATCACAGTGTTCCTTAACTACCAAGGATCGGCAATCATTTCCTCAGCAAACCCCATGCCGCGGGGCAGTGCGATTACGCTGAAAATAGCAGTAACCAGCGAAGCTTTTTTCTCATTAAATAAAATCTATGTTGGGTGGAAAATTCACAATTGCAGGAATATTGCCCCTTATTATAGTACTTAATACATGAGAGGTGAGAGAAATGAGTGAAATAAAGGTAATAGGCGCCCTGCCCGGCGACCATAATTTGCGGAACTATAAAGAAACTTACAGTACATTCAGTTTTACGGAACTGGCCCGGGATTTTTACGGGGACGCTGCCGGGGTCAATATTGCGCACCGGGTGCTGGATGATAATATTGCCCGCGGGCTGGGGGACCGGGTGGCGCTTTATTTCGACGCTGATGACCGGCAGGAGAGTTATACCTTTAATCAATTGAACGAAATTGTTAACCGGTTTGCCAATACCCTGGACAAACGAGGCCTGCAGCGGGGCGACCGTCTGGCTTTGTTTCTACCCCGCAGCCCGGAGCTGTATATCAGCTTTTTGGGGGCGGCCAAGAAAGGGATTATAGTAGTGCCTCTTTTCGAGGCATTCATGGAGGACGCCGTGCGGGAGCGGCTGCAGAGCAGCGGTGCCCGGGCTCTGGTGACCATTACTGATTTATTGCCCCGGGTGCCGCGGCAAAATTTACCCAGGTTAAACACAGTATTTATCACCGGTGGCATGGCGTCAGACATCGACAACGTTTTGGACTGGCACAGTGAAGTGGCCGCTGCCTCATCCGTGGCACATTGCTGCTGGTTAACCAGGGAGGATCCCCTGTTTATACTATATGCCGCCGGTGCAGACGGGCGCCCCAAGGGGCTTGTACATGTGCACGATATCATGCTGGGCTTGTGGAACACTGCTGCCTGGGTGCATGATTTAAAGGAAGGGGACGTTTACTGGTGTACTGCCGACCCGGGCTGGATTACTGGTATTGCCTATGGATTTTTGGCGCCCTGGCTGCACGGTGTGCCGGTGCTGGTTAAGGGGGGGCGCTTTGATGCGGCCAGTTGGTGCCGGGTACTGGAAAAATATAAAGTGAGCGTGTGGTACAGTGCGCCCACCGCCTGGCGCATGATTATCGCCGCAGGGCCGCAAGTTTATGGACAGTACGACCTGGGCAGCGTGCGGCACTTGCTCAGCGTGGGTGAGCCGCTTACTGCCGATGTCATGCAGTGGTGCATGGACACCTTTGGCATTCCGGTTTATGATACCTGGTGGATGAGCGAGACAGGGATGAACATGATATGCAACCTGCGCTGCCTGGATATCAAGCTGGGTTCCATTGGCCGGCCCGTGCCCGGCATCAAGGCTGCCGTGGTGGACGATGCCGGCAACGAGCTGCCGCCTTACCGTGTGGGCAACCTGGCCGTGCAGCGGGGCTGGCCCGCCATGGCCCGGGATGTGTGGGGGGAACGGGAGAAATACGAGGCCTACTTTAAGCTGGACCCCTGGTTTATCTCCGGGGATGCTGCGTACATGGATGAGGATGGCTATTTTTACTTCCAGGGCCGGGTTGATGGGGTGATCAATACAGCAGGCGAGCGGGTCGGCCCGTGGGAAGTGGAGGAGAAGCTACGGGAGCACCCGGCTGTTCAGGATGCCGGCGTAGCAGGTAAACCGGACAAAATAAGGGGTGAAATTATCAAGGCCTATATTGTGCTGCAACCAGGCTACCAGTGGTCGGAACAATTGGGCGAAGAGCTGCGCAATTATGTGAAGAACGGCCTGGCGGCCCACGCTGCTCCCAGGGAGTTTGCGGTTAAGGAAACCATCCCTAAAACACCGGATGGCCAGGTAGATCGTAAAGCGTTAAGGGGTTGGGTACTGGAGCTGGGTGGTTAATTATCTCAGCTCAAAAATTATTGACGTGACTTGCATTCATGGCATTCGCACAGGGTGTCATGTTTTTTTGTATACCCGGCACCTTCCATGGCGTCCACAATCTGCTTGCGGATGCCGTCCAGATATTGCCTGCGTAGCTTTTGCTGCTCATCTTTTTCTTCATCGGTCAATCCTTCATAACGCTGTTTGCGGGCCAAATAATTAATTCTTTCTACTAGTTCCATGGTTATCACCTCTGTTTGATTATATCATTTTAGCCTTGTAATCGCCAGCAGGCCGGTTGGGTGGAAAATACCACGCCAATAACCAATATTGCATAAACTTCTATATATTTAGCCGCCTTTTGATATTATAAGCTTGCCTAAGCCTATTATTAAAACCTGTGGAATAGCTTTGTGCAATAATGGCGCAGGTTGACAAAACTCGAGATTTTACATAAAATTGGATTCAGGTATGCATAGCAGACTACTGCTTTGCCCTCCCGTTTCCGGTTACCGGTTGCGGGAGTTTTCTGTTGTTAAATATGAAGGAGGAAATATCAGTATGTTGACTACACGGCCGCGGGGGACCGCTGATATTCTCCCGGGTCAGGTTGAAAATTGGCACTACATAGAGAATGTGGCGGCCCGGGTGTGTCGGGAGTACGGTTACCGGGAAATCCGCACCCCTATTTTTGAGCATACGGAATTATTTGTGCGCGGGGTGGGGGAAAACACCGATATAGTGGAAAAAGAAATGTATACCTTCCAGGACCGGGGCGAGCGGAGCATTACCCTGCGCCCTGAGGGAACAGCATCCGTGGTGCGGGCCTACCTGGAAAATAAGCTGTACGCCGGGCCCCAGCCAGTAAAAGCCTATTACATAGGGCCCATGTTCAGATACGACCGTCCCCAGGCCGGGCGCTACCGGCAGTTTCACCAGTTCGGGATAGAGGTGTTTGGGGCACAGCAGCCCGCGGTGGATGCCGAAGTAATGGCTCTGGCCATGGATTTTTATGGCCGGTTGGGGCTAAATGATTTGGAGCTGCACATAAACAGTTTGGGCTGCCCCGAGTGCCGTAATGTAGTACGGGAAAAGCTGCAGCAGTTTTTCCAGCCCGTGCTGGGTGAATTGTGTGCCAACTGTCAAAACAGATATGCAAGAAATCCATTACGGATACTGGATTGTAAATCAAATCGCTGCACCGAGCTGGCCCGGGAGGCACCCACCACAACGGACTGCCTGTGCCTGGAATGCCGGGCTCATTTTGACCAAGTGCAGCAGTATATGCAGGATCTAGGTATACCCTATGTGCTGGATAAGAGGCTGGTGCGCGGCTTAGACTATTATACCCACACCGCCTTTGAAATAATGGCTCCCGATATTGGTGCACAAAGTTCCGTTGGTGGGGGCGGGCGCTATAACGGTTTAATTGAAGCGTGCGGTGGGCCGCCCACCCCGGGTATCGGTTTTGCACTGGGGCTGGAAAGGATTTTGCTGGCTCTGGAAAGCCGCGGAAAACTGCCGGACATACAGGCCGGCCCGGTGGTATTTTTAGTAGCCGTAGGGGACCGGGCGGTTCGGGAAAGTTTCTCTTTGCTGGCCCGGTTGCGGGCCGCCGGTATAGCTGCTGATATGGACTACCAGGGACGCAGTCTCAAAGCCCAGATGAAATACGCTGGTAAGCTGGGTGTGCGCTATACTGTTATTATCGGCGAGGATGAACTGCAAAAGGGCAGCGTTGTGCTGCGGGATATGACCGCGGGCAGCCAGCGAGATATCCCTGCTGACCAGATTATCAGTGCACTAAAATAACCAGTTTCGCTTATTTTGCCGGGGATGGTAATTATGTTGGCCCGGTAATACCGTGGTTTACCTAATGGGCATGTTTGTTGTCTGGATTTAGACCATGATTACAGCAAAAGGTGTTCCTTGGTTACAGAGATTGCTTATTAGAAACTTATTAAACTTTAAACGAGATATGATTTATTACTGCCGGTGGCATAAAAGTGGCTAATAACAGCAAAAAAACAGACACCGGTATTATGGCAGGGAGG
>JGI2924J29684_1078591_pt1 | contig 74408 bp, 50 predicted proteins | sample BenlonsequencITS_FD_29684 | JGI IMG/M metagenome (IMG submission 29684)
AACGGAGTGAAGTGATCTCGATGTGCTTTCATTGCACGTATGACGAGATTGCTTCTTCCGATATCCATCGGAATCGCAATGGCGAGGACTTTTGAGACAGCCTCGTTTTTATTCCTGTTTCCAATCATCCAAAGCATCCTTTACCGAACCGAACTTCAGCAACCTTTCTTTGGCCTGCTCTTCCGCTAGGCCCGTAGCTTCCATGATCATTCGCGTGCCCCGTTCTACTAATTTTTGGTTGGACAGCTGCATATTGACCATCTTATTGCCCTTCACTTTACCGAGTTTGATCATAACAGAAGTAGAGATCATATTGAGCACCAACTTTTGTGCTGTCCCGGATTTCATCCGCGTACTTCCGGTCACAAATTCCGGTCCCACGACCACTTCCACTGGGTATTCGGCCACTTTGGCCAGTGGCGATCCTTCGTTACAGGTAATACAACCGGTAAGCAGACCTTTTTCTCGGGCCGTCTTGACCCCGCCGATGACATAAGGTGTAGTACCGGAAGCCGCAATCCCAATCACCGTATCCAATTCCTGGATGCCGTTGGCCTTTAAATCTTGCCACGATTGGTCAGGATCATCCTCTGCCCGCTCCACTGCTTTCCTAATGGCTGTATCTCCACCGGCAATCAAGCCAATCACCATATCATGCGACACGCCATAGGTCGGCGGGCATTCGGAAGCATCCAAAATCCCCAACCTGCCACTTGTGCCGGCACCAATATAGAACAACCTACCTCCCTGAGCCATACGATCTACGATCTTCTCGATTAACTTCTCTATTGCCGGTAAGGCTTTACTTACGGCCACAGGAACGGTCTGGTCCTCTTTGTTCATATTGGAAATGAGCTCAGCTATGCTCATGTTTTCCAAATTGTCGTAATGCGAACTGCTCTCGGTAGTTTTCATGGGTTTTCCTTATGGTATAGTGTCAGTCCCGCAATGGGACTCTCCAAAATTAAATGCACGTTTATCTGCATGTCGGCGGCGGCCTTGCGCAGAATATCACTGTTATAGAAGGCTACAGAGCCTACGAAGCTCACTTGCTTATCCTGATAGCCTTGGTACCGAGCCACATGCTTTTTGAAAAAGTCCTGAAAAGCATTGTAGTACAACAGGTAACAATATGGCTCTGAGACATGCTCGGTAATAAACCGACAAAAACTGGCCATATACCGCCCGGGGAATGGCTTACGGTAAACGTTATCCTGAATGGTCGCCGCTGTAAGCTGAAACCGCTCCTCTACTTGCTTCCGAAGGGCAACAGGCATTTCATCATGGATAAAATCCTGAAGAAACTTCCTCCCGATATACGTACCGCCCCCTTCATCACCGAGTAAAAAACCAGGTGAAGGACGCGTATCGATGATCGTTTTGCCATCATAATCGCAACTGTTGGAGCCTGTCCCCAGAATACAGGAAATGCCTGGCGCATGCCCGCAAGTCGCCCTTGCTGCTGCCAGCAAATCATGCTCAATCTCAATATGGGCCTTGGAGAATAAATTGCCCAAGGTTTTGGCTACTCCTTGCTTATTTTCGGGCGTAGAGCAGCCTGCTCCATAATAGTAGACGGCCACCACCTCTTCCTTAAGGTTCAGCAAGAACTCGTCATTAAGCTCTGTTGCCATCTCTTCAGGGGTCTGATAGTAAGGATTAAACCCCACCCCCCTAAATTGGCTGACATTACCCTCTTGGTCGATTCCTCGCCAGTCGGTTTTACTCGATCCGCTATCTGCGATTAATATCATCTATCTTCTAATTGACCAATAGGTTCAAATTTATCAAAAACATTTGCCGTATGTGGTGCATCCTGCAATTCTGCCGTCAAGTCCTGCCCCGCCCAATGCTCGTAATGCTTGCCGTTTTTCCAAAGCCTGGAATTGGAAACATCATAGATATACCCCTCAAAAGCTACCCAAATCTCTGGACGATCCTGGCCATTGCGCAGTGCCAGCTGCTGCCTTGTATAAGTTCTCATGCCTCAAAAAAGCTTTAACTGGGCATTTACCCAACGGTCCGGAACTTCACCCCTTTGGGCCGTTTGATAGTCTTGGTAGCTGCAAGGTATGATGGTATCCCGCTCAAACTTCTCCTTGCTCGTCTGGGGCACCTCCATCCACCATTTTGCACTCAACTTGCTCTTGTAAAACACAATCGTCGATGGCTTGGAATCCAGCGAAACCGTATATTTGGTATAATCATTACTCTTGAAGGACAGACTGTCCTTACGGTGATAAAACCCTTCGATAAAATACCAAACCATGGTCGCGATAACGGAGGCCGTCTTAAAACGCCTGTCGTCATAAGACGGTTGGTATCCATAAATCCCAATAGAGCTGAGCTTCTCATTCATCCCCGCAAACCACGCAATCTGACAGGCCTCTTCTGCCGTCAGGCCAAATGGTTGGGCATCACAGGCGCCGGGGGCATCTGCTGATTGGATGGCACAAATGTCAAAACTCAGCAGGTCAGCATTACGGATAAGTGGCTCTACTTCCTTAAAATTATCCCTTAGCTGTCCCAGTCTGACATGATCAAAATACAATTTTTCCATGACATTCACTAGGTCCCGGTCAGTCAAAAAACTCTGATAGGCCAACTGGGTATAGTTAAACAGGAAATTCGGCTGATGCAGGATAATATCTTGCGAATGCACTTCAAAGGGAGCCCCTTCATCATCCATGTCAATTTTAGCATCCACCGTCAGCATGCTGACCAATTTTTTCATACCCTCATAAGAAAGGTACTGCCCTACATCCAAATCATGTGTGCCCCCAATAAAAATGGGCAGTATCTGCTGCTGCATCAACTCCTCACCTACGGTTTTGATACGGATATAGGTTTCCTTAAGGTCCACGCCATTTCGAAGGTTTCCCAAATCGGCAATTTTATAATGGGACAAGCCACGCTTCAACTGAAACAGCTTCCTGCGTACTTCTTGCACGGCTGTATCGATTGAAATTGGATCAGTAGCCCCTCTCGACTCTTCCAAGCCAATGATGGCCACCTGAACCCCATTGAGATCCGGAAACAGTTCACCATGATAGTTGATGTGCTTAAAAAAAGAATTATGCGCATACTGCTGCTGCGTAATCGATTCCGGGATCGGGTCAAAGAATAACTTAAGGTCCATAAATGATAATTTAGTACGGTGAGCGCAAAAACGGCAATCGTCCAACAAAACAGGGACGGTCCCTACTCGTAAACGAGGACTTCGCTCCAAAATTAATCAAAAAAGTCAAGGGGGAATGAAAAAAGGCGCTGCAAATGCAGCGCCTTTTCAACTTAACCACCGAAGTCGTCAAATCTGATATTTTCTTTGGGAACACCCATATCATCCAACAGCTTTAAGACTGCTGAGTTCATCAATGGAGGTCCACACAAGTAATATTCTACCTCGTCTGGCTCTGGATGATCCTTCAGGTAATTATCATATAATACCTGGTGGATGAACCCTACATAGCCGTCTCCTTCCCTATCCTCCAAGCTCTTCTTTATTTTCCAGTTGTCTTCAGGAAGTGGTTCAGAAAGTCCAATATAGAAGCGGAAGTTATCAAAATCCTTCTCGATATCCCTGAAGTGAGGCACATAGAACAATTCTTTCTTAGACCTACCTCCATACCAGTAAGACACTTTCCTATTGGTCTTTTCAGTATGGAAAAGGTGGAAGATGTGCGATCTCAATGGGGCCATACCTGCACCACCACCGATATAAATCATCTCTCTTTCGGTAGGATTAATGTGGAATTCACCATATGGTCCGGAAATTGTCACCTTATCACCTGGCTTACGAGAGAAGACGTAAGATGAACAAACCCCTGGATTTACATCCATCCATTTGTTATTGGCCCTATCCCATGGTGGGGTGGCAATACGGATGGTCAACATGATGATGTTTCCTTCTGCAGGGTGATTGGCCATGGAGTAAGCTCTGAAAAGCTCCTCATCATTCTTCATCACCAAATCCCACAAACCGAACTTATCCCAATCACTCTGATAAACATCCTCCGGGTGCTCCAGTTCTGGATGTGGTGTAATGTCAATATCCTTGAAGTTAACAGTAATTTCAGGAACGTCGATCTGGATATACCCACCAGATTCAAAATCCAATGTCTCTCCTTCAGGAAGTTTCACCTTGAATTCTTTGATAAAGGTGGACACGTTGTAGTTAGACAACACTTCACACTCCCATTTTTTGATACCAAAGATCTCTTCGGGGATGCGAATCCTCATATCCTGCTTCACCTTCACCTGACAGGAAAGTCTTACATTACTTTGTTGCTCGGCCCTGCTGAGGTGCCCTACTTCTGTAGGCAATACTTCTCCACCGCCTTCTTCGACCGTACACTTGCACATGGCACAGGTACCGCCACCGCCACAGGCAGAAGGAAGAAAAATCTTCTGACCACCCAAGGTAGATAGCAACGTGGATCCAGCAGATGCCACCACCGGATTGGACTCATCTCCATTGATGATAATGTTTACATCTCCTGATGCAACCAGCTTAGACTGGGCAAACAGCAGAATAAAAACAAGTAGCAATATGATCAAAGTAAATGCTACAATTGACGTAATAATTACTGAACTCATTTAATAAAGCTTTTTCTAGTTCTCTTTCAGTATATAATGTGCCTTTTAAGGGGCACACAAATATATTTAATATTCCCTAAAATTGCCGTCTGAATGCATAATTTTTAAAGAGAATAATCCTTGCCCGATTATTTCTTCAATAATCTCAGCAAAGTGGACAATCTGGACTTCAATTGTCGTCTGTCTACGATGAAATCCAAGAACCCATGTTCCAGTACAAACTCAGCACTCTGGAATCCTTTAGGCAGGTCTTTTCCGATGGTCTCACGAATAACCCGTGGACCTGCAAAACCAATAAGGGCACCAGGTTCGGCAATGTTAAAATCCCCCAGCATCGCATAAGAGGCTGTCACACCCCCTGTAGTAGGGTCTGTGAGCATGGATATATAAGGAATTTTAGCTTCTGCCAATAATGCAAGCTTCGCAGAGGTCTTTGCCATCTGCATCAAACTGAACCCGGCCTCCATCATTCTGGCTCCACCAGACTTTGATATCATCAAAAATGGAATATTGTTTTTCAGGGAGTGGTCTATGGCCCTGGCGATCTTTTCACCCACTACCGAGCCCATTGATCCGCCGATAAAGCCAAAATCCATACAGGCTACGACAAGGTCTTGACCGTCCAACTTTCCAACGGCCGTTCGGACCGCATCTTTCAGGCCTGTCTTATTGATGGTCGCCTCGATACGTGAGGTGTACGGCTTGCTGTCCACAAAATCCAAGGGGTCACCTGAGATCATGTTTTCATCAAGCTCTTGAAATTCATTGCCATCGAACAATATTTCGAAATACTCCTTAGAGCCTATTTTCACATGATAATCATCATCCGGGCATACATAAGCATTACTCTTCAGCTCCCGCGTGTGAATGATGTTTCCTTTTGGAGTTTTAAACCAGAGTCCATCCGGTGTATCTTTTTTCTCCTTTGTTGAGGTCTTAATACCTGCGTCTTTTCTCTTAAACCAAGCCATATGTTGAAGTTTTGAGGCTGAAAATTTCTTTTCAGGACTACAAATTTATAGGTAATATCCATTAAATAAAACGAAATGTAGCATTCTCCTGATCTTGGCTCAATTTAAGTATTTTTTACCTCTTCCGGTTGGCGCATTAAAACCCGTGCTTTTGGTAAGGAATCAGGATATTTCTCCTGAATATAGGTAATCATTTGCTCCCTCACCAAACAGCGTAAATCAAATGCAGAAGGACTGTCCTTGGCACTCATGAGACAGCGTAGTTCGACGGTACTTTCCTTCACATCGGTCACCTGAAGCACCTGTACCTTTCTGTCCCACAGGTCAGTACTATCCAGGATTTCTTTGAGTTTTGCCTTTAGGTCCGAAACGGGAATCGTATGATCCACATATAAAAATACCGTCCCCCAGATATCCGCTGTATTCCGCGTCCAGTTCTGAAAGGGCTTCTCCAAAAAATAATTAATCGGCAGTACCAACCTCCGCTGGTCCCAAACACAGACCACCACATAGGTAAAATTAATCTCTTCAATCTTCCCCCATTCTCCTTCCACGACGACCACATCATCAATACGGATAGGCTGGGTAAAGGCAATTTGAAAACCCGCCAAAAAATTGGCAATGGACTTTTGGGCTGCCAAACCAATAATGATACCGGCCACCCCTGCTGATGTCAACAACCCTTGCCCAAGCTTCTTGGCCTCATCAAAATGCATCATAATTGCAGAAAAAGCCACAATGAAAACGATGGCCACTATTATTTTTTGGATAAAGGTCACCTGCGTGTAGAGGCTACGCTCACGAAGATTGTCCAGCTTTGCGTAGGAATGGCTGTCCAGAAAAGCGAACTTCAACAACTTGACCAAGGATGTCAAAATCCAAGTGAGGTTGATGATAAACAGGATCTGAAAAATCTTAAATTGGCTAAAATAGGCCCACCCTTCAGGTGAAATATACGGCTCAAGCACTGGGAAAAGCACAAAAAACAACCCCCACTTTATAGAATTGCTCATTTGAGCCATGGCTTTCTCTCCAGCCTGGGAACTCGGCTTGTAGAAGAGTTTGACCACTGGCTTGAAAACAAACCACAGCAATAAGTGCGCTCCCACAAGCAAGGCTAATCCAAGAAGGATAAAATATAGCTTTTCATCCATTTTAGAATATTTTTGGTAAGAAATGAATTTGCTAGGTTACTGGGTTTGACCCTCACAGGCCGGCTGGATACACTGTTAATCAACGCATTCGACTAACAGAAACTTCAGAAGTCAAAATAGATTAATTACATTTGTCGGTTAAATGATATATCGAAAAGATAGACCGCAAACCAACGCTGTCACCACATAATATACAGACAACCAACCATAAATCCAAAGTCACACATGTCCCTCGCCCCGCTCTTACTCCTTGCCGCGATCACGCTCATTGCCGCTTATTTCATATACGGGAAGTTTGTTTTCAAGAAATTTGATATCCGCAACAGCCATGTTACCCCTTCCCACAAATACCAAGATGGAGTAGATTATGAGCCAAGCAGACCCATCGTCGTGTTAGGGCACCACTTCGCCTCCATTGCGGGAGCAGGCCCTATTGTGGGTCCGATCATTGCCGTAACTTTTGGGTGGATTCCAGCGGTAATTTGGATTTTGGTAGGAGGGATTTTTTTTGGTGCAGTACATGATCTGGGCAGTATGGTGGCCTCCCTACGCAGCGAAGGTAAATCCATTGGCACCATCATCAAACAAAATATTGGCCAAAGCGGCAAACAGCTTTTTATGTTATTTAGCTTTTCCACCCTCATTTTGGTGATAGCTGTCTTTGCGGACATCATTGCCAAAACCTTCATCAATAATCCTGGCGTAGCATCTGCATCAATCCTCTTTATCCTATTGGCGATCGTTTTCGGCTTGATCAATAAAATGGTAGCCCATCGAAAAAGCCTGTTTTTACTGACCTCGGTAGTCGGAGTAGGACTGATGTATTACTTCGTTTATTTGGGCATGCAGCTGCCCTTTGAGCTGGACTATAAAGTGTGGCTTTACGTCCTCTTGGCCTATGCCTTTATCGCTTCTGTGACACCTGTATCCTTATTGCTACAGCCACGGGATTACCTTAATAGCTTTCTCCTCTATGGGCTTATCATTTTTGCCGTACTGGGCATCTTTTATGCCAACCCAGACATCAAAATGGACCATCAGATTCACCTGGCTTCTGATAACCTTGGCTATTTATTTCCTGTCCTATTTGTGACCATTGCCTGTGGGGCGATCAGTGGATTCCATAGCTTGGTGGCTTCCGGAACCACCTCCAAGCAGATCGACAAAGAAGGAGATGCCAAAATCGTGGGCTTCGGAGGAATGCTCATTGAATCATTTCTTGCCATCATTTCAGTAGGGGCAGTGATCATTCTTAGCCGGGAAGAATATACCATGGCCTTATCGGCCAAAGGGCCTGTCACAATGTTTTCGGATGGCCTGGGAGCGATGATGGCCAGCCTAGGGATTCCTGAGGAGCTGGCGGTGAGCTTTGTGGCCCTCACGGTGTCGGCCTTTGCACTGACGACCCTTGACACTTGTACCCGGCTGGCACGCTTTACTTTTCAGGAGTATTTTGAAGGTGCAAAGGGCCCCGTTGGAAAAACATTTGCCTCCAACAGATACATCAGCACGAGCATTGTCGTGATACTTTCAATACTCTTGATAAGCTCTGGAGGATTTACGACGCTATGGCCGATATTTGGCTCCGCCAATCAATTACTTGCTGCCCTCGCCTTGCTTGCGGTAGCGGTTTGGCTGATCAAAAAGAACGTAAACGCCACGTTCGTCATCATACCGATGTTTTTCATGTTTACCGTGACCCTCACGTCATTGGGGATATTCGCATGGAAAAATTTTCAGGAAAAAGCCTATATCCTGACCACCATTGCCGGTGGCTTGTTCATACTTTCTGTGGTACTGATCATTCTGGCCAAGAAAAGTTTGGCTTCGCATGCTCCCTTATCTGCCTCCCAAAATTAACCCCTGCTATTCAAGGCATTTTGGATCAGATTTTGCGCTCATTAATTATTGTTATTATCTTAAGTGAAATAATTTATATATCAAATGCATTTTACAAATATTAAAAAGCATTCAAAGGCAAAACATGCATGGCTACTGATTGTCGGAATGTTACTGATCACCACCTCGTGTTTTAAGGATAATGAGGTGGATGAGCGGGTGCAGAGCATCAGGGCAGCAAAACGTCCACCCGGCGTTTCTGCACATGAAATATTATCTTCCGAAACGTATAAAAGTATCAAGCTGGAAATTCACCACATGGAGGGATATCCCCTCAGTTCATCCACGGCTTCCACTGTCATCAATTGGCTGGAAGGCTTGGTAAACAAACCCATGGGCATTCAGCTGGTCACCAAAGCCATCCCCGCAAAAGGGAAAGAAAAATACAGTGTTCAAGACGTTCGCGACATCGAAGATGAAAACAGAACGGCCTATAATACCGGAGAGGAGCTTGGCCTATACATCCTAATCGTAGACGGCTACTTCGAAAAAGATACCGAAACAGAAGCCAGTTTAGGCTTTGCCCACCGAAATACTTCAATTGTCCTGTTGGGCAAGCGGATGGCAGAAAACTCCAACCGCTTGGGCAAACCGGACAAGGACCGACTTGAAATCACTGTTTTGGAGCATGAGCTGGGGCATCTACTGGGACTGGTCAATCTCGGCACAGAAATGACCACTGATCACGAAGACCATGAATATGGCGGGCACTGTGACAATGAAGATTGCCTTATGTACTGGGCAGTGGAAACCAACAACATCTTTAACACCTTAAATCAGCCTATTCCTACGCTGGACGAAAACTGTCGAAACGACCTTAAGGCAAATGGCGGTCGATAACGCCCTAAAATTGCCGTTGACTATGCAATAATGTAAAACTTTTCGAAATGCCTGTATCTCCTTACGCCCCTATCCGATTGCCCGGATCAAGCGATAATAATGAAGTACTTTTACGAGGACATTACAAATGCCTTTCCCTGCAGTCCACATTTCAAATGCGTAGATGATGAATTTGGTTATCAGAACAAGGTTACGCCGCCAAAGCCAACACGCATTTGGTGCCTTTGGGACGTTATGGCATGTTTAATTTACCCGTGGATTCACCATTAACTGGCAGCCCCCAACTTTTCTGCCTGAATAAATTTCTTGCCATTAGCATTAAGGATAAAAACGAAAAAAGGAGCCCAGAATGAGCTCCTTTTTGAATATTGAAATTTGGTGAATCCTACATTAATCTTTCACCTCTTCATAATCGACGTATTCACCGCCTTTGATATCCTTACTTCTTCTTTCATCATAAGACTTTGGCACGTAGTCCACATGTATGTCTCCATCGTCGTTGGCCCTTCGTTGCGCTTGCTCCTGCTCTTTGGCAGCTTGGTTTACCTGCTGGGCAAAGCGTGCCAATTTAGACCTTAGGAAATAACGAACCAGTTGCCCAAGCAACCACCCAACGCCAAGAACTATTAAAAGAAATTTAATCAAAACGATGTAATTTTTGTTGACAATTATCGACTAAGATAAAGGTTTCTCTCTGAGTAAATCTTCAAGAAGTAATCATCCATCAAATCGTCGATGAAGTAAATTGCCTCTCCGGTAGATTTCATCTCAGGTCCCAACTCTTTATTCACGTTAGGGAATTTATGGAAAGAGAAAACCGGCTCTTTGATAGCATAACCTTTTTTGTAAGGTTTAAATTCAAAGTCGGTTACTTTATTTTCACCCAACATCACTTTTACGGCATAATTGACATAAGGTTCTTTGTATGCCTTACAAATGAACGGTACCGTCCTTGAAGCCCGAGGGTTGGCCTCGATCACATACACTTTGTCATCTTTTACCGCAAACTGGATATTGATGAGCCCTTTGGTCTTAAGCGCCAAGGCAATCTTCTCGGTAAAGGTTTCAATTTGCCTCACCACCAAGTCACCCAAATTGTAAGGAGGCAATACGGCATAAGAGTCACCAGAGTGGATCCCTGCCGGCTCAATGTGCTGCATGATACCGATGATGTATACATTTTCTCCATCACAAATGGCATCTGCCTCTGCCTCAATGGCTCCTTCAAGGAAGTGATCCAGCAGAATTTCATTGTCAGGAATATCCTTCAACACTTCCACGACGTGTTGCTCCAATTCTTTTTCATTGATGACAATCTTCATCCCTTGTCCACCAAGAACGTAAGAAGGTCTTACCAACAGTGGGAAGCCAATGGTCTTGCATAGCTCCAACGCCTCATCGGTGCTGTGGATGGTTCCGAACTCAGGGTAAGGGACATCGTTTTCCTTTAACAAGCTGGAAAATTCCCCACGATCTTCGGCAAGGTCAAGGGCCTCAAAGCTGGTCCCCAGGATTTTGATGCCATATTTTTCGAGCTTTTCGGCCAGCTTAAGTGCCGTCTGCCCACCAAGCTGCACGATCACGCCTTCAGGCTTTTCATGCAAAATGATTTCGTAGATATGCTCCCAGAATACCGGCTCAAAATAAAGTTTATCCGCGATGTCAAAGTCCGTCGAAACCGTCTCTGGGTTACAGTTGATCATGATGGTTTCGTAGCCACACTCCTTAGCAGCCAAGACGCCATGAACACATGAATAGTCAAATTCGATCCCTTGGCCTACCCGGTTAGGACCTGACCCCAACACGATCACTTTTTTGCGATCAGACACCTGTGATTCGTTTTCTTCCCCAAAAGAAGAATAATAATAAGGGGTCTGGGCTTCAAATTCAGCGGCACAGGTATCCACCAGCTTATAAACCCGCTTGATTCCCATTTCATCCCTTCGCTTATTGAAAACCTCGCTTTCGAGGCAGCCCAACAGGTGGGCAATCTGCCGATCTGCATAGCCTTTGTGTTTGGCCAGCATCATCAAGTCCTTTGGAATGGTATCCAAGGTGTATTTGTCAAGGGTTATGTCCAAATGAACCAGTTCCTCGATTTGCTTAAGGAACCATTTATCGATCTTGGTAAGATCGTGAATGGTCCTAAAGGAAATGCCCAGCTTAAAGGCATCATAGATATGGAAAAGCCTGTTCCAACTTGGGTGCTCCAAGCTGTACAGGATTTGTTCTTGGTTCTTCAGCTCCTTCCCATCAGCGCCAAGGCCGTTACGCTTGATTTCCAGCGACTGACAGGCCTTTTGCAGGGCTTCCTGGAAGTTCCCTCCAATGCCCATTACTTCACCTACCGCTTTCATGGAAAGCCCTAGACGACGGTCAGATCCCTTGAACTTATCAAAATTCCAGCGAGGGATTTTAACAATCACATAGTCAATGGCCGGTTCGAAAAATGCAGAAGTACTGCCGGTAATGGAGTTTTTAAGCTCATCTAAGTTATAGCCAATGGCCAATTTAGCGGCTACTTTGGCGATCGGGTAACCAGTGGCCTTTGATGCCAAGGCCGATGAACGGGATACCCGTGGGTTAATCTCAATACCAATAATGGTCTGATTGTCTGGGCTTACGGAAAACTGCACGTTACAACCACCTGCAAAATTGCCGATGCCATTCATCATCTTGATGGCAAGATTCCTCATCTCCTGATAAACTGTATCCGGAAGGGTCATGGCAGGCGCCACAGTAATGGAATCCCCAGTATGGACACCCATCGGATCAAAGTTCTCAATAGAACAGATCACGACCATATTGCCCAAACTGTCCCTTAACACTTCCAACTCATATTCCTTCCATCCAAGGATACTTTGCTCAATCAGCACTTCGTGGGTCGGAGAAGCTTTCAGCCCGCTCATCAGGGCATTTTCAAACTCCTCTTCCTTTTCCACAAAACCACCACCAGTACCACCAAGCGTATACGATGGTCTGATCACCAACGGAAAGCCAATTTCTTGGGCGATTTCTTTGCCTTGTAGGAAAGATGTGGCCGTTTTACCAATACAAACCCCGACATTGAGCTCCTCCAAAAGTGCTTTGAATTTCTCACGGTTTTCAGCGGTTTCGATGGCATCGATATCCACACCGATCATCCTGACCTTGAACCTATCCCAGATCCCCGCTTTATCGGCCTCGATGGCCAAGTTTAACGCTGTCTGACCTCCCATGGTCGGAAGTACACAGTCAATATCAGGATGCTCTTCTAAAATTTTTACAAGAGACTTTTTCTCCAGTGGAAGCAGGTAAACATTGTCTGCAGTAACCGGATCGGTCATGATTGTCGCCGGATTGGAGTTGATCAGCGTGACGGTAATCCCTTCTTCTCGGAGGGATCGCGCGGCCTGTGATCCAGAATAATCAAATTCACAGGCTTGGCCAATTACGATCGGACCACTTCCAATAATCAGTACATGTTTAATGCTATTGTCTTTAGGCATGCTTAGAGAGGTTTGGAATAAGAATTTTACTTATGGCTAAATTGGTGCAAAATTAAGTAAAATATTGAAAGTAGCAGGGATTCTCGTAAAAAACATTCCCCTTTCGGGGGATATTTTATATCCATTGTCCACGTCCGATCAAAACAATTCAAGGCCAAATCGTTACTTCTCCCACTAAAATTCCACCATACAAGCTCAAAAGACCACTTTAACCAAACCCGTAAGGTAATGATGCCATGATCATCCCCATGCGTATGCGGCAAAGATTTCTGCTGCCTTGGCCGGAATGGGCGAGGCATCCAAGCCTAAATGTGGAGCATAAAAATCCGCAACGATAGTCCAAAAAAACATCATCACGGATAAATAGAATTCCTACAACGTCCCAAAGACACCAAGTGCATGTTGGTCCTGCATTAAAAGGAACATATAATTGCTTAGTGCCTTGGTGGCGATAAACAAAGAAACTTATCACTCCTCAAGCCTTATCGGGGAAACCTCTTCATGGCCAAAGGCAAGTCATTGGTAAAATTTAACTTCATGGCAAGCCACGGCTAAAAGGGATGAACACAGATTTGCATTGGTTGAAGCATCCTATCGGTGTTTATTCCTGTATATCTGTGGCCAAACAGAAACCAACGGTGGATCAATCGGAAAAGTTAGGGACTAGCAGTTTGATAAATGGTAAAACCACGGATAGATAAAAATGCTTGATCCATCATCACAACAGTATAAACGATTTTCTCCTGGAAAACTTATCAAAATCCATTTCGGAAAAACATTCTTTAACGTACAGTTACCCTATAAACGCAAAAACGGCTGCTTTTCGTTAGAAGCAGCCGTTCAGGGTTACCAGTAGAGGTAAGGATTAGTTCAATTTATTTTCTGTATCGTCAAATTCTCCGGTTACGGTGCCGTTGTTCCATACATTGCCATACACGGTCAAGGAAGAATCATCCCCCAAGAACTCAAGGGTGCCCCCACTGTTGATGGTCAGGTTACCATAGATCACCAGACTTCCTTCTATTTTCATGGTGCTGTTGATCTGAAGTCCAGTATCTTGACCGTACTGACCCACGACCATGGAACCTCGCATATTAAAAGTCCCCCCAGAGTTTATATTCGCCCAGCCTTTTACGGACAATGATCCGCAGAAGGTAAAGTCGTCATTGACATTCAATCCATCGGCCACCACCGATCCTGAGTATCCCTGAGGCTCACCGGAATTGATATTCATCCAGGTGCTGCCTTTATATGCTGGCAAATCAGTACAGACGTCATCCACGATGTCATCAGCCAGGTTGATCTTTAGGATCTGAAGCCCTTCCAAGCCGGAAGCTACAAACAGGTAATCGTCATTCGCCCTCACGTAGTTTGATGACCCGAACAGGTCCAACACCCCAAGGGTTTCTACTGCCTCGCCAAGCGCTACCGCACTAACACCCGCCGACCCATTGGCCATAAACAAGTGTTTTTCGTTAGTGGTCACAGCATTGGTCACGATTTCTTCTTCTACCAATCCTCCTGAGACCACTGGAATTTGGATTTTGATTTGCTCGGCTCCATTGGACAGGTCATAGATCCCTGCTCCATTGGCACCTTCCGATACTACAAGGGTCTCCCCATGCACATCCATCGTTCGTTTTGCTCCAGAATAATCTTCGCCCAATGAAATGGTGAAGCCTTTGGTCATAGATACCGGATCAAGGGAATTCACCCCTTCTTCACCATCCAGGACAAACAGCTTTCCTCCTCCATAAGTGACAGATCGCAAGTCAGGAAATGCCGCTTGGCCCACCATGGTGGCGTTGGCTTTATCAAACAGCGAAACCGCTCCTTCGGTACCACTGACCATGACCACATGGCCATCGGTGTGCGCCACATCGGTACTTACATAGCCTTCCACGGAAGAAAAGGTAAAATCAGAAGTAAAGTTACCATTTGCGGTATTTACCATGATCAAGTTGGCTGGACCATCTACGCCGTAATCGGCATCCACATCCACCGCTGCGGCGATATATAGTTTACCTTCCACAAAATCCACTGCATTCAAATCTGCATCGGTAAAGATGGCTTGGCTCTTAATCACCGGGTTATGAACATCACTGATATCAAATATATCAATAGCTCCCAAGTACTTAGGCCCTTTGGTATTGTACGTGACATAGGCATAGTTTCCGTCGATATCCACGTGGGTAGCCTGCAGCACGTTTCCATCATGCGTAGGAGCTGCTACTTGGGCAATCAACTCCAACGGCAATGAACCTGCTGGTATTTCCTCGGCATTGATCCGTGCATTTGCAGCCGTTTCGGACGTAATGCCCACCACTCCGGTTTTATCTTTGCTAAATCGCTTACTTAAGGACTCAGCATCACTGTTCAAGAGAATCGCATCATTTCCAGTCCCCGGGACGCCGTCTTCCCTGTTACAGGAAGAAAACACTACAACGGCCACCAAGACCATTATAAGTAATCTATTCTTCATATTAATAGCTTTTTTCTGTGTATAAGTTGATACTTTTAGCTTATGAATGCAAATATAGCACTAAACTAAATTTTTAAACAATTTTCCGAAAATTTCTTAACCAATTGAGCCGCAACAAATTAGTGCGTTCGCACAAACCTGCCCCAAATAAGGGGCTACCATCAAACTAACGGCATTTTTCATAAACAGTTCTGGAAAAATATTTTTTTAAAAAAAATTAAAAATCAAATGAATCAAAGCAAAAAACCTATAAACAAACGTTCCAAAACATAGAAAATTTTCCATTTAATGGAATTAAACCTAAAGAGGTGTCCCCAAATCACCTGTTAGGATCATGAGGACACCTCTATTCACTTCAGTCTGTAGCCTCCTTAAAGAAGAAATCAATAAGGTTCACCTATAAATGCCCGCGCCATTACCGACACTTGATTGCCGTAAAATGAGCGCGTATACATCAAGGCTGATTTATACGTGCAAGGCCCTGTTTTCAGTGGCCGCCAAACAGGCTTCTTTAAAAGCTTCCGTATACGTCGGGTGGGCATGAGACATCCGAGCAATGTCTTCCGCGGAAGCCCTGTACTCCATGGCCACGACTGCCTCTGCGATCATATCTGCCGTTCTGGGCCCAATCATGTGTACCCCCAAAATCTCGTCCGTTTCAGCATCTGCCAATACTTTCACCAGACCATCCGTGTCCATGGATGCCCGGGCACGCCCTGACGCCATAAATGGAAATTTTCCGGTTTTGTACTTGATGCCTTTTTCCTTCAACTGCTCCTCGGAATAACCTACTGCCGCGACTTCCGGCCACGTGTACACCACGCCTGGAATCAGGTTGTAGTTGATATGAGGCTTTTGGCCAGCAAGCTGTTCTGCCACCAACACGCCTTCCTCTTCTGCCTTATGGGCCAGCATGGCTCCCTTCACCACATCTCCGATCGCATAAATATTGTCGGCCGATGTCTTAAGGTGCTCATCCACCTCCACCTGACCACGATCATTCACCTTCACGCCAGCAGCTTCAGGATTAAGCCCCTCGGTATACGGCTTTCTGCCTATCGATACCAATACATAATCTCCTTTCACTTGCACTTCTTCTCCCTTGCTGTTTTCAGCAGTCACGGTAACCTCTTTTGCAGTGCTCTTGACAGCGGTAACTTTATGCTTCAAGTAAAACTCAAAGCCCAATTTCTTGAGGGATTTTTGCAGCTCCTTGCCCATGGTCTTATCCATGGAAGGAATCAGTGAATCCATAAATTCCACCACAGAAACCTTGGCTCCCATCCGCGCATATACAGAGCCAAGCTCCATTCCGATGACGCCCCCGCCTATCACAATCATGCGCTTCGGCACTTCTTTCATTTTCAACGCCTCTGTAGAGGTGATGACCCGCTTCTTATCGATCTCGATAAACGGTAGGGAAGCGGGCTTGGACCCCGTGGCGATTATGATATTTTCACCCGTGATCTCAGTTGACTTGCCATCGTCTTTTGTCACTTTCACGGTATTTTTGTCCACAAAAGAACCGACGCCTTGATGTACATCGATCTTGTTCTTTTTCATCAGGTAAGATATCCCATCCACGTTTTGCTTTACCACATCATCCTTGCGAGAAATCATCTGCTTCAGGTTTACCTTCAGGTCCTTAAGATCGATGCCATGGGTTTTAAAGGTATGGGCAGCGTTGTGATAGTGCTCCGAAGAGTCCAATAGCGCCTTTGAAGGAATACAGCCTACATTCAGACAAGTACCTCCCAGTGTGGGATATTTCTCGACAATGGCTGTTTTCATGCCTAGTTGGGCACCTCTGATAGCGGCCACATAGCCCCCTGGCCCAGATCCGATTACGATTAAGTCGTATGTCATGTTTGTTGGTTTTGAACAAAGTACGAGGTACAATGTACCAAGTACGAAGAATGTGTTATTTTTTAAAGCTCCGCTTAAGTCCAAAGATCATATTATGAATGGTCTCTAAATCCATTGACACTTTCATAAAATCACTTTCCTCTATATAATCTAGTTTATTGGAAATTACTAATTGCGTATCCAACTCAAAGGCTGAGCCCAGTGCAATACCTAGAAACTGATCAAATTCCTTATCGGAATTCCTACCAGCTCCTTCTGCTATATTTGAAGGGATAGAAACAACAGCTCTATTAATTTGACTTATCAACCCAAATTTTTCTTGTTTTGGCAGTCCTTCTGTTATATTATAAACTTCAACAGCTAAATCTATCGCTTTTTTCCAAACCTGAAGTTCTTTGTATCTGTGCATAATAATTACGATAAATTAATGATGATGAAATAAGGAAGTTAGCAAACCTATCTTATAATTTAACAATTATTTTCCACACGAAACGTAGAACAAAATAGCAGTAAGTACTTCGTACACCGTACTTAGTACTTTGTACTTATTTTAGACCCCAAGCAGCAATCTCGCTGGGTCTTCCAGCAATTGCTTCAGTCTAACGAGGAAGCTTACGGATTCACGGCCATCGATGATTCTGTGATCGTATGACAGGGCGATATACATCATGGGAAGGATTTTCACCTCACCATTTACCGCCATTGGTCGTTCCACGATATTGTGCATTCCAAGGATCGCAGATTGAGGTTGGTTGATGATCGGTGTGGACATCATGGAACCAAAGATTCCCCCATTGGTAATGGTAAAGGTACCCCCCGTCATTTCTTCTATGGTTAATTTACCATCACGGGCCTTGGTCGCCAAGCGAACCACCTCTTTCTCCACCTGATCAAATGACAGCGATTCGGCATTTCTGATCACCGGAACCACCAATCCTTTAGGGGCTGATACCGCGATGGACACATCGCAGAAATCATGGTAAATGATTTCATTGCCATCGATTTGGGCATTTACGGCCGGCCATTCCTGTAGGGCTACGCAGACCGCTTTGGTAAAGAACGACATAAACCCAAGGTTTACGTTGTGCTTTTCCTTGAACATTTCTTTATACTGCTTCCTGAGGTCCATGATTGGCTTCATGTTGACCTCATTGAAGGTGGTAAGCATGGCCGTTTCATTTTTGGCCGCTACCAATCGCTTGGAGATGGTTTTACGGAGCGAAGACATTTTCTCCCGCTTCATATTTCGCTCTCCAGCTACTTTAGGAGCTTCGGGTGCCGTTTCTTTTGCTGCTGAAGAGGAAGATTTGGATGCAGCTGGTTTAGGCGCTTGCTTCTGGGCCTTTTCAGCATCCTCTTTCGTGACTCTTCCATCTTTGCCTGTACCTTTTACCTCTTTGGCATCGATACCTTTCTCAGCAAGGATCTTTGCAGCAGCAGGAGAGGCATGACCTTCTGCATAACTTCCGGATCCGCTAGAAGATGCTGACGAGGTACTTTCCTCTTTGGAAGTATCTGCAGTATCATCCGCTTCGGGAGCGTCTCCTTCGACGACTTCGATCTTACAGATCAAGCCTCCGATCTCCAGGGTATCCCCTTCTTCCGCTACCCGTTTCAAAATCCCTTGTGCCTCGGCAGGCAGCTCAAACGTCGCCTTATCAGAATCTACCTCGGCGATGATCTCGTCCATTTCGACAAAATCACCATCTTCCTTCAACCAAGAAGCTAACGTCACCTCGGTAATGGATTCACCTACTGTAGGAACTACCATTTCCTTAACTTCACCTGTTTTACCGGATTTGCTATCCGAAGAAGAACCTTTGGACTCCTTGCTGTCTGCAGGTGCCTCTTTCTTTTCTTCCTTGGCCGGAGCGGCATCATCTGCTGAAGCCTTGGTGTCGATCTCACAAATAACTGCCCCGATTTCAAGGGTGTCACCGGCTTCAGCTTTTACGGTCAATATACCGTCAGCTTCCGCGGTCAATTCAAAAGTGGCCTTGTCAGATTCCAATTCGCAGATCACTTCGTCCATTTCGACGTATTCTCCGCTATTTTTAAACCATTGGCCAATAGTAACCTCAGTAATGGATTCGCCCACAGCGGGGACTTTGATTTCTAAACTCATGGCTTTTTATTTTTCCCCCAAACCGCAAGGTCTAAGGTTAATTTCTAATGATCGATTTAAAATAGTAAAATTAAACCCAAAAATGGCACTGCGAAGGTCAATTCGCAGTGCACTGGGGGGATTATTTGATTTTTAAGGCTTTGTTTATAATGTGTTCCTGCTCTTCTTGGTGTACCTTAAAGTAACCTGTAGCAGGGGAGGCACTGGCTTTTCGAGCAATAACGTCCATAGGGAAGTCACGGAACAATGCACGCATCATATACGTCCAGTAGCCCATATTTTCCGGCTCCTCTTGCACCCAAACTACTTCCTTGTTTTTGCTGTAAGACTTCACCACCTCCACGATCTGTTTCTCCGGAAGTGGATGAAGCTGCTCCACCCTGACGATGGCCACATCTTTCACTTTTTCTTTTTCCCTGGCCTCGATAAGATCATAATAGATTTTTCCTGAACAGAGCACTACCCTGGTAACATCTGTCTTCTTGACAGTCGTATCATTCAGCACTTCCCTGAAGCCACCTTTGGTGAACTCATCGATCGGGGAAACGACCTTAGGATGTCTCAACAGTGATTTAGGAGACATCACGATACATGGCTTTCTAAACTCCCATGCCAATTGTCTTCTGAGCAGGTGGAAGAAGTTTGACGGTTCTGTGATGTTTGCCACCACCATGTTATACTCGGCGGATAGCTGCAAAAACCGTTCAGGACGGGCATTGGAGTGCTCCGGGCCCTGTCCCTCATATCCGTGAGGCAACAGCATTACCAATCCATTCATCTTTTGCCATTTGGACTCCCCAGAACTGATAAACTGGTCTATCATGGTCTGTGCGCCGTTGGCAAAATCCCCAAATTGCGCCTCCCAAATGGTCAATGCATTCGGGTTGGCCATGGCATATCCATACTCAAAACCAAGTACAGCGTACTCGGATAAAAGGGAATTATAAATGTGGAATTGACCTTTATTGTCCTTCATTTCCTTCAGGGAATTGTAGGACTTGTTGGTATTTGCATCATGAAGCACTGCGTGACGGTGGGAAAAAGTGCCCCTTCTACAGTCCTGCCCGGTCAGTCGGACGGTCTTGCCCTCCAGCAACAATGAACCATACGCCAACAACTCCGCAGCTGCCCAGTTAAGGGACTTGGAACTATAGAACATGTCCTTCCGCTGCTTCATCTGGGCTTCGATTTGCTTGATCGGCTTGAAGCCTTTTGGCAAAGAGGTAAGGGCTTCGGCCACTTTTTCGATCGCCTCTTCAGAAATATAGGTATCAGGAGACTTGTCAAAATCCGCTGGTTCTGATTTTCTCAGCTCCTTCCAAGCCTGCTCAAAAGGCGAGGACTTGTAGGGAAGCGGCTTCTCTTTCACCATGTTTAGCCTATCCTGTAGGAGCTTCCTAAACTCCTTGTCCATTTGCTTGGCCAGCTTGGCGTCCACATCGCCCCTCTCCATCAGCTCTTTGTTATAGATTTCCCGAGGGTTGGGGTGCTTGGAGATAATATTGTAGAGGTTTGGCTGGGTAAATTTCGGCTCATCAGACTCGTTATGGCCATGGCGACGGTAGCAAACCATGTCAATGAAGATGTCCTGATTGTATCTTTGCCTGAAGTCAGCCGCCAATTTGGCCGCAAAAACGACGGCTTCCGGATCGTCTCCATTCACGTGGATCACCGGCGCATCGATGATCTTTGCTACATCTGTACAGTAGATGGAGCTACGGGCATCATCAAAGTCCGTCGTAAAGCCCACTTGGTTGTTGATCACAAAGTGGATGGTCCCTCCCGTATTATAGCCTTTCAGGTTAGCCATCTGCGTGACCTCATAGACAATGCCTTGTCCGGCCACTGCCGCATCACCATGGATGAGGATTGGCACCACTTTGTCTTTATCACCTTCATATTGGTGATCGATTTTCGCCCTTACAAATCCTTCGACTACAGGATTTACCGCCTCAAGGTGAGAGGGGTTCGGGGCCAATTTCAAGTTGATTTTTTTATCGCTAGGGGTAGTGATTTCACTGGAAAAGCCCATATGGTATTTCACATCGCCGTCTCCCATGGTGAGGTCTGGCTTGGCTGTTCCTTCAAATTCAGAGAAAATCTGCTCATACGTTTTCCCCATGACATTGGCCAAGACATTCAAGCGGCCACGGTGGGCCATGCCGATCATCACTTCCTCTGCTCCTAAATCTGCCGATTTGTTGATCACCGCATCCAAGAACGGGATGGTACTCTCTCCGCCTTCCAACGAAAAGCGCTTTTGTCCTAAATATTTTGTATGAAGGAAATTCTCAAATACAACAGCCTCATTCAATTTATATAGAATGCGCTTCTTTTCCTCATCGGGTGGGTTAAAGGCTAAGGCTTCTTTTTCGATTTTCTGCCTGAACCAATCCAACATTTCCGGATCCCGGATATACAGGTATTCGAAGCCCATCGTCCCTTCATAAATCTTTCTAAGCGACTCCAGGATTTTGCTCAATTTAGCATCGCCGATTCCGATTTCGTTTCCTGCTTGAAACTCGGTATTCAGATCTGCTTCACTCAACCCAAAATCCTCCAGGTCGATCAATGCCTTTCGGTCCCTTCTTTCCCGCACAGGGTTGGTTTTGGAGCGAAGGTGCGCCCGGGAGCGATAGGCATGAATCAATGCCCTCACTTTGATTTCCTTTGGCAATTGCTCCATGTCCATAATGGTGCCTTTTGTAGCAAGTGCCCCGTTTTTGGCTGCCCCATTGGAGCTACCACCGCTTACGGCTCCTCCATCCTCATCTTCTCCAAACTTGGTAATGGCAAAGTCAAATCCATCAAAAAATGTCTTCCAACTTGGCTCGATTGATTCTGGGTCTTTTTTGTAATCCTCATATAACTCATCGATATAAGCTACATGGGCATTGGAAATGTATGAATATTTGTCCATGATTTGTGTTGTTCGCTTTGCAAATATATATCATTATGCATTTTTAATAAAACCGCTTATCCGTATACACAAATAAACCTGAATATCAATACTTTATGTTTTAAGGATCAAAATAATAATTGCAAATCGCTATGGTTTTATAAATATAAATTTGGTTTTTGATCATTTTTAGAAGGAGGTTTGGAATTTGGGACTTTACCGCCATTTATTATCCTGAGAAAACTTTCGTTTTTTTTAAAATTCACTTCGAAACTTTAGGGATATAATAGAAATTGAGTGGATTTTCTATCTCAAACACAAAGCCCGTTTCCATTATTCTCTCCCCACTCACCACTTTAAAATCGGGAAGGTCCTGCTGACGATAACTTTTGGGTGGAGCAAAGCCCATTTCCTGTGCATTCTTTTCATATACTTCCCGCTTTTTTGGATGTATAGGGCAAACACCGTTATAGGTTTCTCCCCATAATTCCTTTTCAATCACATGCGCGATCAGCCGCACGGCATCTACCTGATGAATGTAATTCACCGGAACATCCCCTGCCACATTCTCTTTTCCGGAGAAATAGCTGCCCGGCACCCGGTCCATTCCCAGTAATCCTCCGAACCGAATTACCGTCAGGTCGTAAGCAGCATCCTCCCTCAGTATATTCTCCGCCCCAAATACCGCCGAATGCCCCGTACTATTGAGACACAGTTTTGTGGTTTCAGTCACTTCATTGTTGGTATTGGGATAGACGGAGGTAGAACTGGTGTAAATCACTCTCCCTACTCCTGCTTGCTTGATAAGTGTTTTGAGGTACTTTATCTGCTCGGGATGAAAAGTCTCCGGCATGGATCGGCGTTTTGGGGGAATATTGACCACGACCAAGTCAGCATCAAAAAGTCGGTTAAAACCATTGCCAGAAGGATGGGGATCCAGTCGGAACACCACATTGTCGATTCCTTCGTCCAACAACTGCCGGTGCTTCTCAGGGGAAGTCGTACTTCCCAGTACCTGATGTCCCTTTTGCGCTAGCCGTCTTGCCAATGGCAGCCCTAGCCACCCAAGGCCAATTATGCTTATTTTCATGGTAAAGGTTTTGGGTAAATAACGTACCAACAGAAGACATGTTTGCCATTTACCCATAAAAAAACCTTCTCTCATAAGAAAGAAGGTTTCAAATTATTTATCCTTTTTGGGCATGGTTCCCAAAATCACATCCCATAGTGGAGAACTTACTCCAAAAGCCACGTCAGGATCCTTATAATGATGAATGGCGTGATTTACCCAAAGGATCTTCAACGCATTTTTAGGAGGCTGAAAAGCATGTACGATATAATGCACACCCAAATACAATGCATACCCCATCAAAAATCCCGGAAGGAAGTACAGCGCATAATCACCCATCAAAAAGGTAAATACAAAATAAAAGATGCAAGCGTACAGACCACTGATAAATGGTGGCATGGCCAAACGGTCCTTGTCCTTCGGATAATCGTGATGGACACCATGTACAGAATATTGTAATTTATCCTTCATAGGCGTATCGGGCACCATATGAAAGAAATATTTATGCATCAAATATTCTACAAGGGTAAATACCAATAATCCAACTATAGTCACCAATAAGCCTATTCCTATGGAAATTGTTGTGGTGGTCAACGCATAAAACAGTGAAACGCCACCAATCACCAGAAACATGACAATAGGAATACTAATATGTGTCCTGGACATCTTTTCCAGCACCGGATTCTGGAACATTTGTGCCGATCCATTATTATCCGGCCTCTCCAGTCTTCCAATTTTTTTCATCCTAACTTACTATTTTTTCCGTAAATGCATCCAAGCGGCTGAAAGATAACCTTTTACCCTTACCCACTACGTCTACCTCATTAATTTCACTACAAATTTAACGGATAGAATTCAAAAGGAGTTATTCTTTTCGGGAAATAATGATTAAAATCAGTTATTTGGACGTTGTAAGGGTTTTTTCAATGGTTTTCTTATAAAATTCCTCGTACCGAGGTAGAATATTGGAGACATCAAACTCCTTTGCCCTGGCCAAGGCCCTTTTCTTAAACGCAGGCAGATTTTGATCCGAAAGGATATGAAGGGCCTTTTCGGTCATTCCTTTGATATCTCCTACTGCACAGGCAAACCCTGTCACTCCATCAATGTTTAACTCTGGGATACCACCAGCATTGGAAGACAATACCGGCACTTCGCAGGCCATGGCCTCTAGTGCAGCCAACCCAAAACTTTCCTTTTCGGAAGGAATTAAAAACAGGTCTGCCACAGAAAGCACTTCCTCAACTGCATCCAATTTCCCCAGAAAACGCGTGTCTTCGCAGGTTCCCAACTCCCTACAGAGCCTTTCCATCTTATCCCTTTCGGGGCCATCTCCCACCAGCAACAGCTTGGCAGGAACCACTTTCCGCACTTCATAAAACACCCTGATGACATCCTCAACCCGTTTCACCTTTCTGAAATTCGATGTATGGACGAGGAGCTTTTCATCATCGGGACAAATGGCCCTTTTGAAATGTTCCTTTCGCTGCTTTTTAAACCGGTCCAGATCGATAAAATTAGGGATAACCTGAATTCCGTTCTTGATTTCAAAATGATCGTAGGTCGCCTGTTTCAAATCTTCCGAAACCGCCGTCACCCCATCGGACTGGTTAATGCTAAAGGTCACTACCGGCTCATAGCTGGGATCCTTCCCTACCAGGGTAATGTCCGTTCCATGCAATGTCGTGACCACAGGAATCTCAATCCCCTGGGTCTTCAATATCTGTTTGGCCATGTAGGCGGCGGAGGCATGCGGAATGGCATAATGCACATGAAGCAAGTCCAGCTTCTCAAATTTTACCACGTTCACCATCTTACTTGCCAAGGCGAGTTCGTATGGTGGATGTTCAAACAAAGGGTAACTTTTGATATCTACTTCGTGATAGAAAAGGTTCTCACTCAAAAAATCCAACCGGGTAGGCTGCTTATAGGTAATGAAGTGCACTTCATGTCCTTCCTTGGCAAGGGCTTTACCCAGTTCTGTGGCCACTACACCACTCCCACCGAAGGTAGGATAACAGACAATTCCGATTTTCATGTTTTCAGGGTTAAAAAACGATTTTTTTTAAGAATTTAGAAGCTATAACCTTTCCTTTCAGGATTTTGTTCATCAAAGGTCTATTTTTTTACTTACGGATAGCCCTGTATATGATATCCTGAATATCCGTCCGCACATTATCTCTCAGCAGTGAATTGTTGCTGGCATTGGGATAGACCCTATTGGACAGAAAAACATAGATGAGGTTTTCATCTGGATCTGCCCATACTGCTGTGCCCGTAAAGCCTGTATGGCCAAAACTATTCTTGGAAGCCAATTCGCCCGCAGGCCCGCCTTCCCCAGGTTCAGGATCGGGTTTATCCCAGCCCCAACCCCTCCGACTTTGGTCAGACTGTCGTTTTGTAAATTCTTTAACGGTTTTTGCATCCAATAGGTTTATCCCTCCGTACTTGCCGTGCTGTAGCATCATCTGCATCATCACCGCCAAGTCATGGGCGGTACCGAAAAGTCCGGCATGTCCTGCCACTCCTCCATACATGGCCGCTCCGGGATCATGCACATGGCCTCTGACCAGCTCATGCCTAAAGACCACATCATTTTCGGTGGGGGCTATCCTGTCCATATCATACTTCTCCAAGGGCCGGTAAGTCAGCGTGTACAGCCCCAAAGGGTGGTAAAAATTCTGCTCTAAAAATGCATCCATCGGCTGGTTTAATATTCGCTCCACGACCTTTTGCATAATGTACATGGTCAAGTCCGAATACTTATAATCGTACCCTTTGCTAGAGGATTTTCGCCGAAGCGGAGACTCCACTGTCCACTTCCACACACTGTCCGGCAGCGCATCCATACCGTACATGCCTTTGGCGACTTGAATGCTATAGCCGCTGCCTTTTGTCCGATGATAAAAAATGGGATCCCATTTCCCTGAATGGATGGTCTTAGTATAATGGGGTATCCATGGCGCCAATCCTGCCTCATGCGCCATGATGTCATTCAGCTTAAGATCAGCTTTATTGGTCCCTATTAACTCTGGAAGGTATTTAGACACAGGGTCCTCCATATCGAGTAGCCCTCTGCTCTCCAGAAACATCACTGTCTGGGTGGTGGCCATGACCTTCGTGATGGAAGCCAGGTCATAAACCGTTTCAGGGGTTACGGTCTGGCCTTTTTTGTAATCCAAGTGACCGTAACCTCTTTCGAACACCACTTTACCATCCTTAGCTACCAATACACAGGCACCCGGCGTGGACTTCCGGCGGATGGCCCGGTTCACCACCTCATCGATGTTATTGAGCGTCCGACTGTCCATTCCCTCATTTTCTGGATAACTATAGCCCAACCTGTCCTTTGATTCGAATGGAACCGAAATCCCGGCAGGCAATCCTGCACTTACCGTGGCTGGCAAAGCCCCATTTACCCCACGGGCACCGAAGATCACTTGTGGAGCCAACTTCTCCGTATATTCATTTTCCTCATAGGCCACCAGCACGTTTGGAAGGCCTTCAAGGTACTTGGCCGCATAGGCATTCCCAAAGAGCACCGTGATGACGTTGTATTTTTCACTCAGGTTTTTGATGAAATACATGTCATCCGCTTTGATCCCGAAATTCCTCCTAGGGCTGTTACTGACATCGGTAATGCCCACTACAATGGTGTTAAAGTCGTTCAGGTTTTGCTCAAGGGCCCGATAGGATTGGTTATTACTGTTTCGGGGCAGTCTATAATGTGTAAACTTACCGAACTTGTCGAGGTAGTGCTGAAAAGTTTCTCCACCGTTCCCCAAGGTAATGGAAGCCATTTTCAGCAGGTCTTGGTTACGGATGGGCAAGAAATTCCCTTTATTGGACACCATGGTCATGGAACCAGCATAGAGGCGTTCTACCAACGCTGCTGTTTCATAGGTACTGAGCCGCTCCACCAAGTGGTCGGTGTTTACATGTTGGGGCCTATTCAGCCCGGCCCAATATTTGGCTTTTAGGATCTTGCGGACGCGGCCATCGATCTGGGCTTTGGATATCCTGCCTTCTTCGACTGCCTGCAAGATTAACCGCTTGGACTTGGGCACATCTTCTGCATACAAGAGCACATCGTTACCGGCCAGCAATGCCAGCAAATCCACTTCGCCCGGCTCGTGAAGACTGCTGACGCCTTTCATGTTCAAGGCATCCGTAAACACCAATCCCTCAAAGCCCATGTCTTTTTTGAGCAGGTCATTGACCACGGCGGGGGTAAGGGTGGTAGGTTTGCCGGCGGTAGTACCCAAACTGGGGATGTGCAAATGCGCCACCATCACACTCATCAGGTTTTCCTTGATCAATTGGCGGTAGGGATAAAGGTCAATGTCCTGGATCTGATCCTTCGAATTTTGGATCACCGGTGTGGTATAATGGGAATCGGAATCGGTGTCTCCATGCCCCGGAAAATGTTTGGCGTTGGCCATCACACCATGGTCTTGGAGCCCCTTCATATATGCCACAGCCTTTTTGGCCACCTTTTCCTTTTGCTCTCCAAACGCCCGATAGCCAATGACCGGGTTGTTTGGATTGGAATTGACATCCACCACTGGGGCAAAATTCACATGCATGCCCAACTCCTTGAATTGTCGGGCGATTTCGGTTCCCATGTCATAGATCAACTCATCATCGCGAATGGCCCCCAAGGTCATTTGCTTTGGAAACTGGATCACACTGTCCAGCCGCATGCTCACGCCCCATTCTGCGTCCATGGCGATCAGCAACGGGGTTTTGGTAATGGATTGGTAGTAATTGGTCAGGTGCGCTTGCCTGACAGGGCCACCCTGAAAGAATATCAGTCCCCCAAGCTGCTCCTCTCGAATGAGCTTGGCAATCCTTTGCTTATGCGCCTCTCCGCGATTGGAATAAGCCGCCACCATAAACAGCTGCCCCAGGCGCTCCTCAAAGGTCAGGCTGTTAAAGACGCTGTCCACCCATTTCTTTTGGGCCACATAGTCCCGCGTGCGAAGCGGATCGCCCGGATTTTCAATACTTTCCTTCTCAAACCCAAAAGATAGTTGAAAAAAGACCATCCCTCCGATCAGCATCAAGACGAACGGCACCCGCCAAACTTTTTGATTCATCCGATTGTTTAATTTTTATTGCTTAAAATTTAAAATAACTTTGTAAAGATTACTTTTGACAGTCTCTAGCAAGTAATCCTCAAATTTACGAATATTCAGGCTTTTATCTACCATAAATAGTGACAAGCAAAACCAACGTTACCACATTTAACGTTATGATAGTGTAAACGAATTCAATTACCAGCATGAAATTTCCATCAATATTTAGAACTGCCAGCCCAATGCGCTTTGACATCAAGCCAAGGCACTATGATCCTGTGAAGGAGGAGATCGAACAACGTACGGCAAGGATCAAGCGGGAGTTGGAAGCAGAGGGCTTACTTTCTAATGGAAAAGACCAAGCTATTGAAGATGCCTATCGAAGCGCCGAAGGGTCTTCCATTCGGGGGGCATTTACGCAGGGAAGCCCCATTCGCAACAAACCTTCAGCCCTCTTTTCAAGTGCCGGGATGCTCAGGATGATTATCCTGTTGGTCTTGGTAGGAACCATTACCGGTTATTTGTATTGGGGAATAGAGGCATTATACACACTTCTGTATATTGGCATCGGAATAGCGGTCGTGCTGTTCCTTATAAGATTGAAAGGCAAAACAAATGAGTGATATTATCCAACTGCTCCCGGATGCTATCGCCAATCAGATTGCCGCCGGAGAAGTAGTTCAAAGGCCCTCATCAGCATTAAAGGAACTTTTGGAAAATGCCGTTGATGCAGGTGCCACAGATATTCAAGTATTGGTCAAAGAGGCAGGCAAAATGCTCATTCAGGTCATTGACAATGGCAAGGGCATGAGCATTACGGATGCCAGAATGTGTTTTGAGCGGCATGCCACTTCCAAGATCAGGAGTTCTGAGGACCTCTTTGCCATTCGGACTTTTGGCTTCCGGGGTGAGGCCATGGCATCCATTGCGGCCGTGGCCCAAGTAGAGCTCAAGACCAGGGCAAAAGGGGAAGAACTGGGTACGCTGATCTGTATCGAAGGCTCAGAAGTCAAGAAGCAGGAACCGGTCGTGTGCCCTGAAGGGACATCCATTGCGGTAAAAAACCTCTTTTTCAATGTGCCTGCACGCAGGAATTTCCTCAAGTCCAACCCTGTAGAAATGAAGCATATCGTAGAGGAATTTCAGCGGGTAGCCTTGGCCAATCCGGCGGTAAGTTTCAGCTTGATCCATAATGACATGGAGCTTTTTAAGCTCAGTCCCGGAAAGCTCAGCCAACGGATCGTGGGAATATTTGGAAAAAACTATCAGAGCCAACTGGTATCCTGTGAAGAAGAAACTCCTCATGTGTCCATCAAGGGCTATGTGGGCAAACCGGAAAACGCCAAAAAATCCCGTGGCGAACAATATTTCTTTGTGAACAACCGCTATATCAAAAGCAATTACCTGAACCATGCGGTTTCCAATGCCTTCGAAGGACTTATGTCTCCTGATCAGCATCCTTTTTATGTACTGTTCTTGGAGCTGGATCCCTCACATATCGACATCAATGTGCATCCTACCAAAACGGAAATCAAATTCGATGATGAACGTACCATCTACTCGGTGGTCAGGGCGGGCGTAAAGCAGGCCCTTGGAGCCCACAATGTCGTCCCCACGTTGGATTTTAGCTTGGATGTGAATTTTACCGAAACCTGGAAGCACGACGAGATCAAGAAGGATGAGGTCAGCCGGGAAAACAGCTATAAAACATACAACAGCCCCACCATCAAAAAGCAGGATACTGCTGGATGGGAGCGGTTGTTTGAAGGAGAAAAAGGCATCAATGTGCGGGAAACGGCCATGCGGGAAAGCGAAGAGGAATCGTCAGCCTTGCTGACATTTTCCAGTCGTGCCAACGAAGATGAAGAGCACATCCCTGCTCCTACGCCAATGGCACAGGCCTTCCAGTCTGAAGACCGCACTGCCGGCACGACTTTTCAGGTGGAATTAAACTATATCGTCGCCCAGCTCGGCACGGGGCTCTTGCTGATCGATCAGCAGGCCAGTCATGAACGCATCCTTTACGAGCGCTATATCAAGCAGCTTAAAAATACCGGAGGCGCCTCGCAGCAATGCTTATTCCCCCAAAGCCTGAGCCTGAGCCTAGCAGATTATACCCTGGCCATGGACCTCCATGAAGAGCTGAACAGTCTCGGCTTTGTGTTGGAGGAATTCGGCAAAAACACGTTATTGATCAAGGGTGTCCCTGCCGATGTGCAGATCAACAATGAAAAAGCCTTGTTTGAAGGCCTGCTGGAACAGTTTAAGCATTTCAAATCAGAATTATCCCTTGACAACAAGGAAAACTTGGCGCGGTCTTTGGCAAAGAAATCATCGATCAAAAAAGGCACCAAGCTCAAAAGCCAGGAAATGGAAACCTTGGTCGGGCAGTTATTTGCCTGCCAAAACCCAAATTATGGGCTTTCGGGGAACAAAACCTTTGTAAAACTTGATTTAAGTAAAATACGCAGCTTTTTTGAAAAATAATATATGTTTAGATCCCTAACCCCCGTCGTCAAAAACCTATTGCTGATCAATGTGGGCCTTTATGTAGTGGCCAGCTTCCTTTTGCCACAGCTGGATGGGTTATTTGCCCTTTACTATATTGAGAGCAAATATTTCATGCCATTTCAGTTTTTGACGTACATGTTTATGCATGCTGGACTTTGGCACCTGATCAGCAATATGTTCGGGCTATTTATCTTTGGCCCTTTGCTGGAACAATTTTTAGGGCCCAAAAAACTGCTTACCCTATGGATGGTCTGCGGGGTGGGAGCCGGTGTGCTCTATTCGGGCTATACGGCGTTCCAAATGAACCAGCTGAACCAAAAGGTGGAGACCTTTTACAACAACCCGGATCCTGAGGTGTTCAATCAATTTGTTTCTGACAACAGCTATATGTTTAACAATAGCGTCTATGACTTCATTGACAAATTTAGCCGTGACCCAAGCAACGAGACCTATGTTCAAAACGCCAAATCGATTATGAACAACATTCGGGACCAAAAATCCAATATTCCCATGGTAGGTGCTTCTGGCGCATTATTCGGGGTATTGGTGGCCTTTGGCATGCTGTTTCCGAACACCCAATTGTTTTTGCTTTTCCCGCCCATGCCCATCAAGGCCAAGTACCTGGTGCTTTTCTATGGTCTCTACACTGTATATAATATTATTGTCAACAACCCCACGGATAACGTGGCACACTTTGCGCATTTTAGTGGTTTAATTATCGGCGCGATTTTGGTAACTTTCTGGAAAAAGGATAGAACTAGCTTTTACTGATCATGTACGGAGGATTCTGGTATTATTTAAAAAACGCTTTCAATCATAAAGACAATAGCCTTTACAAATTATTGGCCATCAACCTGCTAGTCTTTTTGGTTTTTTTGGTGCTTAGGGTGTTTCTTACCATCAGTGGTGAAGGAGCCCTTTATCAGCAGCTTTTGAGTTATTTTATGATGCCTGCAGAAGTGAGCAGGATCATCACCCAGCCGTGGTCCATCTTTACATACATGTTTATGCATGAAGGGATTTTCCATATCCTGTTCAACATGCTGTTTCTATATTGGTTTGGATTGTTGGTACAAGAATACCTGGGAAGCAGGAAACTGGCCAATCTCTACATCCTGGGAGGACTCGCCGGGGCAGTGCTCTATGTCATCATGTACAATGTAGCGCCTTACTTTATAGAACAACGAGATGCCGCGCTGATGCTGGGCGCCAGTGCCGGGGTGTATGCCATCGTCGTGGGAGCCGCTACCCTGACACCTGACACCACATTCCACTTGCTCTTATTGGGACCTGTCAAGATCAAATACATCGCTATATTTTACGTGGTCATTGCCTTTGCTAACAGCACCGGTGCCAATGCCGGCGGAGAACTGGCCCACCTGGGCGGTGCCGCAATAGGATATTTATACATCACCATGCTCCGCAAAGGAACCGATTTGGGCACCCCTGTTCAAGCGGTCGGAAGGTTCTTCGAAAATGTCTTTGCCGGAAGGCCAAATGTAAAAGTGACCTACCGGAAGAAAAATCCTCCTTACAAGAGCGAGCCCCTTCGTGAAACGGACACCAAAACCTCCAAAAAAGAGGGCACCACCCAAGAAGAAATCGATAAGATCTTGGATAAAATCGCCGACAAAGGTTACGACAGCCTGAGCAAAGAGGAAAAAAGGAAGCTTTTTGAATACAGCAATAAGTAGTATTAAGTAGTCAGTAGCTAGTATCAGGTAGTCGGTATTGAGTACGGAGTGGAATCTTGGGATCCTCGGCTTGCCCGGAAGGGCGGATTTATCCGTTAGAACCTGAGCAAGCCCAGTGATATCACCCATGAGAAGGGGCTTAGCCACCCACATCAAGGCGTACATGACTCACCGCCCAGTAACAATGGACCATCCAGACGCACGCGAAAATTAATAAAACATAATACGCTTTACAAACAGCATTTTAATAGCTACATTATAATCAAAAGTACCTTTTTTAGATTATAATGAAATATAAGCGTCACTATTTACTATCGATTGTGCTTTTTGTGGTTTTTTCCCCGCAGCATGTGGCCTTTGGGCAGCAAGACACTTATGTCCCGAATAATCCGGGCTGTAACGGACAGTGGATAGATGGGGACTGCTGGGACGTAACCAATCCAGACCCTACCTGTACCGTCATCAACGCCTATCCTCCTGGCGCTGGCAGCTGTCATACGGAAATCATCATTAACGATGATCTCACCCGCATCACTTCCCTGACCATTTCAGGAAGTACGGATATTTACATCAATAATGGAGCAACCCTTACTTTTGGCAACAACCTCACGATAAACGATGGCCATCCCTTGAATGTATTTATCGAAGAACCGTCATCATCCATCAATATTGTAAGCACCCTAACCGTAAGTGACCAAGCCACTTTCTCCATCTCTGGAGACCCGGATCGGCTACCATCCGATCCCATCACCAATTATGCGCATATTGGTGATGTAGAGATTGATGGGGCAGGCACGATAGCCATCGATGAAAATGCCGGTGTGGATATCGAGGGCGTTTTGGATATTCACAACCCGAGTAATGAAGATGATTTCTTTGCCTTGATAGCTGTAGAAGGTGCTTTTTACACGACTTCTATCATTGTGCGCGGCAATTCACATCTGGAGTTTGAAGTGGCCGAAAACAGTACAGTCATCGCTTCAGAGCCGGAAGGCACATTGGATATGAATGGTAATTCAAGCATGACGTTTATAGGTGATTACTACGATACGGACGGGGACGCCGACGGCACCAGCATCGTGGAAGTAGGAGGGAATATGGATACCAATGGCAGTGGTGCACTCATCACGGCTGATGATGCGACCATCTATACGTGCTACACCTTCCCTGATGGTATCGCTACAAGCACCGATCATGAAGGCCAGTTTTTTGAAGGGGAATGTGGTATCGTGCCCGTCGTCTGGCTGGAATTCTCAGCTGAGTTTGATCCCTCCACTGGTTATGTGAAACTCGATTGGGCCACCGCCAAAGAATGGGAAAGCAGTCATTTTGAAATCGAACGGACGCATGATTCCAATGAGGACTTCCAAAAAGTGGGGCAACTTCGTGCAACAGGATGGACAGACCAACCTTCGACCTATCATTATCGTGACAAGCTAGACCGCCTGCTATCCGATAAATTATATTACCGTATCAAGCAGGTTGATTTTGATGAGTCATTTTCATACACCAAAGTCATCACAGTGGACTTACCACTTAGGACACCAAATCAGTGGACCGCCTTCCCAAACCCTAGCGCTGAGCAGCTTTTCTTACGAAGTCCAAAAAATTTCTTCAGCACAGACAGCCAAGTCAATGTTCGCGTCTATGCTCCAGCTACTTCCGCTAATATCGGTCCAGTAAGCATTCCACATGATGAGATCATTCCACTACATACGCTATTGGCTAAAGCGCCCAAGGGACTGTTGATCTTGGAAATCAATTGGAACGACCGTACAGAACACATTAAAATTCTGCATCGTTAGCAAGAAAGTATTGGGATGTAGGTATCGAAACCCTTGCCCCACACATCATGAGTTTCTCAATAAGTAAAAAATGCGACCATTTAGTCCCGTGTACAGGAGAATGGCTTTTTGAAAATTTATTTCCCCTAAAAAGTTGATTAACTTTAAGGTTTGTTGAATGATGACCGGAGCAAATGATTACCCCAAAGGAAGTACTTAAGAATTTTTATGGATATGATAGTTTTCGCGGCCAGCAGGAAGCCATCATCCAAAGCATTCTAAAACAACAGGACACCATTGTGCTCATGCCCACCGGCGGAGGCAAGTCGGTATGTTATCAAATTCCCGCCATGGTGAATGATGGCCTGACCCTTGTTATCTCCCCGTTGATCGCCTTGATGAAGGACCAAGTGGATGCACTTAACGGTATGGGGATCCCTGCTGCTTACCTGAATTCTTCCCAGAGTGCAAGTGAACAACGCTTTGTCTCCGAAGAAATCCGGTCCGGCAAGCTGAAGTTGCTCTATGTGGCTCCTGAAAGACTCTTTGGAGGTGCTTTTCCATTGACAGAAACCCTGAAGACCTCCCGGCTTTCCCTGGTGGCCATAGATGAGGCCCACTGTGTCTCCCAATGGGGACATGATTTCAGGCCAGATTACCTGATGATCGGCCGCCTGAGACAGGAACTCCCTGATGTACCATTTGTAGCCCTTACCGCCACAGCAGACAAGCAAACCCGTGCGGATATCGCGGACAAACTGGGACTGAGAAAACCCAAATGGTTTATTTCGAGTTTTGACCGGCCAAACATTACCTACCGCATTGTGCCCAAGAGAAATTCTTTTGAGAAACTCCTCGATTTTTTGGAGTATCACCAAAAAAATTCGGGCATCATTTATTGCCTGTCCCGTAAAAATGTAGAGGATATGGCTGGACGCCTCCAAGCAGCTGGGCTTTCTGCCTTGCCCTATCACGCAGGCCTCGACCGACAAACCCGGGCAAGCCACCAAGAAAAATTCATCAAGGATAAAGTGAAGATCATGGTGGCCACCATTGCCTTTGGCATGGGGATCGACAAGTCCAACGTGCGCTTCGTTGTCCACATGAACATGCCCCAAAATATCGAAGGCTATTACCAGGAAACGGGGCGTGCCGGCAGGGATGGCCTGCCCAGTGATGCGCTGCTCTTCTATAGCTATGCAGACGTCATGACCCTCCAACGGATGATCGACACTCCGGACAACCCGGACTATTCGGAAGTCATGCTGGCCAAGTTGGAAAAGATGAAGCAGTTTTGTCAATCCAACACCTGCCGCAGACGCTATCTTCTGGGGTATTTTGATGAAGAGGAGCAAAAGGACTGTGGCAATTGCGATCGATGCCTGAGCAAAGACAACAAGCAGGACATGACGGTTCCTGCACAAATGTTGCTTTCCACCATCGTCCGGCTCAAAGAAAATTACGGACTGGGGTATTGTGTGCTCGTCCTTCGCGGCTCCAAATCGGCCAAGGTACAAGAAGAACACAAGGCCCTGACCGTCTATGGCATTGGCAAGGAAAAGTCCGAAGACTTCTGGAAAAAACTGGGCCAACACCTCCAGCAGGAAGGTTACCTTGCGGAAGCAGGAACGCAATTCCCCACCCTCAAGCTCACCACCATTGCCTGGGAAAAGCTTAAGGGAAAGAAAAAATTCCTTCTCCAGATGGGAGAAGGTGGCTTTGACCACCAGCCGACTACCGTTGCATATGAAGAAGGCCTCTTTGAAGAGCTTAAGCGTATTCGCTTCGGGCTTGCCCAAAAGGAAAATGTCCCCCCCTACGTCATATTTTCAGACAATACGTTGGTGGAAATGGCCCAATACTTACCCCATGACCATGACAGTTTCTTGCAGATATCCGGGGTCGGCCAGCGAAAAGCGGAAAACTATGAAGACCATTTTCTGCCGGTCATCAAATCCTATGCAGCAGAACACCTTCTAAAACCCAAAAAGAAACTTTCGGCCAGAAAACCCTCCAAATCAGCCAGCACAGGGCTTTCCAAAACAGAATTGGTCACGCTCCAATACCAACGAGACGGGCTGAACGTTTTTGAAATCGCCAAAGCTCGGGAAATGAGCCTTACGACCATTGAAGGACATATTGCCAAATTGGTGAAGCTGAAAAAACTGGAGGCCGAAACTTTTTTATCAAAAGACGACCTGCTGAATATCCGTTTGTTCTACAGGCGGCAGGAGGGAAGCTTTCTGAAACCCATCAAGGAGCATTTTGGAGAGCGCTATTCTTATTTTCAGATAAAAGTGGCCATTGCTGAAGAACAATAGACGCGCTCTAGCACACCGGAAAAGACTCACCTGTAGAACGTTCCATGCAGTTTTTCCTCTCCAAGGATCCCTTTAACGAGGATGATACCTTGGGAAAGGTTATGGTCCTGAGCGCCTTGGATAGCATCAGACCGTTTTAGCCGCAATTGTTCCACTTGCCCCTATTCGGTAACCAACACATGCCAAAGATTTTTTTTAAATTTTTACCCTTGATGCCTTTATAGGTTCCTGAAAAAAAATTAACACCCAATTTTTTTATGCTTTACCCCCCGCAAGATAAAAGGGCAAAAGACATATAATAATCCATTTTATTCACCGAAAAGCACCTCATACCACCATAAAACAATACTATACAACCACTTACATCACCACAACATCATTTCTTACCAACGCCTGAATTCAATACATGAAAAGTATAAAAACCAAAAAATACCCCAAACTGGGTATTTTTTGGGAAATCTTTATGGACTACCTTTGGAGTAGGGTGATTAAGCAACTTTTTCCACTTTGTTTTAAGTGAATAACGAAATATCAAGAGGCCATTTTAATTCTAATTTTTTGCGGCCTCTTATTTTTTTTGCCATCCCTTATCTTCTCTCATCGACTAGAACTTAAGATCAAGCAATATTTCTGGGAGATGATTTTCGACATGTTCTTATGAAAGAAAATTTCACACCGCTAAAACGACGCTTTTCCTCCATCCGCACGAATGGGTTTTAGCGGGAAGTTGTAGGTACTAGGACGGTCAATGCCGCTAAAACGGAAAACGTTGGTTGGGTTTATTTACCATGGGCTCCACCCATGGTTATGAATGTGCCGCCCCTGTGGGGCTAACTTTCGAGGTTACATCTTACACCATACCACGGATTTGCAACGCCTTAAGCATCCTATCTGCGTTTTTCAGCGTTCATTCGTGGCCAAATAGCCACCAAAGGTGGCGAAGAATATATTTACCCATCGAAATAGGCTACCCCATCTTTTCTGCTTGATTCAGGACTTCATGAAAGCATCAGGTGATCCCACATTCGGACATAAAAAAACCGGCAAATACCGGCTTTCTTTATTTTATCAAACACTGTATTTAGAATTACTTTAACCAAGCAAGGCTAATTTCATCTGGTGTTTTCAACCTGTCGGCAAGACGCATGTAGCGATCAGCCAATCCAGAAAGGTATTCCTGGGCTTTAGCGGCCCTTCCTTCCAAACCTGTCAGATGTTCAATTCTCCATAACTTCACCAAATGATCGATAATGCGTGCATAATCCCAACCGGTATATACGCCGATTTTCTGGGTGATGGCAGAAAACTGATCAAAAAGTGTAGGGTTATTGCCTCCTTTGCCCATCAAGACCGCTGGCATCACGATTTGCTTCCGCATCATCTTCTCAAATGCCAAGACAGCCCCATTAGGGTCGATCTCGAAAATACGGGACATGAAGGATTTATAAGCCTTTTCATGACGAGCCTCATCCCCAGCAATGGTCTTACAAATTCTGGATAATGAGATATCTCCGGCCTTATCGGCGAGCTTGCCCGTGTTTACATGACTTACTTTGGTGGCCCTTTCCTGAAAGGATGTATAAATAATCGCTTGATAAGGATCTTTTTCTGATTTCGGGTCAAATCCATTATAGATCAAGCGGTGAATGGTCTGTTCGACCGCCTTCATATCAGCTCTCCCGGATAGGTACAAGTACTTGTTCAGTAAGTCTCCATGCCTGTTTTCTTCTGCGGTCCATGCTTTTGACCACCTCACCCATCCCCGATCAGAAAGCAAGCTTCCTTCTGGGTTGATTCCTTCCAGGAGGTTAAAATAGGTCTGATAACTGGGCAATGCTTCTTCGGTAATCATGTTCCCAATCAAGCTAGTAATCACCGTATCGGGAATTTCAGCAGCCCTTTCTTGGAGCTTTCGCACCTCGTCAAAGGCGTCGGGCTCGCTCATATCAGGCAGAAAATCTGTAGGCTGCCAGCATTCATCTGGATTTACCAACACCGAATCCACCGTTTCACCCACCATTTTATCCAACTGGTTGGTTACTTCGAGATTCTTCTCCAATTCATAATTAATGGTTTCCGTACCTTTCATACTAAATATATTCTATTTGGGCGTTTTAAAGAGTAGGGCCTGCAATCCTCTACGCATATTCATTATTTTCACCACCTCAGGCCTTCTTTATGTAAGCGTGGTATTATAGAAAACGTAGAGATTGACCAACATGTTTTCTAAAACACCACAAGTTAGGTATTTAAAGACAAGCCACATAAAAAAGTAAAAAAATTCTGAAGGCTCCCGCCTCAAAGCAAAAATTCATCGCCAAATATCGGTAATAAATACGTAAAAAGAAAAAATGCTACCCGCAAGAGCAGGTAGCATTTATCAACTTCTAAATTTATATAAAGGTATTAATTTACGTCCCAGAAAAGGCTCACAGATACGTCATCACTTCCCATGGCGGATACAGCTTCATTATAATTAGCTGTATTCACATTTTGCTCGGAAATTGGATAAAGGTACCTGAGAGGAATGTCCTCATAGTCCATATCATAAGGGACATTTAGAATAGGGTAATCAAGACGTCTCCACTCGGTCCAGGCATCATAACCTCTATTGTAGAGGGCAATGTACTTTTGAAGCCCTATTTTTTGCCGGTAACCGCCCTCTGCAGTAGCATATGCTACGGATGGCTGGGCCAAGTAAGCGTCAATGGCTGCATCAGCAATCGGCGCTCCACCTACGATTTCATTTACACCAGACCAATACTCGAAGGAAGCTCTAATGGCATTTTCGTAATGTTCTGCTGCACTTCCTGCCAAAAATCCTCTTTCAACGGCCTCTGCTCTAAGAAACTCCACTTCACTGTAATCAAGGATAACATGGGTAAAGTCCGGCTCTGTTTGGTTTGGATTGATATGGGAGAAGTCTGCATAAACGTTAAAGTTCCCATACTCACCACCAACATAGGCACCTTCGTGCTCGGTATAGTACAGTCCAATTCGAGGATCATTAAGGTCATTCATAAAGTCGACCATAGTGTTGGAAGCGACATAGTCATTTCTACCACTTTGCACCAAATCCGACCAAACCGGATCGGTATTTGGAGGAGTTCCCAAAAACTGGAACGTCGCATCCAGATCAGCTGAAGCAAATGCATTTGGAGAAGCTTCGGCGACAGCGGCTTCTGCAGTAGCAGGATCCACGTCGGCCAACAACATGCCCATTCTAAACTTCAGGGAATTGGCAAATGCAAACCATCCATCCATATCCCCTTCATAGATCAAATCAGCAGAAGCTTGACTTCCAAATCCAGCATCAACATCCATATCTGCAATGGCAGCATCTAATCTGGCCAAAAGGTCCATATAGATCGTTGTCTGATCATCGTATTTTGGGAATGAATTCTCAAAATCCAATGCTTCAGAATAAGGGATATTTCCAAAAGAAGTCACCAAGGTGTACCAAGCGTAAACTTTAAGCACCTCACCGGCAGCTATTTGATTGGTCCTTACTGCCTCACTTAGGTAGCTATCATCTTCTAGTGCGAGTTTTGTAAACTCATCCAAATCAATCAGGACATCTCGGTAAAATGACCTCCACCACCAAGCGGGCGTACCACCATTGTAGAAGTCATACCTACTTTGGTCAATGTACTGCACTTCAGACCATTGTTGGGACAACAACCTGTTGATCTGTGGCTCAGCATGAAATTCAGCCATTTCTTTCTGCGCATTAGAGAAAAGCGTAATAGCCGGCACTTCTGCTGCGTCCTTCGTAATTTCATTCTTATCGGTTAGCCCATCGCAAGAAGCAAAAACCATTGCTCCCAGGAGGATATATATTATCTTTTTCATAGCTCTCTTTCTTAGAATTTCAGACGAAGATTAAATCCGTAAGTCTTGGTTGTCGGGTATGCACCACTTTGATAACCTTGGTTGTTACCAGCACCCAAGCTTTCCTCTGGATCAGAGTACTTCATGTTTTTGTGGATAATCCATAGATTCCTTCCGATAAGGGAAAGGTCTATACCTTGAACTCCTTTGATTCTGTCTACAAGGTCTCTTGGGAAAGAATAAGAGATAGAGAGGTTTCTAAGCTTCACATAGCTGGCGTCATAGACATACATGCTGTTAGGGTTTGTACCTGGCGCATAGCCCAACTCGCCGAAACTTGAAATATCCAATCTAGTGGTGTTCGGTTGGCCATTCGCATCTACACCTGGCAGGATGATACCTCCTGAAGAAGCGTCATTGGTTACCGGATCTCTTTTTGGATTGCCCAAATCATTCAGTCCGGCTGTTTCTGGATAGATCCCTGTGGCATCACCGTACCATCTATCCAAAGAGAAGACATCTCCGCCTTTCTGAACATCAATTAAGAAGGCCAAGCTGATGTTTTTGTATGTAAAGGAGTTGTTAATACCCCCGTACCAATCAGGATTGATGTCACCAATAACTCTATTGGACTCATTCGTCACCATATATCGGCCATCCTCATCCACCATACGTTGTCCCGTTTCGGTATCATATACAAAATCTCGTCCCCTGATGGTACCGTATGGTTGGCCCACCGCAGCATTTAAGGTTACTCCGCCTTGCAAGGAGGCCAATTCCAGGTTTTGATTATCACCATTCAGTGACAGTACCTTACTCTTGTTCTTCGTCCAGTTCACATTGATGGTCCAAGAAAAGTCTTGGTTTTGGATAGGTGTACCGAAGGCACTGATTTCCCAACCAGCATTCTGCAGCTCACCGGCATTCACATATCTGGAACTAAATCCAGTAGCGGTGGAGGTGGTCACAGGAATAATTTGGTCCACTGTTCTAGTATCATAATAGGTAACATCAAACCCATATGCGGCATCCATGAAAGTCATTTCAGCACCAATCTCAAAACTCTTCGTTCTCTCAGGAAGGAGATCGGGATTGTTTTTTGAACTTGGCATGGAGAATAATGGTACATCATCAAAAGCAGTAGGCTTATAATAAATATCCTGCAATACCTGAGGTGCCGCCGTGTTACTTACTTCTGCATAGTTGGCACGGAGTTTACCAAAGGTGAATACTTCTTTGTTGTTCAAAAATTCAGAGAAGATAAATCCACCCGAAACAGATGGGTAATAATAAGTGTTATTCTCTGGTGCCAAAGAAGACGCTTGGTCTCTACGAACCGTACCGTCCAAAATCAGGTAGTCTCTGTAGGTAAATGTAGCACCAGCAAATACACCGTTCACTTGTAATGTAGACTCCACTTCGGTAGGAGGAGACATTGGGTTCAGTGAGTTGGATAGGGAATACAAACCAGGCACTACTAGACCACCGTTTGTAGAGGCATCGATAGAATTGATCTGTGTCTTACGAATGTTTCCACCCAAAAGTCCTTTAAAGTCCAAATCTTCATTGATTTGCTTATTGAAGTTCATTAACAAATCGTAGTTGAACTCTTTATAATTTCTATTGAATCGGCTGTAGTTAGAAGGATCCAAGCTACCCACTGCAATTCTTTCTTCCTGAATCTCACTGTAGGTATCAAGGGATATTCTACCCATTACATCCATCCAGTCCGTCACCTCATAGTTAAGGGCCATATACCCTAAGGTACGGATACGCTCATCATTCTGATAATTTTCGTAACGTGTCCAGTAAGGGTTATCGGTGTATGCGGGTACTTGGGCCGTTTCATTTGACCAGTTCCACGTAGCGTTTCCATTGGTTGCAAAATACTCTGACTCCAATTCCTTGATGTCCACGTTAACTGGCCACCACTGACGGAATGATTGGTTTACATTAAGACCGCTGTAACCTGTTCCGTACCGACCAAGTCCTTCATTCATGGAGAAATTGATGGAAGCTGTCGCTGTAAGCTTCTCTACGATATCGTAACTTCCAGAGAAGTTAACGATGTTTTTCTTCATTCTACTGTTTGGCAAAATACCTTCCTGATCATTTCTGGTATAGCCCAATTTATAGTATCCTTTATCTGTTCCACCATTTAGCAAAATACTGGTGCTGGTGGACACCGGGCTTTCGAAAAATTCCACGGGAGTGTTTCGGGCCGCTTGCCAAGGAGTGGCTTGCTGATAGAACTCAGAAGCTGGGTTTACAGATTTCCAATCATACACCATTCGACCATCAAACGCTTCACCATAAGAAGCATCATCACCATAATAATAGAATGGAATATTAGGATCAAATCCTTCTAGATCGGCATTATAAAAAGAGGAACCATATCCTGCACCATATTCATTCTGATATTTGGCATATGTGCTCTTATCGATCTTACCAAAGGTAACACCAGCATTAACGGTTACCCCAAAGCCTTTGCTTCCCTTTTTGGTCGTGATCACTACTACACCATTACTGGCTCTAGAACCATAAAGAGCAGTAGCAGCCGCACCTTTCAGTACGTTGACACTGGCGATATCGTCGGGATTAATATCCGACGCTGCATTACCATAATCATAACCACCTCTACCAGTAGCTTGGTTATTGGTGTTGGTGATGGAATTATCCACTGGCACCCCATCAATAACAAATAAGGCTTGGTTATTCCCTGTAAGAGAGGATGAACCTCGGATAACCACGTTAGAAGATCCTCCAAGGTTATTACTACTCTTGATGTTCAACCCTGCCACACGTCCGGACAATTGATTGATAAAATTCGGATCACGGGTTTCATTAAGCTTTTCGCCATCTACCGATTGGGCGGCATAAGGAAGCTCATTTTTACTTCTCTCAATCCCCAAGGCAGTCACGACCACTTCCGATAATTCTTCTGCATCGGAGGCCATTGCGACATCAATGACAGTCCTGTTGTTAATGGGCACTTCCTGAGTGGTCATCCCAATAAAAGAGAAGATCAATACTTCTCCACCTGCAGGTACTTCTAAGGAGTACTTACCATCCAAATCAGTGACTGCACCTCGGGAGGTGCCTTTCACTAGAATGCTGACGCCTGGGACCGGTTCTTCGCTTTCGGCTGAAGTAACCGTCCCTGTTACTGATGTAGTCTGTGCAAAAGAATATTGCAAAAACATACATAGCAAGAGGGCTAATTGTACACTTTTCTTCATATGCGGTTGATTTGATTTTAGCGCAAAGTAGAAATCTCGATGCTAAAAAAAAATTTTACGATTTTTTAACATTTTGATAACGCTTTTGCACCCATTACCAAACGGTTGATTTTCAGTAATTTAATGAATAAAAAATTATTTAAAAAAAATTGTCCTTTTCCAATAGAACATATCACTAATTCTACCAATCGATAATTGCACGGAAATCGATTTCCGAAAAAATTAAAAGCCATTTACCATAAATAAACGTAATAAAATTTTATCAAATCACAGAAAACCCGTCTTTAATTTTTAAGTTTCCAAATTTAATTTTAAACGAGATCACCTTTATAATTGATGCTTTTTATTGAGAATTTATCATAGCTTATTTCAAAATATTATTTTGTTTAAAACAAAAAAACAAAAGCAGGTGATTTCGTAGGCCCATTTATACTTTTTATAATCTCATGCAAGAAACCACCCCATTTTACCCCCTGCTTCTCCGTAAAAAAGAACTAAAAGCGATAAAGCTCTTTTAAAAAACATCAACCATTTTATAAAATGCAGGCCAAGTAGATTAAAATTTTTGTAGCAATAATCCTAAAAATACCCCTATAAAATCTTCCCCAATTGCCTCTCGGCATACCTATGGAAAACAACCCCTTTCCCCCGCTATCCCGCTAAAATGGATCAAGCAATATCCCTATAGGCGATAAGTCTCTTTGTTTATCGGAACAATAAAACGCCACCAAGACGCGAAGACAAAAAGCAATAATAAAATCCTTTAGGTCCAGGTTACCACATCCACATGGTGCCTTTGGGAAGGGATGGCATTTTTATTACCCTTAGCTTTACCTTAAATCAACCACCAGTCCCCAACTTTTCCACTTGATCCGGTAAAACGCTATCTTTCATTCCTCCTATAAACCACAAAAAGCTACCCGAACATCAGGTAGCTTTTGCATTATCTCTAAAGTATTATATAAAGGTATCAATTCACATCCCACCATAATTTGGTGTCCAAGCCATCTTCCCCTTGTCGGGCTACAGCCTCGGCATAATTGGCTTCATTCAAATCCCGCTCTGTGGTAGGATAAGCTTGGCGTACCGGAATCTGCCCACTTTCGTTCAGGGCATCCGGCGCAGGAGTCAGCTCAGGATAATCCAGTCTTCTCCACTCTGCCCAAGCTTCAAAACCCTGCAAGAACAAGGCCGCCCACTTTTGGTTGCCGATGGACATGTAAGGATTACTGCTATCATACATCACCTCTGGCTGGGCAATGTATGTATCATAGCTGGCTTGGTCAAATACACCCCACTGTTCGAAAGATGCTTGAATGGCTTCATAATAAAGGTCTTCCGCAGACTCATCGATCCAGCCACGAGCAGCTCCTTCCGCTAAGGAAAATAACAGCTGTGACCTGGTCATGATCGGGAGAGGAGCATCTTGCTGACGGGCAGTACTACCCAGGTAAGACACTTCATCATTGGTAATCTCACCGGCCACCGCATTACTGATACCATAAGGCATCCCTTCAATGGTCCCTGTAGCGGCAGCTGGGTCAGCATATACACCTAAGCGAGGATCGTCTAAAGGCTTCATAAAGTCTACCATGGTAGAACTGATCACATGATCTACCCGCGTCAGGAACCTGGCATACCAAGGATTCTGGTTGTTGGTGGCCGCCAAGTAAGGATACATCAAGTCCGTTTCCAAAATACCTGCTTCATAAGCTGCTACGAATTCAGCCTCGGCTTTAGCCGGATCGACATCACTTAGCCTCAGGGCCAACGTCAATCGAAGGGAGTTGGCAAATTGCTCCCAACCTTCCATATCTCCTTCCAAAAGGAAGTCTCCCTCGACAGGTGTGCCACCATCCATCTGGGCTACGGCCTCCGTGAGCTCAGTAAACAAGGAATAATAGATATCCTTCTGTGTGTCATAGGCCGGAGAGAGATCTTCATCGCCCTGCAACGCTTCGGTATACGGGAGTTCGCCCCATCTATCGGTAAGGACTGAATAGAAATAGGCCTTTAAGATCCGCGCCACTGCTATTTGGTTGGCATTACTTCCCGCTGCCGTCATATCTCCTTTGGTCGCTTCATCTGTATTCAAATCGATGATTCGCTCCAAATCGAACATTGGTCCGGAATAGTAGCCATTAAAATTAAAGTAAATGGTCTGGTATCGTGATCCCTCGGTATATTGTTTTTGAGAGATGTGCTGTACATAAAGTACACTGGTCTCATTACCGATTACATCAGACACCGATCGCTGTGCATCTGTGAGCAAACTTGATGTAAGCGGAGTAGATGGCTTATTGGGATTGACGTTCATATCGCCAAAATCACTACAGCCCGTGGCCATCACCAACATCCCAGCTGCCAATCCTGTATTTATCTTATTTATTAATCTTCTCATAGTTGCTACAAATTAAAGTACTACACGAATGTTAAACCCATAGGATCTCACGCCTGGCAACAAGCCGGCTTCAAAATAAGAGTATCCATTTCCACCTGCTGCGAATTCAGATGGATCTAATCCGTCCACATTGGAATGGATCAACCATAGGTTTTTGGCGATAAAGGCTACATTGGCAGAATGGATGGGCCACTTTGCCATTAATTTACTTGGCAAAGTGTAGCCCAACCTCACCTCTCTCAACTTCACATATGAAGCATCATAAATGTACTCCTCGTGAACGCCAAACAGTCCTTTGTAGTGCTCTGAAGGATCTACATAAACGGTTTGGACCCCTTCTCCTTCTACCACTCCTGTCACGGGAATACCTCCTCCTTGATCTACTGGATCACGTTTTGGGTTACCCAAATCGTTCAATCCGGCAGTTTCTGCAGCAAGACCTGAGTAAGGCAGGAACATTTTGGTTACAGAATAAAACTGTCCACCCTTTTGGAAATCCAAAAATGCTGTAAGATCAAAGTTCTTATAAGTAAGGGTATTTCTAAATCCTCCTGTAAAGTCCGGCAATACCGTACCCAAATCTTGGTTTTGGTTTTCTACATAACTGCCATCAGGGTTGATCATCGGCAGGCCGGTTTCTTCATCGTAGGTATAACCGGTACCAATAAGGGTTCCCCATGGCTCTCCCACTTTGGCATTAAGCGTCATGCCCCAATAGGCCGACTGCAACTGGCGGTTGCCTTGGTCTTGGTATAGCTCCACCACTTGGTTGGTGTTTCTGGCAAAATTCAAGGTCATGTCCCAGTTAAAGTCCTGATTGGTAATAGGCGTAGCGCTCAACATCACCTCGAGCCCTTCACTTCGGATATTTCCAGCATTCACCTTGGCTTGTGTAATTCCACTGGAACCAGGCACGGTCAGGTTAATGATCTGATCCTTATTGTCATTTCTATAGTAGGTCACATCCAAGCCCAATCGTCTCTGAAGGAATCTCAAATCCACCCCTGCTTCATATGAAGAGGACAATGCTGGACGAAGGTTAGGATTAGGATAAGTGTTAGGCACGGTCAATGCAGGCAAGGACCCATAAGGAGTTCCTACATCGTATACCTGTGCGATATCATAAGCCGAAACATCGGATCCCACCTGCGCATAGCTTAATCGCAACTTACCAAAGTTCAAGAAATTGGTATTGCCCATCAGCTCGGTAAACACAAAGCTGGTAGAGATCGATGGATAGAAATAACTGTTGTTTGCTTTCGGAAGTGCTGAAGACCAATCATTACGGGCAGTCAAGTCAAGGAAGATGGTGCTCATATATCCTAAGGAAACACTACCATAAACACTTCTTACTGTTTTTTCACTGTAGTAATTAGAAACATCCGGGCGATCAATGGATGCATCAATATTATAAAAGTCCGGCACCGATAATCCACCTTGCGTGCGTTCACCCATAGTATCGTAGAAGTTTCTTCTGATGTTACCACCGGCATTGGCCACTAGGGATACCCCTCCAAAGTTTTTGTCGTACTGGGCAAGAATCTCATAGTTATCTTCCCTTCCGATTCGTTGACTTATGTAGTATTCATCCAAGTCCAATCCACCTGAAGCTACCCGCTCCTCGATCTTTTGGTTAAAAAAGTCCGTTCGGGCAAAAGCTGAAACGCTCAATTCTTCGGTGAAGTCATACGTCAGCCCAAAATTACCATATACACGGTCCCTTTTATCTCTTGGCGCATTTTCATACACCTCATAGTAAGGGTTGTCCCAATAAAGAGGTCTCGTATTGCTTGGGGAACGAATGTTCCAAGTACGATAAGTACCATCAGGATTCTTGTAGTTTTCAAGTCTGTCCATATCCAGCTGACGCTGAAACCATTGGTTAAAGGAGTTTACTGGATTTCGACCGGTATACCCAGAAGCTGGACGGCCCTGTCCTTGGGTACTGGTGAAATTGAAGTTCAAACTAGCCTTTAGTTTATCCGTTAACTTCGTGCTACCGTTAAAGGAAACGTTGTTTTTAAGCAATTCGGAACCTGGAATAACCCCTTTTTGGTCGATGTGATTCAAGGAAAGCCTGAACAAGGTCTCCTCATCTCCACCAGACAGGGCTACACCGGTATTCATCGTAACCCCGGTTTCGAAGAAGTCTCTTACGTTATTTTCATTCGGCAAAAGTGGACGGAGTTCACCGAAACTTTCTCCTTCATACCAGCTGTCCCAATGTCTCACCATTTGACCTTCCATACGTGGCCCCCAACTTTCATCGGCGGAATAGTTCATGACTTGTTGCCCGTCAAAGGCCGCCCAAGATTCAGGGTGGGTTTCTGGATTATAGTCAAAAGTGGCTAACTCTTGGCTATAGCCCCCCGCATACTCATTTTGGTAATCGGGAAGGATATATACTTTCTCGAATGTGGTGCTGTGATTGATCTCTACACCGATACCTTTTCTGCTGGTACCTTTTTTGGTGGTGATGATGATCACACCATTGGCAGCCCTGTTCCCATAAAGTGCCGCAGCTGAAGGGCCCTTCAAAACGGAAATAGACTCGATATCATCGGGGTTGATATCCGCTGCCAAGTTACCGTAATCCCTTCCAGAGTAATCATTGTCAGGAGAAAAACTTCTGTTGGAAATCGGCGTACCATCCACCACAAAAAGCGGAGAACCGCCTCCCAGGGAATTGATCCCTCTCAGTCGGATGTTTTGGGATCCTCCCAATGCGGCACCGGATGATCCGATTACCTGAACACCGGCCACTTTACCAGCCAGCGAACCCACCACATTGGCTTCTCGCACACTGGACAATTCATCTCCATCCACACTTTGAATGGCATAGCCCAATGAACTTTCATCTCTCGACACGTTCAAGGCCGTCACCACCACTTCGTTCAATGACTTCACATCTGAACTCATGGATACATCAATGACCGTACGGCCCTTAATGCTCACTTCTTCAGTAGCCATCCCAATAAAGGAAAAGATCAACACCTCCCCTTCACTGGGGACCTCCAGTGAATACTGACCTTCTAAATCGGTCACGGCACCTTTTGAGGTCCCTTTTACCAATACACTAACTCCGGGTACTGGTTCCCCATTTTCGGCTGAGGTAACCGTCCCTTTTACTGTAGAATTCTGCGCAAAAGAAAATTGCGAAAATACCAACAGTAACGCGAACAATAGTACATGTTTTCTCATATGCGATACGTTTGATTTTGGAGTAAAGTAGAAGCACCAAGTCAAAAAACAAACCGCCAACTTTTCAAAAGCTAAAAAAAAACCTTAAAAATAAGTATCAAACACTTGATTATTAGACAGTTAAAAAAATTTCATTTTTTTTATAGACTATATAAATATATCAGATTCAATTAAATATTTCCTTTTAGCAAAAAACATTTAACTAATGTACGAAATCGAACATATTTAAGAATATTTGAATTTATATTTATAATTAATCAAAATTTTAGTTTGTTACATGTACTAATATCGAACACATAAACTATTAAGTTAGGTATTTACATTTAGCAGTGAATCACAATATTTCAAAACAGAATTTTATTCTTCATTTTAACATTTATTTAGAATTTTAGCACTTCCCTAAATCACTAAAATTAAAAACCTATATTTAACCATTATTCACTATTTAACTTTCTCATTAACTTTTTAAAACCCTATAATTTGACTTATTGCATTTTTATGAATCATTTCATTATATTTTGAACCCTCTATTATAAATTTTTACAATTTAACAGATATATAAATTTCAGTTTTTTATAGTATCTAATTCCATTTACATACAATTAATCCTTTCAGGCCAGACTACAATTTAAAAACCCATTATTACAATTATTTATTTATTTCAACATATTTAATAGATAAAACAACTGTATGCATATATTTATACCTTTATTTAATTATTTAAACAAGTGTTTAGTATATATTCTTAATGAAAATTAACCAATGAAAGGCTATTATACCCTGAAATTGAAGAACACTGAATAATCATGAGGATAGTAACCATAAAATCCTCATCTACAGGCCGCCTTTACAGCCCATAAATGAGGATTTTTTTCACAATAACAAATTTATAATATTATATATTCAATTAATTATATCTAAAGGGATTGAGCCCCTGAAATACAAAAACCTACAATTCAACAACCATTCCCTCAATAACTTAACCGATATGCGGCCACTTTATTCTTCATGAAAGTCGGTACTAGTACGAGTTTCTCATCCTCTAAATACCCTATATCTGCCGTATTCGATTTCGCATCTTTGGTATCAAGCAACTTCGTTTCACTATCTCCTTGTACGATCCAGACTTCACCTACCCATCTACTGGCCAGAAAGTTTCCATTCCCAAGGATAATAAGTCCATCTCCACCGGTAACGGTACTGTTGATTACCTCTGCACTACCATCTTCACCATATCGCTTCAGACCTTCTGCATCCAATCCATAGAGTACCCCGTCATCATCCACACGCAGACCATTGATGCTCTCTTGGCCATCTGCCAAGGTACTGATCTCTCCATCCTCTAATACATGGATCAGCCCTTTTTCCATATCCGAGAAGTAGACCTTATTGCCATGTACATCGATGTCATTTAAGAAACTCGCTCCCTCTACGACATACCTGTTTAAAATCTCACCTTTCTCGATATCAATCTCCACTACATCGTCAATATCGGTCACGTAGAGCTTTCCGTTAAGAATGCCCATCCCTTTTGGACCATCCATTCCTGCGACCCACTCTTTTTCCAAAATTTCACCATCCTTAGAAATAATCGATATAAAACCCTTTCCATCATGATCCCGGGCATCACCGTCGATGTTGGCCACATAAATGGTACCTGTGGCTGGATCCACCAATACCGACTCACACGTCGTGAGCTCCGCAGGGGTTTCCCATACCAATGTCAACGAAGGCTCCACTTTCTCCTCCACCACTTCTACTACTTCCTCTACTTCTTCTTTTTTTTCACCTCCTCCACACTGGCAAAACAGCATGGGTGAGGCCGATAATAGCATTAATAATTGGGTGTGTTTTTTCATGTCTTGTGCTTTTTTGGTTAATGTAAATTCAAAAATATTTCACTAAAATTAGCAAATTTCCATACCTTTTAATAAGTTTCGTTTTCCTCTATACGAAGCATATAGGCGAATTTCTATTTTTAAACCCATAATATGCCGCTAATCATTATCTTTTCGGAACCCTTAAGGTTATGCTGTACCTTATTTAAAAAAAATCAACCGTATGAAAAAAACAATTCTACCAAAAGCTGGCATCTTTCTGCTATTGACAGCCCTGAGCTGTAGTGAAAAACCAGTCCAAGAGGACTATACGGCCCTTTCTGAAGAAGCGAGACTGGAAGCAGCCAAGAAAATTGCCCAAGAAACCATAATGGTGGACGGTCACGTGGACCTTCCCTACCGCATGAAAGTAGGTGGTTTTACCCTGCAGCGTGAGGTACTTGATGTTTCTGAACGCACAGACGGGGGCAACTTTGACTTTCCCCGGGCAAAGGAAGGCGGATTGGATGCCCCTTTTATGTCCATTTATCTCCCTGCCCGATACCAGCAGACAGGTGGCGCCAAAACATTGGCGGACTCCTTGATCCTGATGACCAAACGCCTGGCCGAAACATGGCCGGAAAAATTCGCCATGGCCTATAGCCCCGATGACATCGAAGCCAATTTCAAAGCGGGAAAAGTTTCGCTTCCCATGGGCATGGAAAATGGTGCGGGCATTGAAGACGACATCAATAATGTAGCCTACTTCCATGAAAAAGGGATTCGCTATATCACCCTCACACACGGGAAAGACAACCTGATCGGCGATTCTTCCTATGACACCAGCAGGACCCATGGCGGCCTGACTACTTTTGGAGAGCAAGTCGTGAAAGAAATGAACCGCGTGGGGATCATGGTGGACATTTCACACGTTTCCGATGACACCTTCTACGATGTCATGGAACTTACTGATGTACCGGTCATTGCCTCCCACAGTTCTTGCCGGAAATATACACCGGGTTTTGAACGGAATATGGACGATGAAATGATCAAACTGCTGGGCAAAGAAAATGGGGTGATCATGATCAATTTCGGTGGTAGCTTTATCGATGGGAACTATAATGAACGAACCGCCGAAGTCCGTGAACACATTGTCAATTGGCTAGCAGAAAATGAACTAAGCCGAACAGATTCTACCGCCAAAGCCTATATTGAAAAATACGTGGCAGATCACAATGTCTTTCCTGACGTGAGCCTTGTGGCAGATCACATCGATCATGTCGTGGAGCTTGCCGGAATCGATCATGTCGGCTTCGGATCTGATTTTGACGGGGTCGGCGATTCCCTGCCAAATGGCCTTAAGGATGTTTCGATGTATCCTAACCTCATTGCCGAACTGCTGAAAAGAGGATACAGCAGAGAGGATGTTGAAAAAATTTGCTATAAAAACGTCTTTCGCGTGTGGAGAGCCGTGGAAGCCGCAGCACAAAATTCCTGATATTTTTAAGCCAGTCGACGGTCAATGATAAACCGTCGACTGCTTTTACCTTTTATCGGCTGCCATGCATTAAAGCCCCATTTACGCCCATCAGAGGAAATCCATCATCTTGATTCTTGCATTATTCATCAAAGAGGTACCAACCGTTTGGATCTACGATGGGCTTTTCGTCACTTTTGACCCTCACCGCATCCCTGGAAAGCTCTACCACCTCAATACCATCGGAGGTCTCAATTTCGACGGGCAGGCTGAAATCAATATTGCTCAAGCGGACATCATAACGCCGCTTACGCTTCCGCTTGACTTTCAGCTTGGGCAGTTTGGTAGAATAAAGATACATGTCAAAGAAGCCCTTCAACTCCTCACCTGTATACGTTTCCACAAAGGCCACAAAATCTTCGGTGCTCACTTGATGGGCATAGGTAAATCTATCCTCTTGTAAGAATGCCTTGAGCATGGGGAAAAATTGATCATCTCCCAAGACAAACCGAAGGGAATGCATCACAAAAGCTCCTTTGGTATAAATATCGGGATGATATGCTGCCGCGCTGTTGGTATTGGGAGCCATGACCAGTGGTTGATCATTCGTGATCTGCTTCTTGGCCGCCGCAGCCCGATCCAAATAAGCTTGCTTCCCCTCATTAGCCTCATAATACAGCATATCTCCATACGAGCAAATCCCCTCATGAATCCAAAAATCCTTCCAATCGGCCACAGAAACCTTATTGCCCCACCATTCATGTCCCAATTCATGGTGTAGAAGCCAATCAAAAGCGGTATCTCCTACTTTAGTGTACTTAAAACCATTTCCATATGCATTGATCGTCTGGTGCTCCATACCCAGATACGGTGTCTCCACCACGGCGATTTTATCTTTCGGAAAAGGATAAGGACCAAAATACTTCTCTTGCGTCTGCACACTATTTTCCAAAACCTGCAGTAACCCTTGGGCATGCTCCTTGTGTTCGGCCAAGACAAAGACCTTCATGGGGACCTCGGTACCGTCTATGGAGGTGTAGCGTTTATCCTCTTGATGGAAGCGGCCCATGGTAAAATTCACATTATAATTACTGATGGGATAAGCCGTCGCCCATTGAAAATAATTATACCCTGAACTGGTCGTCTGATTCAATAACCGGCCATTTGCCGCAACACCGTAGGGGAAAGGCACCTTTATATAAAGCGACACCCCATTTTCGGCTTTGCTGGAAGGATGATCCAAGCAGGGCATAAAGATTTTGGCACCTTCGTGCTGACAGGATAAGCCTACCCAATGATTTCCTTCCCCGTCTTCAGACCAGGTGAATCCACCAGCCCAAGGGGGATTTTCAGCAATGGGTGGGCGCCCTCTATAGTAAATCTTTACTTGCTGCGATACGGTATCGGGGTAGATGTCCAGCAGATCGCCATGGTGGTCAAACCGTTGGGCCGTGCCATTGCTTTCCACTTTGATGACTTCATAATTGGATATCAAGTCCAAGCGGAGCGTATCCAAGGCTCCCAAGGCCCGATAGGTCATCTCCATCATGCCGTTAATGCCCTTGATCTTGGGCAAGATCTCCAAATCCAGCGAATAATGAACTACCTCAAACTGCTCTTGCAAGGGATCCATTTCTCCCCCCCAGGTCCAGTTTCCTTTTCCTTGTGCCGAAACCTCCTCTTGCATTTGCAAAATAAAGGCCATACTGGCCAGAAAGTACTTCGCATACTTTCCAAACCTAGTGATTCCGAATAACGCTCTTTTCATTGTCGCTGAAGTCGCCTTGAGTAAAACTCAAAAGTAGAATGATATTTACACATTACAAAACTATAGTTCATGGAGAAAGCCCCATGCGGGCCTCATTTACAGGGGTTTCCCTGTTATTTTACTTTTACGGACCCTGCATTACGGAAAAGCAATAATTAAACCAATATTAATACAATTTTCATTGGGAATACAACCCATAAACCTTATATTTATTGTGGTTGCTGAACGATTTTATGCTTTTCAGTTTCTTTTTTCAATTGGTAAAAAACATTTTGGCATGTCTTTTTGGAGATCATTTCTAATCATCTTTGTAAGCTATTCCATTGGGTATGCGGTGACCAATCCCCAGCGGGGTCATGCCGCTCCATTCCGCCAGGACACTACCATCGAGAACCAATCTCGCTTTGGACTTTTCAAAGATGACCATGGCAAACACAAATCCACTATAGAGAACACAGTGGAATCCCATAAAGAACTGAACCGAGATACGACATGGTTAAAAGTAGGCGGGGCCCTTCGGCTAAATACCATTTATGCCATCTACGAAGGGCAAACGTTCCCTCTAGGCACCAATTCCAGAAATGAATGGACCTGGGATACTTGGAGAATCAATGTTGACGCTTATTCTGACGGCCTACAATTTGCTTTTGAATACCGTTTTTATCCTACTTTTAACACGCATTTTGTCAAATACGGATGGATAGGTTATCGGTTTAACAAGCAGTATAACCTCCAAATAGGCATCACCCAAGTCCCTTTTGGCTTGCTGACCTACGCTTCCCACAGCTGGTGGTTTCAAGTACCCTATTACCTAGGACTGGAAGACGACCATCAGATGGGGCTAAACCTCACCCACAATCGTGACAATTGGACCTTTAACCTTGCCTATTTTCCTTTGGCAGAACCTCGAGGCACCAATGACCCCGCCTTTGGGGAGTATTCTACGGCGCGCTATTCCTATGATGTGGTCCCTATTGAGGGAAATAGCAACATCGAACGCAATCAGCTCAACCTCCGGGCCAATTACCACTTGGACGACTGGAAGGTAGGGGGATCTTTTCAAGTGATGGAAATCTATAATCAGCAAACCACGCATAGCGGCAATCAACTGGCTGCGGCCCTTCATGCGGAATGGGCCAAGGTGCCGTGGAATTTTAAAACAGAAGTCATCTACTATGGTTATAATGATGTCAGGGACGATGACGGAAGGTTGCTTAACAGCGTGCAAATGGGCGCCTATGGGTTTGGAACGTATGATGTGGCCAGTGAAGCTATTGTCTATGTGATCGGGTTGGCACATGATTTCCCTGTCGATTGGGGCCCCATCTCCAATGTCCAAGTGTATAACGACTACAGCTTGATTCAGAAATTTGGGGAAATGCCCATCGGAGGCGTATTAACACCATTTGAAAAGACCCAGCAAAATGTCTTGGGAGCCTTGATTACGGCCGGAAAGATCTACACCTACGTGGATGCGGCCATGGGCTACAACCACTCTTGGATCAGCGATGCGTTTGGTGGCAACTCCATGGGGCCGGGTCGTGGAATAGATTATACCGCACCTGTTTCGGACAGCAATCCCATAGATCCCAATCCAGGATGGAACACGCGAATCAACATTAATATAGGGTACTATTTCTAACCACCTTTTCTATGCTAAAAAAATATTTTGATGTACACGCACCCGTCTTTTGGCCTGCTTCGGTACTGATCATTATCTTTATCGCCATCACTTTGATCGTGGGAGAGCCCATGGAAAAAGCTTTTGATGCCATAAAGTTTTTTATCACCGACAAAACAGGATGGCTCTTCATCATTGCCATCAACATCTTTATTGTATTTTGCTTTTACCTTGCCTTCAGCAAATACGGCACTATCAGATTGGGGGGCAAGGATGCCGAGACAGAATTTTCTACATCCGCTTGGTTTGCCATGCTTTTCAGTGCCGGCATGGGCATCGGCCTACTTTTTTGGGGCGTGGCAGAACCCGTCTCCCACTATGCCAAACCTCCCTATGGAGAACCTTTTAGCATTGGTTCTGCACAGCGGGGCATGAACCTGACATTCCTGCACTGGGGCTTTCACGCCTGGGCAATCTATGCCGTAGTAGCCTTGGCTTTGGCATTTTTTACCTTCAACAGAAAACTTCCTTTGACCATCCGGTCCATTTTTTATCCCATCTTGGGTGATCGCATCCATGGCTGGATTGGGGATGTTATTGATGTGATGGCAGTACTGGCAACCCTCTTTGGGCTGGCGACCTCCCTTGGATTTGGGGTGCGACAAATCAATGGAGGGCTTAACTATCTCTTTGACGTAGACATTTCAGTAACCGTTCAGGTATTGCTCATCAGTGGCATCACGCTTATGGCGACGGCTTCCGTATTTTCGGGATTGGATAAAGGGGTGCGGGTACTCAGCGAATGGAATGTACGCATTGCTGCGGCCCTCCTGATCTTTGTGATTTTGGCTGGTCCCACCGTATTCATCTTCCGGGGATTTGTCCAAAACCTGGGCAACTACCTCAACCAATTCATTGCAGTATCCACCTGGACAGAAGCCTATCGGGACAACGAATGGCAAGGGACTTGGACCATCTTCTATTGGGCCTGGTGGGTATCTTGGTCTCCATTTGTGGGGATGTTTATTGCCCGTATATCCAAAGGACGCACCATCAGGGAATTTATCCTGGGGGTACTGTTGGTGCCGGCCTTGCTGACATTCTTCTGGCTTACCGCCATGGGGGGAAGTGCCATCTTTATGGACATGCAAAATGAAACCCACCAATTTGCCAAAGACATCATCAAAGATGAATCGACAGCACTCTTTGTTTTTCTCCATGAGTTTCCGCTCAGCACCTTGGGATCCGGCATTGGGGTACTGCTCGTCATGAGCTTCTTTGTCACCTCTTCCGATTCCGGGTCGCTGGTCATCGACAGCATTACGGCCGGAGGGAAACTGGATGCCCCCGTGGGACAGCGTATCTTTTGGGCATTGGCAGAAGGTACTGTAGCGGCCGTATTATTAATTGGCGGGGGATTAACGGCACTTCAAACAGCCACCATCACCACTGGCCTGCCGTTTTTGATCGTACTGCTCATCATGTGTTTCAGCCTCTTCAGGGGCCTGCAAAAAGAACATGCCCGCAAAGAAGCGCTGAAACAGGATATCAACCGGAAAAATTACGAAAAGAACCTCGCTGAAATCATCAAAAAGAACCTCCCTAAAGATTCGCCAAAATGAAAAACCTAAAAAATATAGCCCTTTGTGTCGATCTTACCGACATGGACAATTTGCTCTTGAGCTATATCAAAAAGCTCGATGATGCTTTTGAATTCAAGAGCCTGACCATCCTTCACCTGATTGAATTGGAAGAGTTCCCTGACTCTATCCAATCCATGCTTCCAAATTTGGGAAAAAGCATCAATCAAGTGATCGAATCTGAAATAAAAGAAAAAGTGGACGAAACCTTCAAAGAAGGCAGCAATATCCAGATCCATGTCCATAGTGGCGGCAATGTGGAGGACTTTGCAAATTATATCGATTCCAAAAAATTTGACCTGTTGCTACTCGGCAAAAAGAGTAGTCATTATGGCGCAGGCATCCTCAGCGGAAGGCTGGCTCGTCTCACTGCATGTGACACCCTTTTCCTACCAGAAATTGCCGTGCCCACATTTGCAAAGATCACCTTGGCCTTGGATTTTAGCAGCTATACTGAAAAACTCCTCCAGTTGGGCACGAGCCTTTCCAAAAAAGTACACAGCGAAATACTTCCTGTCCATGTCATCAAATTAGGCGTCCAATATTTCCCCTATATCAAGAATTACAAAAAGATCAGTGAAGAGCTAGAAAAAGAAGCTCTCAAGGACTTTAAAAAGCTTCAAAAGCGGTTTCACCTACACGCTCCGCTGACCATTGTCAAAGATAATGAGCAGCATATTAGCCGCTTGATTTATCAGAATGCTGTGCTGAATGCTTCCAATTTGATCATCGTGGGAAATAAAGGAAAGAAAAACGAAGGTGACCTGCTGATCGGCAGTGTCGCTGAACAGCTGATCGCCTATGACAAAAACCTCCCGGTGTGGATCGTAAAATAAGTCCAATTCGCTGCACACAAGTAGTACTTGATAACAGTAACCCCTAAAAGAGAGATAAAACCATAAGCTAAAATTGATTCACTTCTCCATGTCAAGACCTTCACCGGCCAATGTCGGTAAAGGTCTTGAATACCAGATGATCCCTTTGAAGCAAAATATGATTTCGGCTGCTGCCGAATTAACCGCTCAGGATATTTCTGTTAATCTTCTAGGGTATTGTAGCTATCCACTTGCTCCATGACCCAGTCTTTGTATTTCTGAAGGCGATAATCCAGCCATTTTTGTTTATAGGTATTCGATTCTTCGATTAAAAACGTAAAGCGCTCCATGGCCTTACTTTTGGTGAGGGCATCATAGAGATCTTCTTGAAAGGACTTGTTTTCAACAAACTGCTCGGCAAATTGATCCATTAGCAGTGATTCCTGAGCAGGCTCCATCTTCACGAATTCCGCGTAATTCATTGGCTCCGCATCAATTTCATCCAGCAGATCCTCTTCTTCAGGAGTCAAGTCTTCATTGAAGTTTTCCTCTTCATCGGGAAGGTGATGAATGATTTTTTTGTCCTCCTGATAATAGCATACCTTGCCCTTTAATAAATAATTGGCAATGGTCGCAATTTCTTTTTCTGTCAGCTTAAGCATTGGTTTATGTATGTGAAACTAAAATTACTAGAAAAATAATTAATGGTGCATAAAAATCAAACAAGCACTTCACCCAATTGAAAATATTTTTAGCATAACGGGTGATTCCAAAACAGGAAAGCAGGAGATTTTAACAAGAGTCCTGATTACCACCTTTCATATAGGTGCCCCGAAAGGCTAATTTCATCCACAAATCTCCTCCGTACACCATGCATTGCTCTTTTTCTCCCCTTCCTTTCGACCCAAATTCACCGGCTGTCCTATCAATTCGCATCAATGATATCTTGTGAAACAATTTTATAAATTTCTGCCAGTTGATCATTATAGTTTAAAAATTGATAATGTAGGTCCAAGACATTTAGGTCCCCACGAACGGCAGGTCCTGTTTGGGCAGCTTTGGCACCGATTTCCAAGGTCTTACTGATTTGCTCAATAATAAGGGGCTGCAACATATCAAAGTCCAAGCCCTGACGACGCATGACCTCTTCTGCAATGTGAATCATGTGATTGGTGAAATTACTGGCAAAAACGGCCGCTACATGCAGCGCCTTACGGTCCTTGGACTTAACCACATACTGATGCGGTGAAAGACTCTTGGCGAGTTTCTTGAGGCATTGGAGCGTGGCTTGGTCATCGGACTCCAAGAGAAAAGGTACTTCATCCATTTCGATCTGCCGCGATTTACTGAAACTCTGCAGCGGATAAAATATCCCGGTATAGCTGGCCGAACTGTAATTTAACGTATCCAAGGGCATGCTTCCAGAGGTATGGACAAGGATGCTCTCTTCAGGTAAGATGATCCCATCCGCTACTTGGCTGATGGCCATATCATTGACCGCAATGATGTAAATCCGAGCTTTACTTTCTGAAAAATCGAGATCGGTTTTAACTTCTGCAGTATAGAGCTGATGGACGATTTTCTCGGCCCGGTGCGCATCCCGGCTATAGATTTCGGTTATGGTATGCCCCGCGTTTTCCAGTGCAGGCGCCAAATGCCAAGCGACATTGCCCGTACCGATGACTGCTATATTATACTTTCCCATATCGGTTCGGCTTTCGTTCAATTGGCTTCTAAATTACAGCTTTAAGCTAAACCATAAAAAAACCCGCTCCTGAAAATAGAAGCGGGTGAAGATTTTTTTATTCGAGGCCCTTGTCCCTCATCTTTACGAATTCGTCGTAGCGTCTGTAAATGGCGACCCCAAATCCCATCAGCATGATGATCGTCCCCATCCATAACACGTTAATATACGGTTTTACGAGGGCCTTCATCACGACGTAGTCTTTTTGGTAGCTGTTTACCTTAAACACAAACTTATTGGACTCGGGGCTAATATTATCCACGAGTACTTTAATACCCAAGTCATGGTTGATGACCGGAATTCTACCCACTTGATTGCCTCTAATGAGAAATACCGGATCCAAATGAATTTGCTTATCATGATCCTGGACGACCAAGTTGGCTTTCACCGCCACATCTCCTTCTTTCAGCTCTACTCCTTCCACGCTTTCCACCACTTCTCCTCCTTCAAAGGTCGTGACATAGTCTCCCAAATGGAATTGCTCCCCTGGGGTGGCTTCATACACCTTGTCCTCGCCCCATTCAGGCTCATCGTAATTGTTGATCGCAGAAATGTGGGTATACAAATCCTTGGTCAGGTAGTGTTTGGAATCTGGAGAAGAAATTAGCCCCATAGTAGGATTGGGCTGGGACATTGGAAACAGGGTAAACTGAAGCTGCTGGTCTTGGTAATATTCAATCTCAAAATAGCTGTTTTCCTCCAAAACGATGTCCACTTCATCCCCCTTTTTGTGATACTGCTTACCGTCCACCTCGATATCTTCCAGGGCAATGGCTTTGTTTTGCTCGCCGGTCATCTCCAATTTGTTGACGCTGACATAACCGGGCACGCCTTCCAGTTTTTTGTTCCTACCACGATAAATGACCTCATAATCCTTCATCTGTAAGGGCTGATTGATCCATAGCAGGACATTTTCCTTGTTCAGCTCATCTTCCCAATCCCGCTTATAGGTCAATCCGGACATGTTAATACTGACTGTATCCGAATAGCCTGAAGAAAACATGATCCCAATGAGCATCATTCCTATCCCAATATGCGCCAAAGATCCCCCTGCCAGCTTAAATGTGGATTTTCGCAGCAATTTAGCGAGGATGGTGGCATTGGCCACGATGGTAAAGGTGCCTGCCATGACGATGATCATGTAGGTTATGTTCCATACTTGGGCCACACTTATAATGAGCGCCGCCAAAAGCAGGGATATGATATAGGGCGTTACCAAAGCACTTTTGAGAGCCGCCTTATCCATTTTTTTCCACCAGAAGAATTGGCCTACGGCCGTAAGCAAGGCCACCACTACGCCAAACCACAGCTGGAATTTAGTATAAAATTCCACTTGATCTGCCGGGGGAGCCACATTGGAGATGCCTCCAAAAGCCTCTATGATAGCATTATAAACCGGTATGGATGTTGGCAAGATGACCTGAAAGGCCATCAATCCCAATGTCGTCGCACCAATAAAGATCCAAAACTCCCTGGAATAAACGGATGCTTCCCGATCGGAGCTTGGAATATGCTTCCACGCCCTCACGGAAAAGAAAATGGCCACAAACATGAAAAAGAAAAGATAAATCAGCAACTGACCCGACAAGCCCAAATCCGTAAAGGAATGCACTGATGTATCCCCAAGCACCCCACTTCTTACCAGGAACGTAGCATAAAGTACTAGGATAAACTGTGTGATCACCAAGACGATGGAAGTCTTCAGTGCTGTGCTACTTTTCTTAAAGGTAATCATCGTATGGATCGAGGCCACAATGATCAACCAAGGCACATAGGAAGCGTTTTCTACCGGATCCCAGTTCCAATACCCTCCAAAATTCAGGGTCACATAGGCCCAATAAGCCCCCATGATAATCCCCATGCCCAAGATGGATGCGGAGAAAATCGTCCAGGGAAGTGCCGGCCTGATCCACTCTTTGTACCTACCTGTCCATAGTCCCGCCATCAGATAAGCAAACGGCACCAGGGTAGAGGCATACCCCAAGAAAAGGGTCGGTGGATGGATCACCATCCATATGTTTTGCAAGAGCGGATTTAGTCCCGTACCATCTTCAGGCACGAAATCAGGGTTCATTTGAAAAATGGGAGCATTGGCCACATCCCTCAAAAGGATAAACGGTGAGCTCCCTATTTTTAAGTCCCCGATCACCACTCCAAGGATCATGGACACCAAAAAAGCCTGTACCAGTGAAAACACCACCATGACAGGCCCTTCCCAAGATTTATTGGTATGGATCAGGAACAGTCCCAGCAAGACATCCCAAAATATCCAGAGGATAAAACTCCCCTCTTGGCCTTCCCAGAAACTGGATATCATATAGTGTACCGGAAGTGCTTCAGAGGAGTGTGAATAGGCGTAGAAATATTCGAAACGGTGATTATAAATGATGTTAAAAAGGATCACGCCGATGGACACGGCAGATACGGCATGGATATAAAAGAAAGCCCTACTGAATTTTCTCCAGGAGGCTTTTTCCGTTTCGGGCACAATCGTGTATTGGTAATAAGACCAAGCGGTGATGATCGCACTTACAAAAGCCAAGATCACCATGAAATGGCCCAAATTACCAATAAAGGTATTAATCATAATTTTATGTAGAAATCAGGTTGAGCAATGGAACCGTTAACTTATTTTTTGGAAGATGCGACTTCCCTAAATTCGTTGTCTTGGTATTTTGAAGGGCATTTCATCAGGATTTTGTCAGCTACAAACACCTGATCATTTTTATAGGCACCGATGACCACGACCTGTTCAGAACGGGTAAAATCAGCCGGCACCGGCTCATTATAATACACTTGTTGCTCCGTACCATCGTTATCGATCATCGAAAATGTGAACGAGGTTTTATCCTCACTGATTTCGAGGCCTGTTACGCTGCCACGGCTGTCCTTTTTCAGCTGTCCTACCACATGGATGGGATCGTCATCGCCGTTCATGGCCATTTCCTTGGCCGTGGAGAAACTTTCGTACGAGCTGGCATCACCAATGGATGTAATGATAATGACGATGGCCACCGCAATAATTCCAAGCCCTATGATATGTCCTTTTTTCATGAGTTGTTATCGTTTACCAATGGCCAGAAAAACCATTGATGGATTTGCTTAGAGAGCTAACGCAAATTCCCCCTTGAGGTTTGGTCAGTTTCTAAATTCTTTTTCGAGTCTGGACAGTTTTTTGTCTGTACCTATTAGGTAAACCAAAATTCCACCCATAACAATTCCAATTACGCCTACTAATACATAGATTTTTCCATTGGACCGCATTTCATCGGCCATCTCCACGCTATAGTTATCGTAATCTTCGGTATTGATTTCCATTTTTTCCTGTGCCATCACCTGTAGGCTGATAAACAGCAGAAAAACCACTAGCCACTTTTGCATTTGCTATTGATTGATAAGTTTGTCTTCTAATATTCGTTCGAGTCGTTTGGCCCTGATGCGCAGGCTTGCCAGCCAAACGCCCAATAAGGTCCAAGCGATAATGGCCGGATAAAAGACCATCCTAAGTTTACTGTCCAGGTCATAGGCATTGAAGCCCGGGTTTCCACCATTTCCAGGATGAAGGCTGTCCGTAAGCCGCGGCAAAACAAAAATCAACGGGATAAATGCGGCAAAAGCAAAAATATTATACACAGCCCCAATCCGGGCACGCTGATGAACATCCACAAGGGAGTTTCTAAGGATCAGATAGGCAAAATATATGAGCAAACCGATCGCCGCTGCATTTTGCTTAGGATCACCACTCCAATAGTCTCCCCACGTAAACTTCGCCCAAAGCATGCCTGTCACAATTCCCAGCACACCAAAGAGGATGGCGGCATTGGTAAATTCAATGGCAATGTCATCATCCCGAAGATTACCGGATCTCAAGTATTTCACACTATAGACCACCGCTACCACCAGCATGATGATCATGCCAAACCACATGGTCACATGAAAGTGAAGGGCCCGGATGGTTTCGTTTAGAATGGGTAATCTAGGTGCTTCAAAGAGAAGGCCGGCGATGATCGTATACGCTAAGAGAATGACCGCCAATACTTTCCACCAATTTGCTCGCATGGTACTTACTTTGCTATTGTGGTGCAAAAGTAAGGCATAACTTCTTCATTTTCGACCTTTTCTCCAAAAAGTTGACCAATGGCGCCTGTTCACGGCCTAATCGCTCCTCCACTATCCCTCTTATCCTCTGAAAGGGGAGAGTCCAGCGTCCAGTGGATCATTGGCATAAAAATAAAAGGTAATCGTCAGACAGGTGTGCAGAACCAAAAAATTTAAAACCTTCAGACCTTAACTCCTCCACAGGTAAGGAAAAAGGATATAGGCGGTGGTACCGATAATGGCGTTTATCGCTAAAAGGGTCAGCAGCTTGTCCACACTCACCCCCCTGTCCAATCCATCAATGGCATTTTTGGAAATGCGAATGGCCATCAGCAAGATCGGGATGATAATGGGAAAACTCAAGATCGCCATCAGCGTCGCATTGTTACTGGCCTTGGAAGCAATGCCCGACACCATGGTCAAGCAGGCCGAAAAGCCAATTGATCCCAAGAGCAAATTCAGCACAAACAACCCCTGATCTTGGACAGGATTCCCTAGAATAACACTGAAAACCACATATCCCAAAAGGGCCAATACGGCGGTCAAAAGTGTATTATAAATGATCTTGGAAATGATAATCCCTTCTGGGGAAGCCGTCATGTAATAGTACAATTGCCGCCCTTGGTGCTCCTGAACAAAACTCTTGGCCACGGCATTGACAGCGGAAAACAAGATGATGATCCAGTAAAGGGCATTCCACGTAGGAACGGCAATGGTGCCCTGCTTGGCTCCCACGCTTAGGTAGGTAATAAAAACGGCACTGACCACATACAGTAGAATGCCGTTCAGGGCATACTTTTGCCGCCACTCCAGCGTGATTTCCTTTCTGATCAGTACGATGATTTCTTTCCACATGCTGGCGCAAATATAGCAAAAGTGAAAAGCATAATGGTAGTAGCCCGCCAAAATCAACCGGTGTATTGCAGTAGATCATTGCTATTTACAGAAATGGTTTGTTTTTTTGGTATATCGTATGATGAATATTTTTATTCCAAACCCAAGTATTTTATGAAATCAACATTTTATCTTTTACCCTTGATGGCACTACTGGCCTGCGGAAAGGCTGAACAGGGGCCTGCAGTCAAACTGACGCTACATCTGGAAAACCCCAATAAAACCGCCAATATAGAAGTATATGACATGTCTGAGCAATTAGGGCATGATTTGTTTAACCCTGTGGCCAGCTTCCCCCCGGATTCTGCAGGCATTTACACCATCACTCTTGACAGTGTGGACTTTGGCATCTACATGCTAGCAGTTGATGGTAAAGAGCTGTCAGACGTGGTGCTGTACGATGGCATCAACATGCAAATAAAAGGGACAATAGAGAAGCCTGAGGAATTGGTGTTTTCAGGAAAGGGTGCTGGTGAAAATCAGTTTTTTACTGACTTTAAGGCCTTACCTCCCTCAGGGATGAATGAGATTGTCGAACTTGAAAAAGCGGAATTTATCCAAAAACTGGACTCTTCCTATCAAGCTGGAATTCACCAAATCAAAAAAGCAGATAGCTTAAATACAGCATTCTTGCAGTTAGGAGAGACTTTACTCAAGGCTAGAAGAGGTATGTATGCAAGTTATTATCCTATCGGAAGAAGTCGGTTTTCGGAAGAGGAAGAGATCGTCCTTCCTGATTCTATAAATGCCTATGCAACTGATGCAATTGCAGTTGCTGAGAATGGCCTGAAGACTGCTGAATACCGATCAATTGTTTCTAATTTTAACCGTTGGCATTTTAATGATGCCTATAAAAAGTACACTGAAGCGCATCCAGATGAGGAAATTGGCTTAAAAAAATACATGGAGATGAAGCGGGATTTTATTTTGGAGGAAGAAGATGATGCACTACAGGAATATTTGTTAGCACAACTGTCTTTGGATGCCATTAATTATTATGGTGATGAAGCCGTAGCCTTGGTCTACGACATCTATCAAGAAAAATATCCTGATTCCCAATTTAAAGCATACCTGGAGGCTGTTAATAAAAAATGGGAAAAGCTGGCCAAAGGAAAGCCTGCCAAAGAAGTGGAAGGCACTGCCCCCGATGGCAGCAAGGTAAAATTGTCGGATTTTGAAGGCAAAGTGGTTTACCTGGACACTTGGGCCACTTGGTGCGGCCCCTGTCGCGGGGAATTTCCTGCTGCTAAAGTGCTAAAGGAAGAATACAAAGATCAAGAAGACCTCATATTCATGTATGCTTCCATTGATAGCGACAAAGATGCTTGGGAGAAATTCCTAGAAAATGACCCTGAATTCAAAGGAGTACACCTTTATATGGACGGTGCTTGGCAGTCGGATTTGTGCAATGACTACATGATCAGGGCTATTCCACGTTACATATTGATTGACAAAAACGGCAATATCGCCAATGTCAAGGCACCAAGGCCAAGTAGCGGCGAGGATATCAGAAATGAGATCAATGCCCTGCTCTAACCGGGCGAGGCCAAGGCTACCATTAAAGTCAATTTAACCCACGGATAAAAGAGATGAACACAGATCTGCAATGCCTTAAGCATCTTTTCTGCTTGACCCCACCTTCATCAAAAAGTTAATGCAAAAAAAGGCTGCTCCAAAACTATCCTAGGAGCAGCCTTTTTATGTTGGATCAAGCCCTATTTCTGGGGCATGAATTTCGACATGCTTGTAGGAAGCAGATTCCTAAGCTTAACAGATGATGGAAGTTTCAGCATTGACCCTTACTGGATTTTTTCATCACCTTCCCCAAACCAACTACTTGGCCTCCCTACCTCAGGTTTAAGCTTCATCGATCCATTCAAAGCCCAAGTAAGGAACCAGTACTTCCGGCATTTTGATGCCTTTTTCGGTCTGGTAATTTTCCAAAATGGCCGCGACAATCCTCGGCAAAGCCAATGCGCTGCCATTGAGCGTATGTGCCAGCACAGTCTTCTTTTGCTCATCCTTAAAGCGCAGCTTGAGTCGGTTGGCCTGATACGTCTCGAAGTTACTCACAGAGCTCACCTCCAGCCACATCTCCTGAGCAGCAGAATACACTTCCATGTCATACGTCAGCGCAGATGTAAAGCCTGTATCCCCGCCACAAAGACGAAGTACACGGTATGGTAACCCGAGCTTTTGGAGTAGCTTCTGCACATACGTACTCATATCTTCAAGGGTCTCGTAAGACTTATCAGGATGGGTGATTTGCACCAGTTCCACCTTGTCAAACTGATGGAGCCTGTTCAGCCCCCTTACATGCGCGCCCCAACTGCCTGCTTCCCTGCGGAAGCAAGGGGTAAAAGCGGTATTTTTGATCGGCAGGTCAGCGGCTTTCAACATGACATCCCTGTACATATTGGTCACCGGAACTTCGGCCGTAGGAATCAGAAAAAGGTCATCATTGGTCACGTGGTACATCTGACCTTCCTTATCCGGCAGCTGTCCCGTACCATAACCGCTTTCCTCATTGATCAAGATGGGCGGCTGCACTTCCTGATAGCCGCTATTGGTCGCTTCATCCAAGAAAAAGTTTACCAAAGCACGCTGCAGACGGGCACCTTTCCCCTTGTATATTGGGAAACCTGCACCGGTAATTTTATTGCCCAGTTCAAAATCGATGATATCATATTTCTTGATCAGGTCCCAGTGAGCCAACTTGCCCTCGTGCAGGGTCGGTGCTTCGCCATGCTCTAGGACGACTTCGTTGTCATCTGCTGATTTTCCTGCCTTCACACTTTCATGCGGCACATTGGGAATGGCATAAAGCAACTGCTTCAGTGCCTCCTCTATTTCACTGTATTTTTCTTCCAGGGATTTTATCTGGCCTTTGATTTCAGCCGTTCGGTTTTTGACCGTCTCGGCCTCTTCCTTCTTGCCTTCGCGCATGAGCAAGCCGATTTTCTTGGAAATGGAATTGGATTCAGCCTGCAGCTGGTCCCTTTGCAGCTGGGTCTCTTTTCTTTCTTTATCTAAATCCAGGACTTTTTGCAGCTTTTCCGCTGGCTCCGCAAAGAAGCGCTTCTGCAATCCTTCCACTGCCTGGTCAAAATTTTCACGGATAAAATTTACCTGTAGCATGTTCTATTAGCTTTATTTTAGAAATGCAAAGATAGTGATTTCGAACAGAGCTCAGGGCCAGAAAGACAAAAAATGGCGAATCACTTCCCCATGCCCCAGCCCGTAGGACTAAAGGCCCTTGATTTACCACTTCCGTGGAATTTTTTCCTGCCCACTCCTCAACATGTTCAGCGTCCATTCCAGTGGGTATACCAATAGTGCTGAGCAATAAGTTTCTTTGACGATCGGAACAACGAAAGGCCGCCAGGTTACTGCTTTGGAGTTTTGGGGCATGTTTATGTAATACTGTGTATTCGCAATGTTGCACGTAACCAAATCCGATAACGGTAGGATGGTTTTGTGTTCTTCCCCATGGATGAAAAGAGCCAAACCTCCCTGCCGGTCAGGCAAGCGCTCAGGCTGACATCGCTTCATTGATAGTTTAAAGGCGAATTTCATGGAGTCCAAATGATTTACAGTGGGTGCGGATTCACGTGTACGTGTATTAATTTCATCACTGTCCTCTTCCATTTTGCAACGTGAGTGGCCCCTTATCTTCGCGTTGTCTCCTTGATAAGGAAATATCCAGCCCCTTCATAATAACCCAATCTTTTTGACGTTTTTGGTATAAAGAAAATAAATCAAGTGAAATAAGCCATTTTATAAGGGAAACCAGTCTTATCCTTGTATATTGGGAACTGTAAAACTCGCTAATTTTCTGATAAATACACATCCTCACAGAAAAAGTTTGCGTATTAAAATTGCTTACTGTAATATTGTGAAGTCAAAAAGTTCATAATCCACGCCCTGTGGGTTCATCTTATTTCATAAGACACCTTTTTATACCAATCAATTAAATAGTCACAGTACTCATTTCTATTAATCACATCAAGTACCTCTTATACGTTTTTTATGTATAATATTGAAGAACTAAAAATTAGATTGCTATCCGAGTTGAAGGAGATAGCAGAAGAACTGGGGGTGAAAAATTTTAAATCCCTCAAGAAGGACGATCTCATTTACGCGATCTTAGATCAGCAAGCTATCACCCCAGAGAAAGCCCTTCCCAAGAAAAAGCCGGCAAAGGCAGAAGCAGATAAACCGGCACCAGACACTCCTGAGAAGAAGGCTGAGCAAAAGCCCGATGCTGAAGAAGGCAAGGACACCAAGCCTAAGTTTAAGCGGCAAAATGTAACGGAATCCAAAAAAGAGGACACTCCAAAAGCGGAAGAAAAACCCGCCAAAAAGCCAAAGGAAGCGCCAAAAGAAAGAAAGCCCAGAAGGAGTGACGCTCCCAAAGCTGACAACAAGCCTGACAGCAAACCTGAAAAAAAGGCAGAAAGCAAGCCTGAGGCGAAACCTGATGCTCAAGCTTCCGATGAAAACCGCCCTAGAAGCTTCCGTCCCAGAAGGAAAGCAGTGATCGACGAAGAAGCCCAGCGGGTGGCAACAGAACGACCACAAGAGCAGGAAGTAGAGCTTCCCAAAAGAAAAAACTTCAAAGATATCTCTGACGAGCAGCCTTCCCAACCTACCAATGGCAACAGCAAAAAGAAATATGCCTCTTTGGTAAAGGAATTTGATGGTATCATAGAAAATGAAGGAGTACTGGAAATCATGTCGGACGGATATGGCTTCTTGCGTTCTCTTGACTATAATTACCTGGCTTCTCCAGATGATATTTACGTATCCCCATCCCAGATCAAGCTTTTCGGACTGAAGACAGGTGACAATATCAAAGGCCAAATCAGGCCTCCCAAAGAAGGGGAAAAGTACTTTGCCCTGCTGAAAGTGGCTTCCGTAAACGGCAAAACCACTGAAGAAATCCGTGATCGGATTCCATTCGAATACCTTACCCCTTTGTTCCCAGAGGAACGGCTGAACCTGACCACTCGGGCGGACAATTTCTCCACGCGAATCGTGGACTTGTTTGCACCGATCGGTAAAGGCCAACGGGGCATGATCGTCGCCCAGCCTAAAACCGGTAAGACCGTTTTGCTTCAAAAAATTGCCAATGCCATTGCTGAAAACCATCCGGAATGCCATCTTATGATCCTTTTGATCGATGAACGTCCGGAAGAGGTGACTGATATGGCCCGCTCGGTAAAAGCAGAAGTGGTTTCTTCTACTTTTGACGAACAAGCCGAACGTCACGTTAAAGTATCGTCCATGGTACTGGAAAAAGCCAAGAGGATGGTAGAATGCGGTCACGACGTCGTCATCTTGCTGGATTCGATCACCCGACTGGCAAGGGCTTATAACACCGTGGTGCCTTCTTCTGGAAAAATCCTTTCCGGTGGTGTGGATGCCAACGCCCTCCACAAACCAAAACGATTCTTCGGTGCTGCCCGAAACGTAGAAAATGGTGGTTCCCTGACCATCATCGCCACGGCACTGGTAGAAACCGGTTCGAAAATGGACGAGGTGATCTTCGAAGAATTTAAAGGTACCGGCAACATGGAACTGAGCTTGGACAGAAAACTTTCGAACAGACGAATCTATCCAGCCATCGATGTACCAGGATCTGGTACACGAAGGGAAGACCTTTTGATGGAAAAAGAAGAGATGCAGCGTGTATGGATCTTGCGAAAGCTCATGTCCGACATGACTTCCCAAGAAGCCATGGAATTCCTGCTCCAACGCATGAAAGGTACCCGCGACAATGCCGAATTCTTGATCAGCATGAACGGATAATTTTAAGAAACGCTATAACAGCTAGCCTCAAGCCCCTGGGTTTGAGGCTTTTTTGCTGTATTACGGATTTTGTTTTCTGTCGTTTTCTACCACTAATATGCTTTTTAAAATATTATTTTGTATTATTTTTTAATATGTAGATTTTATTTTATCTATGTAGTGAGAAAACACCAATAACACAACATAGTAATTGACATATTAAGCATTGCCAAGAAGGCAATTGACTACACCAAGTTTACCAAAAAATCATTCATCACCATCACCCTGGACCAGTATGTCTTGCTTTGTCCACATTCTCGGTAAAATGGTGAAGATGAGTACCTATTTGTTCATTTAATGATAAGGTGCATGAAAAGAATCTTTACCCTAAATTTCAACACGCTGCTCTTCCGCGTACTATTCCTACAAGGCGTTTTGCTAGCAGGCCTTTTTGAACATGTCCTTGGGGAAGGCTCGGGAGACTGGGGCACCGCAAGTGACCGCAGGAGCTGGCTGTGGATTCCGGCAAACAGCAGCAATAATAACGGGGGATACGGAACACGCGGATACATGATGATGCCCTCCTCCACCAACAATTACAATCCCGACCACCGCATGTACGTTTATGTCAAACCCGGCGAGACGGTCTATTGGGGGTTTAGAAATGAAGTAACCTATGATTTTCTAGGATATAACTACTATAATTACAATTCAGATATTAGGGTAAGGTGGTTTTATGATGATACTGACACAGGTTTTTTTCCAGATAAGCGATATGGTATCGAAGTAGACAACCACTACTATGATGCCCATTCCAACGAAGGAATAATAGGTCGTCCAGCCAATGCCCAGGCAGCAGCCAACGGTCCGTCTGACATAGTAGGACCCACGGGATATGAAGCGTATTCTTTTACCAATAATACAGGAGAAGCAAGGGCTTTTTGGGTGGAGATCTCTCGGAGTAACGGGAATCCCATTGGAGACGGACTTCCCATCAGCATTTGGGATGTCACTGTGGCCAATAGCGCTGATGAGGTACAGCCGGGGAGATTGTATTCCAAATATTGGAGTATCCTAAACGGCCTGCCAAGGGATCCTGGTGTGGTAAATGATCGTGCATTCCATGATAATTTCGGTTTTTACGTTCCTGTCGATGACACCTTTGGCGGTACGGGAGACACCTACTTCGTCAAGCACGCGCAGTTTCCGAACTCCAATGGTGGATTCGTAAACTTCTTTGCCAACCAGGATGGGCCAAGGAACGACACGGGGAACCATGTGGACAACCGTAAATCCATCGAAGGGGCCTCCTCCAATTACCAGTACCCTTTATTCCTGAATGATCCGGATTTGGAGTTTTGGCCTACCACCGTAGAGCCCACGGCAAGTTTGGACATCACTTATGAAGAACGGGTCCCTACGGGCAATGGTGGACATGCTTGGGTGGATATTAACATCAGCCTCCCTGGAATTGTCGATGTTTTGATTGACTTAAACGGCAACGGCACTTATGACGGAGGAATAGACCTCATCATGAGTGAAAAGTATGATGCCAGTGGAGAATATACCATCTACTGGGACGGAAAGGACGCGAATGAAAATGTGGTCACCAGCGGTTCCAAGATAGGAGTATTTGCCGCAGTGATCTTCTCACCCGTCCATTTTCCCATCTATGACATGGAACAGAGCATGGGGATCACCATCACCAATGTCCGTCCAGGAGATCCGGAAGACAATACCATTTACTGGGACGACTCCTTGATTCCGAGGGATGGTGAACATGGGTTTGAGGATTTGGATGACGGCTCCAAGACCAGCGCCGTTTCTCTTCCGGTGAATGTAACAGGCGAAGCAGGTGACAGCCATATCTGGTACGGCGACGGCAATAATGGCTTCAGTGAAAGAAATACCATCAACACCTGGGCAGCCTCCTATTATGCCGAAGTCAATGAAGATGACGAGTACCGCTACTTGACTTTCCAAGGAAACGTCTATGATGACGATAATGGTGGAGCAGATGGCCTTATCTTCGGGCAACCTACCACTGCCGAAGGACTTCATGTGCTGATCGTGGACGAAAACGAGGAAGTCGTGGCCACAGAGCCGGTCGCTGCTGACGGGACTTACTTCATAGACCGTGTGCCTGACGGCACCTACAGGGCAGTGCTCTCGAGTATTTCTGTAGCCCCAGGTGACCTAAGCCCAGGACCGATATTGCCAGAGCATTGGGAAAACACCGGTGCCCAATTGGGTACCAATCCTGACGAAAATCTGTACGAACCTACTGGAATTCTTGGAGAACTTAGCCTGAACAACTCCTCGGTGAGGGATGCCAATTTTGGATTGCGGATAATGGCTGTTCTTCCGGTGGTCTGGCAGGATTTTAACGTAACCTACCAGGAAAATCAAAGAGCCGTAGCGCTAGAATGGACCGTCAGCAAGGAATGGGAAAACAGTCATTATGAAGTGGAACGATCCCAAGACGGTGTCAATGATTTTCAGACCATCGCCAAGGTAGCTGCAGCAGGCTGGACCGATGAAATCACCACTTACCAATTTCTAGACGAAAAAGTCCCCTTGCCAGGAGGCAAATACTACTATCGGATCAAGCAGGTGAATTTGGACAATAGCAGCTCATATGGGGATCTCCGCCAAGTGACCGTACCTAAAGTGACTATCCGAAACGATACCTGGCGGGCTTACCCCAACCCCGGTGGCCCTGATGATATCAAGTTAGAACTGCTTGACCAATTGGCTTATAATGGAGGACAAGTAAGCTTCAGGGCCATAAATGGGATCCACACCATGAATGTCAATACGGTAAATTCACCCGAAGAACTCAGTCAAAAGCTCTCCGAGGTTTTGCATTCCTTTGGTACGGGCTTGGTCATCGTAGAAGTGACTTGGGAAAACAAGGCCCAATACATTAAAGTGCTGTTGAGATGAGTCATGATAAGTATCTTAATACCTAAACATTAAAAATATAAATGGGCTTTTAAGCCTGAATAAAAGCACTGTAATTCAAGAAAAAACAAACTAAACCAACTGCCAACCTGCGGCCTGGAGCGATCTGGGCCGCTATTTTTTTGCCGAAATGAAAACGGATCAAACCATCTTTCAGATCAAGCGGAAAGGCTGGGGACTGCCAGTTTTACTTCATGGCAAAATCACGGGTAAAAAAAATGCCACAAAGAGGCTGTCTCATAAATAAATTATCCGTCATCACGAACGGAGTGAAGTGATCTCGATGTGCTTTCATTGCACGTATGACGAGATTGCTTCTTCCGATATCCAT
>JGI2924J29684_1078590_pt1 | contig 74404 bp, 65 predicted proteins | sample BenlonsequencITS_FD_29684 | JGI IMG/M metagenome (IMG submission 29684)
AAACTGCTTTATCCTGATGGGTGCCAAGGAAGGGGGAATTGGTATTGGCTTTTTGCGGGATAGGCGCACCCGTTTCGGCAAAGAAAACATGAGCAGCAAGGTCAGGGAAATTGACCTCTGCATCAATATCGCCAAATTCATTGAACAAGGGCACGCCAAGGCGGCAATAACGGAAACCACCGCCAAGGCCTTCTACGGGCTTGTCCGGGTCACCCCCCTTATCATAGCCATGAATCACACGTTTGAGGCGTTCTGCCGTCACATCAGGTGCAATCTTTTGATCCATTTCCACCAGAATGAATTTGCGATTGCCGCCATCCTGCTTGTTGAGGTCTAGCACAGCGTGGCCTGTTGTGCCTGAACCTGCAAAAGAGTCGAGGATTAGGTCATCGGGATTTGAACCGATTTCTAGCAGACGCTGAATCAAAGTTGATGGTTTCGGCGTGGCGAAAATTTCATCCTGACCATGAAAAATTTCGAGAATTTGACGCTTTGCAAATTGCGTATGCCCAACATCTCCATGCAACATTACGGTACGTGGCACTATCCCACCAACTTCACTGAGAAATCGCTTAAAAGCAGGCACGCGGTTGTTTCCTGTTACACCCCACCATATCCGATTCTCCGCAACATGGTTATCAAAAGTAGATTTTGGATACCTCCAAACAGCAGTAGAGGAAGGCCAAACCTCTTCACCCGAATTCGGGTTCAATACTGGATACCATCCATTGGGGCGCTCTGTGTTGTTTTTATTTGAAGCATAATTGTCCGCTTTCCAAGGGCCTCGCGGATCATTGTCTGGATTGGAATAACGGGCATTCTGTTCTTCGGTCCTCGCCAATTTGTTTGGAACCCAGCGCGATTTATGTTTTCCATAAACAAGTACATAATCGTGATCATCACTGAAGTACTTAGCATCTCCCGCAGGAGCATATTTTTTTTGCCAGATCAGTGAAGCAATGAAGTTCTGAGATCCAAAAATTTCGTCCAAAAGTACCCGTAGACGGTGATTTTCATCATCATCAATACTTACAAAAATAGCACCATCTTCCCGCAGAAATTCCCGCAGCAGGCGCAAGCGCGGATACATCATGCATAGCCATTTATCATGACGAGATAGGTCTTCACCTTCCTTGCCAACGGTCTTTTCTAGCCAAGCTTTAATCTCAGGCGAGTTCACATTGTCATTATAAACCCAGCCTTCATTCCCCGTATTATAGGGCGGGTCGATATAAATGCATTTCACCTTGCCTGCATAATAGGGAAGCAACGCTTTGAGCGCCCCCAGATTATCGCCCTGCACCAACAAATTGCCTGCATCTGGATCACCCGCTGACAACTCCCCATCACAATGCACAAGGCGATACGGCACCTCACGATGATGGTTCACAACAGCTTTCTTACCGATCCAATCCAATACAGGCATAAAATTCCCTTATAATATCTATGGTAAATGGTCTGAAACAAACCGATGATTCAGGCAAGTTCACTTTGATCTTAATCTGTGAGTTTGCTTTCAAGTTGCTGGATTTGCCAATCTTTCAAAGTCTGGTTGGTATCCATCAGCCGCCATTCCCAGCGACCATTTGAATTACGACCGCTGATAACCGACGCAGCCGCACTAGGGCTGTTGAATGAAACATCTTGTAGAAACACCAATAAACCATTGTCAGGCTCACTGCTGGCGAGTGTATTATTCTCAATTAGGCTTATGCGCAATTTTGCATAGCCATCAGAAGTATGTGGCGGATCAGCAAGCGCCGTTGAACCTTTCAATACAACGAATTCACCATCTTGTTCTATAGCTTGCGCTCGATAGCCATGCTTTTTTGATTCTAGGTATAAAGCTAGTATGTGAGGAGATTGCACATCTTTTTGTAGACTGGTCGTCGTGTCAGTAGACAAGCTTACCTTAGGGCGCTCACGCAATATATCTACCCCCAAAACAGGTAAAACGACCTCTATCTGAGATAGGAAAAACTCCATATCGGATTCATCGGATTCTGGAAGGAAGTTCACTATATCGGGGCTTGTTCCATTCGCTAGATCTGCACGCCCTGCCTGGATCGCTTTGTCGATCAAACGGCCTTCAAGGTAGCGAATGTGTGCTTTTGTAAGATTCTTATCTTTTGAGGAAATCAGGCAAGCTCGCGTCCAGAAATCTTTAGTTTCATCTTTTGCATGCGCCTTTATTCGATTGGCGATGTTATCCCCTTCACCAATATAGGCTTTCGTTCGTGTTGGATTTTCTGGATCTTCTCCAAGGAGAATGTAGACACCTGTTCGGCTTGCTTCTTCTCTTGCTAAAGCATCGACCAATCGTGAGCGTGGCGTCATGAGAACATGCCCTACCCAATTCATGACTTCCGCTGTGATTAAGCCTGTAGGTGTTCCATCAACAAGGAACAAACGTACTGAACGGCCCTTCATCAAATCCCCCTATTAAGTCCATCAGAAATTGATAAAGTGAATCTATGTGGTATGGCTACCCAAAAGCCATAAGATCATTCAAAAATGTGTTGAGGAATCAGGTAAAACGAATCACATTTCGAAATTAGCTTTTATGAAGATTTTTAGGCGATAACTGGAACTCTTCAGAAATTTTAAGCATATATGCCCCAAATTCGTCGCTGTACGGACGTATTCGCTAGATAAATAGTAATTCCAAGCTCTATTAGGCTTGGAGGAAAACATGTCTGAATCACTTGCTGCAATTGTCGGCAAATTAGGCCCAGAATTAATGGCTGATTACTGCCGAATAAAACTAAAACAAGAACCACCAGACATTCAGATCTCACACCCACAACGAGCCTTTGGGTTAGAACTCACAACAGCTTGGCAAGAGACGTTCCCGGCTAAAAAGCTCAATACCTTTTATTCAGATATGCAACGGATCAACCGAATGTCTGAAAGGAAGTGTATTGATGCTATTATCGGGGCGTCAAAAAATCCCTCCCAGCTTAAGACACAGTTGTACGATCTTTCAAGCGCTCCAAAACGGGCGCTTTTTTGTTATTTGCATTATAAGAGTGAGTTTCAAACGGGTGAGTTTCGGGTACTCAATGATACTTATAGGTATAGTGAACGCTATTCAGATCAGTTTGAATATTCCAAAGTGCCCGCTTATAGCCGCATACACGCAAATGAGGTGTTTGAGGCGCAAGTGAAATCTATTCTCGCGCGAGCGATCGGAATAAAAACGGATATCCGTATTGAGCGTAGAGTGGTGACGCCGCGATTTCCACAAAATGCTCAATCCCTACTAGAGTTTATGGTCTGCTATGGAAACCCGAACATCTGCATCCCTATATTTACGCGCAATGGTCCGGAATTTGGTTCGATTAATACTGAAGAAACATTCTCAATCTTAATTGATAGAGAGCACAAAACAGTCAGCATTTATGGGAAATATCTTAAACGGGATGGACGACAAGCGCTCGCTGACGCACTCAACGACCATCTGATAAGGGCTAATAAGCCCCCACAAAAGTTGGCCGGTCCGCGTTTCATGCCCCGGTTACTCGTTACAAGCACGCCACTGCCAATACCGCCTCGTTTCGGTATCGCCCGTATCGGTACAACAAACGTGGTTTATAAAGCCATCGATAGTATCAATACCGCTAGTCATCGTTTGACCCCAGAGAAGCCAGCACTGGTTTCATACTATGAGGACAATGGAAAAACCAATGATAGCCTTTCCAAGCTAAAATCAGCTGACATTCAATGTGTAGAACTAGAAATTCTGATGGAGCGTTGCGACGACTATCCGCATGGAAGAAAATTAAATGTCTCATTGAAGAAAAACTCATTGAACATCGCAAATGCAACAGAGGAAGACCGATTTATCGTTGCTTATGTGATCGAATCTCTAGGCGTCTGCATCACCGGCATGCCATTGTTTGATGCGGCATAGTCATGAACCAAATTAAAAATATAGGCCTCTGGTTTAATAGTGCGGGTGGCCCACTATCTCTTGCACGAATTGAAAGCCTGCTTGGACAAGACTGGACCATATGGGCATCTACTTTCTTGTCCAATATACAGCAGCTCCCTGAAGTAAGTTGTTATGAATGCGAACAGATAGGGCACCCGGTGGAAGTTGCATGGGATGAAAAGCACCATTCTTACTTGGCGCTCTGTTTTGCATTGGAAGAACCATATTTACTTGATGCGTCGGAATGTGAAGGGAGGCGTCTGGATGAGATTCTTTTCCTAAAAGCACTCGCAGATTGCCTGAAGGTGAAACACTTTAACGGTGCTAGTTTAGGGAAGTCTGGGCATTTTTGGAAGCTTGGTAAGACGCTTCTCGGATCGACAGAATACACTGTTCTTGCGGCTAGACAGCTTCAAAACCCAGATATCGCAAACGAGATTTATAAGATTAACAAGCAAGGCATCGCTGGCGTCGATCAAGCACTCATTTTCTGTCATGACTTTGATGATTTATGTACGTCTGTAAAATTCAACTATAATTTTGTCAAGTTTGGCGATGTGCTCGAACTTGAACAGAACCGTCTCTGCTACAACGCAAAACATATCAGGCGGCACCTGAATACATCCGGAAAATCGGTGAAAGCTCAAAAGACTAGCCGGGAAATTGTGTTTGAAATCATAGAGAAAACAAAGCATTTACCTGAATTTTCGTGGACGGAAGATGTATTTATAGAAATCATAAAAGACTACTGGCCGGAAGATTTTGACCCTATTGAGCGCTCTGGAATCCTAGGGTACAGAAAAGAATATCAAGTTAAATATCCGGAATCCGGAAAAAGAGTATAGATCCGGACGGAAGAAACGGGATCGGTTCATATGTATCTTCTGATTTGCGTTCACTGGTGAATGCATGAAAACAGGAGAACGGAATGTCGAATATTTCTGCCGTGTTAAAGACAACTACACCTATCGCTGTTTCCCCAGCTGAAGGGGCTAAGATGGCCGGACTTGGCCGCACAAAATTATATGAAGCTATCTCTTCAGGTGAGTTACCTAGTTTTAGGATTGGTACACGCCGCCTGATACGCGTGTCAGCCATAGAAGCCTGGCTCGCATCACATGAAAGCGCTACTGCAAAAAAATAGAAAACCGCCGCCTGCGAGCATTGCAAGGCAGCGGTATGTTTGGCTTGGATACCCGACACATACCCCACTCTTTGTGATAGCTCAAGGCTGGCTCCAGCGGAGTTAATCCAATGACAACCTACCCTACTTGCCGTCGCTGCACTCGCAGCGCTGCACAAGACCGGCTTGCCTTTAAACAGAGTGTTCGAAGGTTTGATCGCTACTGGCGACGACCAAACAATCTAAGCGCCTGGACCGATCTTCCCCTACTCACAAATATTGGTCCAATATCACGTTGTAAAATCGAGCCACCAAGTTTGGCCGAACGTCATGTGCAACACCTTACAGGTCTGCCACCCTCAACATCTCGCTTGATTGCAGAATTAGCAGGCTTTCACGTGGAGAGACAATCATGACCACACCACGACAAATGGATGCCTTTCTAATAGGCTGGGAACGCGCATTGAGAGGTGTGCAAATGTGTCTTGCTGCTAGCTTTGCTACTCGTGAAATACGCTATGCCATCGAACAATCCTTAGGCTATTTATATGAAGCCTTGGAGCTTACAGAAGCGCAGTGTTTTTCGAATCTGGAGGATCACAATGTCTATGACCTTATACTACCAGAGACCACTACCACCCTGTCACCTTTGCTTCGCGAAGTCTTGGCAAAACGGATCGAACACGTCGCCAGCTCAGCCACACGAGACACATTAAAAGCGCGAATAAAGAATGCAGCGACTAGCTCCTGCGACTTGATAGAAGACGGCGCAATCAGTTCGCGCTTTCTTGCTCATATTCTGGCGCTTGCAGCGGGCAATTGTTCGCTTGAAGGTGAGCCCGCAAAAATTCGTGATCGACAGAAAGTCCATCCTCTGACTGCAAAACTCATTGTATTGAATGCACTGGAGCATGCTTTGGCAGATGATATTGAAGGTTGGGAGTGAACATTATGAACCAATCCCGCAAAATCCGCCCTGCTGACGAGATACTCAATCATGCCCTTCGCGTTCAGGCAGGCGACAAAACAGCAATTCAACAAACACAATGGAGCCATGGTGAATTCCCTCCCTCTCCGCTGTTACGTGAGAAGCCACCCGCCGCCCCATTTCCAATAGATGCACTCGGACCACTGAGTGATGCGGCACGCGCAATTGAAGATATGACACAAGCGCCCTCTGCGCTGGCCGCGCAATCAGTTTTAGGCGTCGCATCCCTTGCCGTTCAAGGATTTGCAGATGTGCAGCTTCATCATAGCGGCTCTGCACGCGGACCCTTGAATCTATTTCTGCTAACCATTTGTGAAAGCGGTGAACGAAAATCGGGTTGCGACAAGCTTGCGATGGGGCCTGTCCGGTCCTTTGAAGCCAAGCTACAAAGCGATCGACAATCAGAAATGCAAAGCTTTCAAAACCAGCAAGCTGTTTTTATGGAGCGGCGCAAAAATATCCTAAGAAATTTGAAATCAACCGACGCTGCTGTGCAAGCCAAACGTGATCTAGATGCGCTTGGTCCAGAGCCGGAACCGCCCTTATCTCCTTCTATCGTAGCATCTGATCCGACCATTGAAGGCGTAATCAAAAACCTACACTGCATGCACCCTTCTCTGGGTTTATTCTCTGATGAAGCTGGCGCTTTTATCGGCGGCTATGCCATGAACAAGGACAATGCGCTTAAAACCGCCGCCAAGCTTTCCAAGTTCTGGGACGGCGCAGCCATCGATCGATGGCGAGCGGAGGATGGAAGCTCGCTCTTTCTTGGTCGCCGCTTATGCTGTCACCTTATGGCGCAAGAAATTGCTTCTGCCAGCTTTCTTGCCGATCCTGTCATGAATGGCCAAGGCCTTTTAGCAAGGTTTCTTATTGTACAACCTGCCAGCACAATTGGTTTTAGATTGCGAGATAGTTTTTGCGCCTCAAGTGTAACTGCTTTGAGTCGCTTTCACTTGAGAATTAGCGATATTCTGCATGCTGACCTGCCCTTGGCGGAGAATACTCGCAACCAACTCGAGCCCCGTCTTCTAGAGTTATCAGGCGATGCCAAAGACCGCTTAAAGGCATTTGCGCAAGATATAGAAAAATCACAGCAACCTGATGGCACGCTGGAAGGATTGCGAGCTTTTGCAAGCAAATCTGCAGAACACACCGCACGACTGGCGGGCATCATGACGCTGTATGCGGATCTTAGATCAACTTCCGTTGAAGGTCCGACAATGGAGAACGCAATCACACTAGTCCGCTATTATATCAACGAAGCAGAACGTCTGACCGGCGGCGCAGGTCTAACTAGAGATATTATCAATGCAGAAAAGTTGAGGCTTTGGCTCATCAACAAGTGGCCGCACGATCATGTCTCGGCAACAGACGCGCTACAGCGCGGCCCGCTCAAACGCGGGTTTAGCGCAAGCGACATCCGCGCCTTGTTGGAAGTACTTCAAGCGCATGACTGGATCGTAAAGGAAAACCGTGGCGCGATCATTGACGGCCAGAAGCGGCGCGAAGCCTGGCGGATAAGACGCGCTAAAGATTGAGCATCACAAAAATGAAATCTGACGGTGTTATCGTCCTATAGTTCCTATTTGTCCTATTTTTCAGCCCAACTGTAGGAGAAATAGGAAATGTAGGATGGAGACGCCTGAGAGAATGAAATTTTGCAGCCGTTCTTATTGTCTGCAATCTGAGCAACAGCAGTCAGCAGGGAGTATAGCAATTGATGACTGGATTTGGCCCTGTATTGTCCGATATTGCTTTTAGCATGAATGACTGGATTAATTCACAAATCAGCTTGATTTCATGCGTTGGCGAGTTGCCATTAATGGCTCTAGTAGCCATTCCATCAATTTGCGTTCTTCAAGAATGATATCAGCTGATAATTCCATACCTGATTGAAGCGCCAGTTCTTTGCCAAAGGCAGGCATTGATTGTTCATTCAGGTTCACCTGTACACGATAGACGGCCTCTTCCGTTTGCATACCATTACGCAATTCATGCGGAGATAAAGTCGTCGCCGAGACACTTTCCACCAGGCCAAATGCTGCTCCAAATTTCTGATATGGTAGCGCGTCATATTGTAAGCGAACTTCTTGACCAGGCTCCACAAAAGCAATGGCGCGCGTCGGCACAAACAATTCGGCAATTAATTGTCCACCTTCTGGAAGGATTGTGAGCAGAGGCTGTTGTGGATCAGCACGCTCTCCTTCAGAGATTTGCAAGGCTGCCACGCGTCCTGATATTGGTGCTTTAATCACATAGCCGATTTGAGATTGAGCAGTCGCCAATTGGGACTGTATCTGCAAAAGTCGTTCATCAATGCTGGCACTCTCTCGCTTTAAATTCTCTTTGCTAGAAGCACGTTCCAATGCTAATTCAGATAATCTAGAAGATGCTCTGTTAATTGCGCCGTTAAGATCAATAACAGCTTGCTCGGTTTGAAGCTTTAATTCTTCACGCCGACGGAATTCTTCCTTAGGCAGTAATCCTTTTTCCATGAGCGGAAGAGCAGACTCGACGCGTTCTAAAGCTATCTCATAGCGGCGCTCAATAATTTGCAAATTTGCTCTAGCATCAAGTTGTTCGCGTTCTGCTTTTTCCTCTTCAAGGACGATTTGATCTGCTGAAATCTTTGCACTCCGCAACAAACCAGCTTGACGGTCTTTCAAGCTATCAGCTTCTTCTGCAAGAGCTTGCACCGCCTGTTCACCAAGGCTTTCACCTGATTCAATTTGACGGTCTGTGCTCACAAGTCCGATCGGCATCCCTTTTTCGATAGGTTCTCCGATCGTAACATCCAAAGACTTCAAAACACCGGGTTGAGAGACATACACACGCGCTTCAGCTTCAGTTGGACGCAATCGCCCACGCACTGTTTCTTTACGTGAGAAGTTGACTGTCGATAGAAAGACGATAATCACAACGATAAAGAGCAATAGTAGTAATGTGATGCGTGACCATGCCATAGGCAAAAGACCAACAGGCCGTCCCCAACGGTCCGTTGAATTTGCTTCTAGGGTTTCGGGGCGGAAAAGATCATGATTATTAGTCATACTCATTAAGCATCTATGTTTATATTTTGAGTTATTCTGCTTCCTTCTTAAAAGCTAACGGGGCAATATATGAATATACATCAATAACTTCCCTGAATATTAAAGGGGTTTTCCCGTTATTTGTTAGCTTTAACTATTGTCTTTATACGAAATTCACTTCAAAATTTTAGCAAAGTAGTATTCCCACAGGAAGTAGAAAAAATACAAGATAAGAAATTCAATTATCAGAAAGAACATTGCCCCTTCATGATTTCTTACTATATACCATGATGATATCATGGTAACCAAAATCATTGGTAAACCTCGTAAAATTACTTTGCCAATAGAACGATTTTCTTGCATTTGGATTTCCTTAAGCGCCAATAGAAAAAATGTAAATTCTTCTATTGGCTCTCGACCATTAGATCAATTATCTTTATTTACATACCATCCAGTGAGGACAGCTCCGAGCACGGCAACAACAAAGCCACTAGCTGACCCTGTCGCCGCCCCAGGCACTCCCCCCACTTTATATCCGTTATAAGCTCCTGAGGCTGTACCAGTAATTATACCTACGAGTATCGCAAAAGTAGCTTGATCCAAATCTTCTACATGCTCCCTATAAGCAGGATCATTGAGGGGGTAATCAGGGTTTTCTATCATAAATTGTTTAACATTCTCTGCGTCATCACCAAATTTGTTCCAAAAGGAATCACTATCATCTGGAGGCCCCCAGTCTTCTTGTGGTTCAGGTGAGTATTGTACTATAATCGGTGCCATCACCAATTCATCTTGGTCAAAAGATAAGTTATCTTCTGTAAATTGACTTGCTGCCCAAGCGTCGGCTGCATCAGCCAATGCTTTATGTGCCTGCAAATCTAGTCCTCCAACAGCACTTGCTGTTACAACAATAGTCGGTTGCCTGCTTCCACCACTCACGGCTTCCAGCTCATGCATTTTTAAATCACGCATAATTTTCTCCTAATAGTTTATGCACTCTACTCCCCCTTTTCAGTCTCGCGCGGGATTGCGTTTGATCCGAACAGGATTTCTTGAAGATCCGGATTGGCGGTTATTGCCGATGGGATCTGTTGCTCTTTTGGAGGTGGAGATGTCATGGATGGCGGCTTTCTCAATTCACCTGCCTGTCCATTCATCACACCAATCACACGGTCAGCTGCGCCAATTGTCTCTTTTCTATGAGCTGCTGCAATTCGTGTCATTTTGAGCTGATTGAGATTTTCATTGATTTTTTTCTCTGTCGCTTCGTCCAAATGCGCAGTACCTTCATCCATCACGAGAATTCTCGGCTGACGATAAAGCGCTCGCGCCAACATGATGCGTTGCTGCTGGCCACCCGAAAGGGTTGTGCCCATATCCCCGACAAGGGAACGATATGCCATTGGCATTTGTTCAATGTCATCATGGATACATGCTATTTGGGCTGCCCAGCGCACACGCTCCATATCTGTCTTCTCATCAAATAGAGCGATGTTTTCGGTAATAGAACCTGCCAGCAAAGTGTCATCCTGCATGACCACACCAATCTGGGCACGGATAGACGAAGGCCCCCAAGTCGACAGCGGCAATCCATCAAAATAAACTTGTCCACCTGTGGATGGATATAAACCCATCAACACGCGTAAGAGTGTTGATTTTCCAGAACCTGATGGCCCTGTCAAAGCAATAAATTCACCTGCCTGAATGTCCAAATTCACATTGGTCAGGATTAAAGGCTCATTTGGGGCATAGCGAAACGATACACCTTGAAGCTGGATATTGCCCCTCAATTCCCGTTCTACGCTAGGCGCATCAATTCCTTTTTCGCGATCTTGCAAAGCAATATCTGCCACGCGCTCTAAATGCACATCCAGGAGCTTAAAATTTATCCATTGTTCGACAAGCGCCATGAGACGTTGCTCAAGTTGGCCTTTATAAGCGATAAATGCTGTGATCATCCCAACGGTCATTTGCGTGGCGATAACGGATTTTGCCGCGATATAGACAATCAGGATTGTGGTAAGCCCCAATATAGCCTGACTGATCGCTCCATAGCCAATATTCACATTGCCAACACGAATAGTGGCATTAATGGAATTGGCCGCGAGGTTACGCCATAGGCTGGCTCTGTTATTTTCTGCACCTGCAATTTTGATTGTTTGCATAGCGCGTAGGTTTTCAAGGAATTTAGTATTCTCTTTAGCCTCGGCAACCAGCAAATCACCTGCCAAGCGCTTAGAAAGCTCCAAGAAGATCAATCGCAAGACGACATAGAGTAAAATGCCTGCAATCGTAATGAATGCGAGTTGCATATTATAAAGGAACAATATCGCGCCAACGAAGATGGCGAGCACACCATCAATCAAAACCATTATAGCGCCATTGACCACGAGATCGCGGATGGGCTGCAAGGATTGAAAACGTTGCTGTATATCACCCACATGCCGTCTGTGAAAATATGGCAATGGCAGACGCATCATGTGATGCAAAAGACTGGCCTCCATATCAAAAGAAACAACATTGGAGAGGAATTGAAACACCAAGCCGCGAAGGATGATGGTAGCTACTTCAAACACTTTGAGGAGTGCAAACCCTGCTGCCACCGCGCCCAGCAGACTTAAATCTCCTTTAAGCACGGCTTCATCAATCACGATTTGCATAAAATATGGGCTCATCAAGACAAAGACCTGCATGATGAGGGACAAAACCAACCCTTGGCCCAACGCTTTCCATGTAGAGCCGTCCAACTTGACCAGACTGGATAAACGTACTGGCTTCTTAACCTTGGCTTTTTGAAATTTAGGTGTGGGAGTAAGTTCTAAGGCAACGCCAGTGAAACTCTCATCTGCATCAACGAGCTTGACTACTTTCTGACCACTGGCTGGATCAAGTAAAACTAGTTTATCTTTTTGTACGTCTTTAAGGACAACAAAGTGATCCATATTCCAGTGCAAAATGGCTGGACGACGTAAATCTTTAAGTTCTTCCAGTTCACACCGAACAGCACGTGAGCCAAGACCTAACTGTGCTGCAATATCAATAACATCTTTGAGTGAAGACCCTTTAAGAGAAATGGGATGTTCGCGACGCAGAGTTGAAATGTCAGATTGATAGCCAAAATAAGAAGCAACCATCCCTACGCAAGCAAGACCGCATTCAGCAGCCTCCGCTTGGCGCAGCAGTTCGATTTTGCGAAAACCGCTTAAATTAAGAATGGATTGTCCAATATCCACTCGTCTCCCCCCCCGGAACGACTTCTAAACACGCAAGCTGAAAACATTGCGGTCAAGTTGCTGTTCAAAGTGAGAATAAGATGAGCAGTTCGTCAATTAGGGATTTCCCTAGTTGAGTTAGGAAATATTGATCTTAAAATTTAATCGGATGAGTTTCTGCAGCTCTACGTGCGGCAGTTAAATGCCACACACACCAATTGCCAGAAAAATGCACCCAATCTGTGGGTAAACAACTTAAAGAAAAGCTGGGAATAAAAAATTCATGAGATCGGAGTGATGAAAATGGATTTACAGCGATTGTTTGATTCGTATGAGGGAATGTCTGTTCTGGTTCTGATTGCAGCCCCATGAACAGAACCGCAATGAGTCAACTTTTGGCGATTTTTTGCCCCTGAAAGTTCGCGACCCAAATGACGCGGCACAATTCGTTTCCTGCCATTAAGCGCACGCACACGAACACCACCGGAACGACACTTGATTTAATCCTCATTTTGCCAACTGATTTGGGCAAAAGCGGGAGATTTCAAACATGGGCGGTTTCGGATCTGGCGGTCACAATCTACGCAAGAGATATCTGGAGCAATTCCGGAGTTTGAATGCAGCCTATTTTCAAAAACACAGCATTTTGACTGATGGCTGGCGTGGCATGATCCATTGGAAAAACGATAGCCAAGACAAGCCCTGCATATCGGTTGAAGGTGGTCGAAACCAAGTGACGCTCATCTATCGCGCAAGGCAAGACAACGCCGCAGACTGGAAAAATGTTAGAGACACGTTTCCCATCGTCTGGTCACCGCGACATTTAGGCGGCGCGCAGGCTTACTTTGGCTGCCTTCGATGCAATGCAAGGGCGAAGCTACTCTATCTCGCCAACTTACATTTTAGGTGTCGCAAATGTCACAACCTTGTCCATGCTTCCAGCCAGGAACAGCCTGGCAATCGTGCGACCAGAAAGAACCAGAAACTGCGTGCAAAGCTTGGTGCACCGCAAGGACTCGGTGATTATGTTCCACGACCTAAGGGCATGCACGAAACCACCTTCCAACATTACTTAGAACGTATTGAAGAAGCCGAGTGCGAAATCAATGATGACATGATCCGCATTCTACAACGTATTCAGAAAACAAGCGTTCGGCTCAGCATCAATCAAAAGGATTTCTGGTAATGACTGCCCCAATCAAAAAGAACATCCCTTCGGGTCATTTTACTAACGCGCTTCTGCCCTGGGAAAACGAAGCGGAATTCCTAGAATTACTGTACGAGTGGCGCACGGTCTATATGCCGAAAGGCCCCGCAGAAGATAGCCTCATTGACCAACTTGTCTGGATTGAATGGAGACGAAGAAGGCTCATTTCCGGTGAGCGCGCCTTACACATTAATCAGCTTCACAATTGCACGGGAACGGGTGAAACATACTCATCGTGCGATCTCCTTACCCGCCGCGCGCTCGTTTACCACTCAGAACGCAAGCGAACGTTTAACTCACGCTCTGCGATATCAACTACGGAAGGAGATGACAAAGAACTGGATATTTTTGTAAGAGAAAACCTCTCCCGTTTGAAGGAGGCACTGCTCATTCTGAAAGACCCAAACAAGAACGCTTACACTAACGCATTAGGTTATTTAGACGAAGGAAGTCTTGAATGGTGGGAAGAAGAGATCCAGGAAAATGAAAATGGTTTTGAAGCCAGCTCAGAAGGTTTAACAAAATTCATTGAAGAAAAACTCCTGCCCTGGCTCAAAAATTTAGAACACGAAACAGAAGAACGCCCAATTGTTCGAATGCAGGCCTACGGGGAAAGTCTAGACCCTCATCGTATGAGCACACTAATGGCGCTGGACGAACGCCTAGGACGCCAGTTTGAAAAGGCTATGAGCATGCTGATTCGATTACAGGAACTAAGAGAAAAGCCGTCCTGATGCTTGTGATGACTACGGACGATTGCCCACTTGCACATTGCACGCCCGACGGTCAGCTGGTTGTGCTTCTCACCTCGAGACATCCAATAACAGGTAAATCGGTTGAGTCAGCTGTCATAAAACTATCCGCGCATCAGGCATTGTGTTTGAGTCATTCTTTGATGGAAATGGCCGAGCAAGTGATAAAGGTTGAATCGAGCCAATCTGGAACCAAAGCGGATATCATCAACCTGAAATCTCAGTTTAAACCCTGAACCCAATCATGGTTCTAATGCATTTGACTTAGCCACACACATACAATGCCCATGCCTCCATTAAAGCGCGGCGGCGTTCTATGGCCTGCCCCCGCCTATAAGCTGCTTCGACTTTGCCAAGACTATGAGCTAGGCTTTCTTCTATGAGTTCACGCGGAAAGTCTGTTTCATTCCTCGCCCAATCGGAAAAGGTAGATCGGAAGCCATGTGCGGTGACAGCTTCCCCCTGTGAATTTGTCAGCTTCATATCTCTTAAAGCCTTGGTCATGGTCATGTCAGAAATCGGCTTTCCTGCGCGCATACCCATAAAGATTAGTTCGCCTTGTCTGGCTTTCGAAATATGATCAATGATTGCAAGCGCCGCTTGGCTAAGTGGCACCATATGCGGTTTTTCAGCCTTCATGCGTTCAGCCGGTATTGACCAAATGCCCGCCTCTATATCGATCTCATTCCAAGTGGCACCTCTGACTTCTCCTGACCTTGCAGCCGTTAGAATGGTAAACTGAAGCGCGAGTGCGCCTATTCCGCTTTTTTGCCGAAGAGTCTGCCAAAAAGCATGCATTTGGTCGTATTCCAACGCCGCCAAATGCTTTTGCTTTGGCCGCTTACGTCCAAGCACATGCTTTAGCTGACCATTCCAAGATGCAGGATTTGGATCCTCGCGCATGCCGCGCACTCGAGCACTTTCCAGCACAGCTTCAATCCGCCCTCGGACGCGGCGCGCGGTTTCATTCTTTGTAGCCCATATCGGTTCCAAACATTTCAGCACATGATCGACTTCAATCTCATTTAACGGCTTAGCCCAGATAGGCTCGGCATAGCGTTCCAATGTTGATCGCCATTGCGCAATATGTTTTGCATTTCGGAAGTCGCCTTTAATCGCATCTATATGACGAAGCGCAAACGGGCCGAAAGGCTCAATTCTTACTTCTGGCGCATTGAGAACCATCCATTCTTTTTTAGGATCTTTGCGTGGCGTTTGGTTGAGCCAGTCCCGACACATGGCGGCCTGTTTCCGTGCTTCAGAGAGTGAAACTGATGGATACCCGCCCAGCCCGATGGAAGGACGCTTATCGCCCCACCGGTATATAAACAACCAGTTACGCGCTCCGGTTTGCTTTACGTTCAAATACAAACCGCCGCCGTCTGAATGGCGGCCGGTTTTCGCGCGTTTGCATTTAAGGTCACTAAGCTTATTGGAAGTAAGGTCAGGCATAGGTTCGATTGCGTCTCAGGGTTAGCCGTAGGGTTAGCCAAAGAGTATGCCATAAACGATAGATTTGGACGACAGATAATGAACACGTACGAACAAAAATACTTTAAGTACCTGTATTTTATATTTAATAATGGACTCACACGAAAACACGCAAACTCTGGTTATGCGGACTCCTTCTCCGCCACTATGGCTGATTTAGCTTTTATCAAAACAGGTGTTGAAAGCTCGCCACTATTACGCTTCTGGCAATCCATACTTCTTATGAATTAGTGTAATTGGCGCTTACTCATGCTGTGATTGCGCTATTTAGCCTTTGCATCAGCCCAAACAGGCAATTGCAGTTTCACCGACAATGTTACATTCTTAGTTTTGTTTCAAAAAATGAGTTTTAAGCCAAATATGAGAATGTCGAAATTTTTCAATCAATTGTCCTTGAATGCCAAGAAACATTTCCTGAATTCTCTTTTACTTTGCCTGCTTTTGTTTACGCCAATATGTACAGCCGAAACAGCGAATATCGCAGTTGCGACTAATTTCATCCCAACGATGCGATTACTGGAAGCCAAATTTGAAGAAACAACTCAGCATGAACTGACTATTATTTCTGGCTCAACGGGAAAGCTTTATCTTCAAACTTTGAACGGCGCTCCATTTGATGCATATCTTTCAGCGGACCAGAAGCACGCCCAATTGTTAGAAGAATCCCCCAAGGCTGTAGCAGGTACACGGTTTACATACGCTATCGGCAAGCTTGTTCTTTGGGCTCCTAATCGCGACAAAGCGAGCTGGAAGAATATTTTACAGACTGATACTAAGATTGCCATAGCAAACCCAAAACTGGCACCCTATGGTGTTGCAGCGATGGAATTTTTAGAAAAGCATTACGGAACAAAGGGTTTCACACAAAAACTCGTATTGGGTGAAAATGTCGGACAGGCATACGCTATGGTAGCAAGTGGAAATGCGAGTATAGGCCTGTTGGCGGGTTCATTTTTCTCACCTGAAATTGATGATGATGTTTGGATTATTCCTGAGCAGGACTATTCTTCAATTAGACAAGATGCTTTGTTGCTTTCAACTGGGTCTTCTAATCAGGCTGCCATTGAATTTCTATCATTTTTAAAGTCGGACACAGCCAGAAAAATTATTAAGAATGGTGGGTATGACGTTGCACATTAATGCTTTTCCCCATGATAGATGATTTTGGACCTTTATGGCTTACGTTAAAGCTGGCTGTGACCGTTACGATAATCCTGTTGATACTAGGAACACCGTTTTCGTGGTGGCTTGCTCACACGAAGTCTCGGTTAAAACCAATATGTGAAACTGTCGTATCGCTTCCGCTTGTTCTACCGCCTACAGTTATTGGGTTTTACCTTCTGGTTGCCTTCAATCCAAATTCGCTTCTAGGAGCTTTCTGGATGACAATGACGGGCGAGACACTTACCTTTTCATTCAATGGGCTTGTCTTAGCTTCCCTCGTCTACTCTTTACCATTTATGGTCCAACCTCTTCAATCTGCTTTTGAAGTTGTCGGCAGAAAAGAATATGAAGCAGCTCAGTCATTGGGAGCGACACCCTTAGATGCGTTTGTGAGTGTTATCATTCCGATGTCATTGCGAGGGTTTATATCAGCTATGGTTCTAACATTTGCCCACACCATTGGTGAATTTGGCATTGTGCTTATGGTTGGCGGTAATATCCCCAACGAAACCAAAGTTATTTCAATTGCTATATATGAGCATGTTGAAACACTTGAGTATGCTCAAGCCCATTTGTGGTCTGCATTCCTTCTTCTCATGTCGTTCGCTATTCTTTTGGGCGTATACACTCTCAATAAAAGGTTTCGACTAAATGTCGGCTAATCGGCTTTATTTGGACATTGAAAAGAAATGGGAAAATTTCAATATAGAAATTTCTCAAGAATTTTCATTTGAGGCACCTGTCGCAATATTTGGTGCGAGTGGTTCGGGAAAAAGTTCCCTGCTTCGAATGATTTCAGGTTTGGAAACGCCTGATAACGGCTCAATACGATCCAGCGATGGCAGAGGAATAGAAACTGTTTGGTATGATCGCAAACAGAAAATCGATGAAGCAACGCATAAACGACAAATAGGGTATCTATTTCAAGATGGAAGGCTATTTCCTCACCTTTCACCTATAGAAAACCTGAAATATGCCGACAAACGAAGCAAACATCAGAATTCTCAACTCTCTCTAGATTCAGTCATCGAAAACCTCAATTTGTCATCATTGCTGGATAAGACCAGCAGAGAATTATCTGGAGGGGAAACGCAAAGAATTGTTTTGGGTAGAACATTGCTTTCACGCCCATCACTTTTACTATTGGATGAACCACTTACGGGACTTGATAGGGAGAGAAAAACTGAGATTCTTCCGTACTTAGAGAGCCTCCAGTCTAATTTTTCCATTCCTATAATATTAGTCAGTCACGATATAGAAGAAGTTTTGCGCCTTACAGGTTCTACTTTAATCATATCTGAAGGTAGGAAAATTGCTTTTGGTAAAACTCAAGAAGTTTTCGTTGAAAAACCTTTGGAACACCTACAAATTTTTACGCAATCAGATTCTTCTTTATTTGTAGGCGTTGTCAAAAACATCGACAAAGAGATGATGCTTGCTGAAATAGATGTATTAGGGCAGCAATTGTTTCTACCTCAACGTTTTCCTTTAAAGGTTGATCAGAAAATCGCTATCAAAATTCGTATGCAGGATGTTGGTATTGCTACAATTTATCCCCAAAATACGAGCTTTAAAAATATCATTCCATGCGTCGTTAGATCGTTCGAATTAGAAGAAACTAGTCCCTTTGGTGAAGTTGTGCTTGATGTAAATGGTCATTCTTTGAAATCTAGGATAACTCGTGCTTCTTTAATTAACCTTGGATTAAAAGCTGGAATGAATGTATTCGCATTGATTAAAAGCGCTAGCTTTCAGGATCATTCAATTTAAACCCGAGCTCATATCAAGCTTGCTTTCAAATATTAGTATCAGGTGAACATTCTCAATGGATCAGACCAAAGACCGCTCATTTATCTCTTCTGAAGATGCGATTTCCGATCTCATTAGACTAATGGAAAGACTTCGCGATAAAGAAACCGGCTGTCCGTGGGATTTGGAGCAAACTTTTGAATCTATCGTTCCTTATACAATTGAAGAAGCCTATGAAGTTGCTGAAGCTGTCAATAGAAATGACATGCAGGAACTTCGGGATGAGTTAGGCGATTTATTTCTTCAAGTGGTTTTCCAAAGTCAAATCGCAAAAGATCAGGGTGAATTTGATATTCAAGATGTTGCGCGTTCCATCGTCAATAAGATGGTTCACCGTCATCCACACGTTTTCGGGAGTGTCGAAATTGAAAACTCTGAAGCCCAAACAAGTCATTGGGAAGAGTTGAAAGCTAAAGAACGTGAAAACAAATCAGATGATAAAACTCCAGTTTCTGCACTTGATGGCGTAGCGTATGCGTTACCATCCCTGACAAGGGCTGAGAAACTTTTAAAACGGGCTGCTAGAGTAGGATTTGACTGGCCATCTGCAAAAGAAGTTACAGATAAACTTCAAGAAGAATTGAGGGAACTTGAAGAAGCTGCCACACAAAATGATCAAGCCCATGTAGAAGAGGAAATGGGTGATATACTCCTTGTTGTGGCCAATCTTGCCCGAAAGCATAATGTTGACCCAGAAAGCGCACTTCGCGCAGCAAATGCTAAATTTGTAAGCCGCTTTCAAGCAATGGAAGAACGTGCAAGAGAAATAGGCTCCGACTTTTCACAACTCAGTCTATCTGCTCAATCTGACCTCTGGCAGCAAGTAAAAGCTACTGAGACCAAATAAACATCACGACCTCATCACGTTTTAGGATTTAGATGATAATATAACTAAATTCATATCCAAGTCTGGATGCTCATGCGCAAATTCATTGAGTTCACGAACAGACAACTGCACACGGATAATGACATTTCCATTCTCATCAACCGTTTCATTGGAAATATCACAATTTTGATGAAGCCAAGAACGCGCACGCCCATATTTTGGTTCAATCTTCAGCTCAAATTCACGCGTTGAAGCAAATAGCTTGTCTTGCACCATTTGCATGAGATCATCTAAGCCCTCACCTGTCGTCGCCGAGGTCAAAGCGATATCATCTCGATTTTCCACGGTTGTCTTTAATGCGGTCAGCACATCATCACTCAAAGCGTCTGATTTATTCCACACTTCAATCACTGGAGGACGATCAGCATTCAAATCTTGTTCTAGTTTCGTAAGAACATCATTGACATCACTAGATTGCCTGTCAGTTTCAGGATGACTGATATCTCTTACGTGCAGTAATAAATCCGCTTCAATAGCTTCTTCAATTGTTGCTCTAAAGCTTTCGATCAGGTGAGTTGGGAGGTCCGTAATAAAACCAACCGTATCAATCATTGAAATCTTTTTGCCACTGCTCAACTCAACATCACGTGCAGTTGGATCAAGGGTTGCAAATGGCATATCAGCTGCAAATACACTCGAATGCGTTAGTGAGTTAAACAGAGTAGATTTTCCCGCATTCGTATAACCAGCAAGTGCAACTATTGGCGCGCCGCGACGTTTACGCCCAGCCCTTTGAAGTCGCCTCGTCCGACGAACAGCTTCAAGGTCAGATTTTAGTTTTGCGATTCTGCCGTCCAACATCCGTCGGTCAGCTTCCAATTGGCTTTCACCCGGACCCGCTAGGAATCCTGTTCCACCTCTTTGACGTTCTAAGTGTGTCCAGGTTCTTACTAGCCTAGAGCGTTCATATAATTGACGCGCCATTTCTACTTGCAATCGCCCTTCAGCAGAACGTGCTCTCACTCCGAATATTTCAAGTATAAGACCGGTTCGATCCATTACTTTAACATTCAAAGTGTTTTCGAGGTTTCGCTGTTGAATGGGGGAAAGCGAGCAATCGACGACGAGTAAATTGCCTTCGCAATCATCTAGCCTCTCACTGATGAGATCTAATTGACCGGCACCAAATAATTTAGCAGCATTGGGCTTTCTAATGCGGACAGCATCAGTAAAGCCCAATTCTACACCTAAGGCTTCAACAAGGCCTTGAGTTTCTTCGATCCGTGATTGATCATAGATTGGAGCATCAAACAATGCTGGAATGACTATTCCAGCTATTTGAGTTGGCACCGAGATATCTATTAAATTGGATGTATTCACGCTTCGTCGGAAGAGCCATCATCACCAGTAAATAATTTTACCGGACTATTTGGTGCAATTGTCGAAATAGCGTGTTTGTAAACAAGTTGTGGCGGTCTACCATCGCCTTTTAGTAACACACAAAAGTTATCAAACCATGTGACGACGCCCTGAAGCTTGACCCCATTCATAAGGAATATAGTCAATTGGACTTTGTCTTTACGTACAGCGTTTAGGAAGGTGTCTTGAAGGTTTTGTTTTTTATCGGATGACATTTTATTATGAGCCTCTTTTCGGGACTTTGTTATTAATTTTCCGTTTTGGGTCTTGGTTTAACGTTGCGACAAACTGAGTTTTGATTCGTAAAAAGTTTATCTAGTACTATTTGCGCCAAAAATCACTAGAAAACAATGGTGCCAGCGCTAAGACTTCAATACGCCCTAATATACACCCAATGGCAAGGACAAAGAGTGATGTAGAACTAGGGGATTGGTCCACGACAGCTGCATCCATAAGCGGACCAGCATTTGCGATCGCGCCAATGGCACCCCGAAAAGCATTTTCGACATTCAATCCAGTCAATGCCAGCAACATGCCTAGAATAATAGCGGCACCAAGATAGGCTATTAAATAAACCCATACGCCGACAACAATGGCATCTGCGCGAGTCCGCCCTTGGAACTTAAGTTTTGCTGTAGAATGTTCAAATGATAACCTTTTGAACTCAGTTAGCGCACGACTAAATAAAACCAATACGCGTGTCATCTTTAAACCGCCAGCTGTCGAAAGAGCTGCAGCACCTACAAAGACAAAAACATCAGGAATAGGTTGTGGTAGGATATCAAGAACTTTTTCACTTCCCGTTACATTCATTCCCGAAGTAGACACAAAAGAAAGTGCCTCAGAGATCAAACGAAAATCAAACTTCTGTTTTGAGATAGCCATTAGCAATACAAAGGCCAGTACGCCAAGTATTAGAATCTGCGTTTCGGTATCTCTTAGGTAAACTCTCCAACTGCTTTGCCTTAAAATATCCGCGTGAAGAGCGATATTTGTTGCACCGATAAAAAGTAAAAGCGTTATGACAGCCGCCGCTGCGGGAGAATATGCGTAAGCACCAGCTGCTCCACTCAAAGTCGCGCTGGTTGATATCGCAGCTAGGCTACGTGTGAAAGCATCAATAAATTCAGCGCCTGCCAACACAATGGCGAATGTCCCAATAATAGCAGCTATCCCATAAACCAGTGCTACAGTCGCCGTAATTCTACCAATACGCCCGAATAGATCGTCTCTAGTTAGCGTTAAGAGATGCGACCTGTGCACGCCAGGACCAGACAAATTTAAGGCAGCTAGTACGATAACTGCCATAACCACCCCCAATACACCGCCGATAAACTGCAAAATAGCGCGCCAGTAGCGTATTGAATCAGGTTGAACAGCTTCTCCAGCGGTTGTTCCTGTGGTCGTTAGATTGGAGACGGCTTCAAAACTTGCTTCGATCCATGAATTCGAAACACCCGACGCCCAGAAAGGGGGAGCGGCTATAAGCGGCATCAAAAACCAAAAACCAAGTACGAATAGAAGACCTTCCCTTGCTCCGGTTTTGGCAGGAACATCCCACAATAATATTAGAAATGACCCGCCTAAAAAAGTACCGAGAACTCCAGAAAACAGAAAACCACGCGCTGATGAAGCATCACCTGAGATGGATGCGAACAATCCACATAGCAACGCACAGGCACCTATGACGATAGCTGTTAGCCCAAGATGCTTGAGAACACTTGAAAGGTTCAATATTGTCTTCCCTTCCTTAGAGCCTAGTAATATTCAAGCTTAACGCGGAAAAGTTGATCGACTTTTCGGGCCATTTCTTTTTCTGCAAAAAGAATAACCGTATCTTGAACCTTTACGCGGTTAGATAGGTCTATTGGCTTGCCGTCTCGAATAAGTGCACCAGCGGAAATGCCTTCGGGCAATTCCTCGGCAACTAAACTCATACCCACTAAAGGTGCCGTTTCTTTAACTATACCTTCAACAACTTCAGCAGCACCATTTTCAAGTGATTTGAGATTAGACAATCTTCCTTGTCTCAATTTCAAAAGAATTTTCGAAACAGTGATCGACCTTGGATCTATCAAGACATCGATACCGACATTAGATTTGATGTTTGCCAAGTCAGCTTCATTTACGAGAGAAACAACCTTCTTCGCACCGATATTTTTAGCAAGCGCACCTAAAAGAAGGTTGGTTTTATCATCATTGGTAAGGCCAACGACTAAATCAGCATTTGAGACACCAGCTTCTTCGAGTAATTCTGGATCCAAGCCATCTCCATGCAGCACAATTGTTCTTTCCAATGCTTCAGCAGCATGGTTTGCTCGCTCACTATCTTTTTCTATCAAACGCACTTTAACCGTGTGTTTTAGCCGACCATTCTTCGTGTCTCTCTTGTGCGTTTTTTCCAATTGTTTGGCTACATTTAGGCCGATATGACCACCACCAACAACGACAACATGTCGGCTTTGCCCTTCAGACAAGCCAAGAATATCAAACATATGTTCAATTTTGTCCGTTGGGATGATCCAATAGATACGATCACCTAGCTTTATTTTATGATTGTCTTTTGGTGCAAATAATCTTTTGTCTCGGCCAATTCCAACAATGTGCGCACCGCTGTCTGGACATAACTCATATACATCCTCCAGACGTACTTCATGCATTGGAGAGTTTTTATCGGTGATTTCAACACCGAGGAGCTTGACTACGCCGCCTTCGCTTGAGCTTAAAATTCCCATATCTGCGGAAAGAAAAGCACCAGGCGTCATAAGCCCCTGCAAAATGGACTCACTTACTTCTGATTCTGGCGATATATGCATATCAATTGGCAGGTTATCGCGAGTAAATAAGTCTGAATATGCGGGATGCGTATATGCCTGACTTCGAATTCTTGCAATTTTGGTCGTAACTTTAAAAAGCGAATGTGCCACTTGGCACGTTACCATATTGACTTCATCTGAATATGTTACCGCAATAATCATTTCTGCGTTGTCAGCGCCAGCTTCCGCCAAGATAGCTGGATATGCAGCATGCCCAATAGTTGTTCGAACATCAAAGCGCGTTCCAACCTGCTCTAGAAGCTTTGCATCGGCGTCGATCATTGTCACGTCATGATCCAAAGAGAGCCTTTCGGCTATACCTTGACCGACGCGCCCAGCTCCACAAATGATAATTCGCATGTTTTTCTATCCAACACTGAAGTGTTAAAGCTTCTCTGAAGATGTATCTACACCCAAAGCTTTTAGTTTGCGATGCAGAGCAGATCTCTCCATACCAATAAAAGCTGCTGTTCGAGAGATATTTCCGCCGAAACGCGTAATTTGTAGCGTAAGATATTCTCGTTCGAATTTTTCTCGAGCTTCCCGAAGAGGTAGAGAAATGGTATCCATGGAAGCTGTGTTGCTTCCATCACCACTTCTATCAATTGGAAGATGGTCAGGCATTATTTGCTGGGAAGAATCCCCACCTGCAAGTATCAAAATACGTTCAACCACATTTCTTAGTTGGCGTACATTTCCAGGCCATTCTGATGATTGAAGTACAGCTAAGGCTTCTTCAGAGAAACTTCTAGCAGGCAGTCCAGAAGATTCACCAATACGCTTAGCAAAGAAAACTGCTAAATCAGCAATATCCTCACGACGACTCTCAAGAGAAGGCACATTTATTGGCACCACACTAAGGCGATAATAAAGATCTTCCCTGAACCGTCCCACAGATATTTCATCTTGAAGATTACGGGCTGTCGAAGAAATCACTCGGACATCGACTTTTACGTCGGAATTCCCATTTTCTCGCTTAAAACGTTGATCTATTAAAACTCTAAGTATTTTTGATTGAGTTCCTGCCGGCATATCCGCAACTTCATCTAAAAGCAGAGTTCCGTTGTGTGCCTGTTCAAACAGACCTATTTTCCTTGGTCGTCCGGTTTGATCTTCTTCTCCAAACAACTCCATTTCCATGCGTTCAGGTGCGATAGTTGCTGCATTCACAACGACAAATGGACCATCATTTCTTGAAGAATTAGCATGTATCATCCTAGCCACGAGTTCTTTTCCTACACCGGGAGGACCTGAAATAAGGACTCGACTATTGGCAGGTGAAACTTTGGCTATCGCAGCTCTTAATTGTTGCGTTGCCTGACTGTCACCTATCAATTGATCGCTTATAGCTGTTTGTGATTTAAGTCGTGTATTTTCTCTGCGCAATTGAGCTGCTTCTAGGGCTCTTTGCACTAGCACTAATAATTTATCTGAGTTGAACGGCTTTTCTAGATAATCATATGCACCGTTTCGAATTGCTGTAACCGCAGTTTCTACAGTTCCATGCCCTGACATAATGATTATCGGCATATTGGGATCTAATTCTTTCAGCATTGAAAGAATTTCCAAACCATCAAATTCTGACCCTTTTAGCCAGACGTCTAACAGCACAAGATTTGGTGCACGTTCTCTAACTGCATCCATAGACTGCTTTGCATCAGCAGCAGTACGGACTTTGTAGCCTTCATCTTCTAGAATACCACCGACTAGCTCTCGAATATCCGTTTCGTCATCAACCACTAAGATTTCAAACGCCATCATGCTACTCCTTCACTTGAGGGGGTTAATTCCTCATCTTCATTAAGTACGGTAAGTGGCAAACTGATATTCACACGTGCGCCAGATTCCGCTAATTCATTATCCCCTAGGGTTATTTCGCCGCCATGATCTTCGACAATACGACTTACAATCGCCAAACCGAGACCAACCCCCGTCTCGCGTGTTGTTACATATGGCTCCAACAAGCGGCTTCTGTCTTCAACGGGAAACCCAACCCCAGTATCTCGAACAGTTAAAATTGCTTTTTCAGACATAACTTCCAGATTTATAGAAACAGAACCAACTTTAATCTCACCAGTGAGTATGTGCCGTTCGACAGATTCACGTGCATTTTTGATGATGTTTGTTAGCGCTTGACCAAGCAGACGTTCATCGCCTGTCATCATACTTTTTTGTTCTGGAACTGTAGCAACAATAGCAACTGTAGGTGATGCCAAACGTTGTGCAAATGCAATATTTTGAACAAGCTCATTCAAGTCAAACGGAGCTAAAGTCGGTTTTGGCATACGTGCAAAAGAAGAAAATTCTTCAACCATGCGACCAATATCTCCAACTTGACGCAAGATCGTGTCGGTACAGCTATCAAAAGTGTCCTTATCTATAGTAATTTGTTTGCCAAAACGCCTTTGTATCCGTTCGGCAGAAAGCTGTATTGGTGTTAGCGGATTTCTAATTTCATGCGCAATTCTGCGAGCTACATCTTTCCATGCGGCTTGCCTTTGCCCAGCGACCAATCTGGTCGTATCATGGAATGTAACGACAAAGCCACTCATTTCAGCTTCAGGAGAAATTCGAACGTGAATATCTCTAGTTCCTCGACCAGACGTAATCTGAATATTAGATCCTATTGCTTCACTAGATTCTACAGCTTTGCGGAGGGCAGATAAGAATTCCGGTGCGACTTCATGTAATAGAGCGCCCTGAAGCATTTCAGACGATAGCTCTAATAATCTACCGGCTGACGCATTAGCGAGTGTTATTTTAAAGAGCGGGTCTACGCGTATAACGCCTGCTTCAACACCCGATAACACCGTCTCAATAAATTCAGAACGCCCTTCTGCTTCTAGCCTAGCAGAGTCTAGATCTCTTCTTTGGCGTGATAAACGCATAGTCATCTGGTTGAACGCTTGAGAAAGGTCGTCTATTTCATCTCGACCTTTAGGACGATCCAATCGCACCGATAGATCACCGTCTCGTACTGACCTAGCCGCTGCTGCTAAATCTCCGATTGGCGTTGCAATTTGCCCAGCGGCATACATCCCCAACCAAGCTGTGCCTAAAAGGACGAGTAAAGCTGACTCGATGTAAGACAGCACAAAAACTGTTCTTAAACTGTCTTTTCGAAGTCCAGCAGCCCGATATTCTTCTAAACCTGCTTGTGTTGCTTTTAGTTGTTTACCGACCGAAATCGGACCTTGGCTCGCGCTATATAGGTATGCATTTGGATAAGCTGTAAGCCGTGTAAGCGTACTCACTACAAAGTCTTCTGAAACACTCACTGCGTCTTTGCCATTTTTTGCGGCAATCCAGTTTAGCTCGGACATCGGCCCTATTGTCAGAGGTGTGTCATTTTGCGTTGAAAATACTATTTCCTTCTGAGAATTGTAAATGGCAAGTACGGGAAGATTTCTCAATTGAGATTCCGCTGTCAAAAATTCTTTGAACTGCAAAGGAGCTTCCGTAAACGCAGCTACCACTGACGCATCATTTAAGTCTTTTGCCGCTTCAGTTACATTACTCCGCACATCACTTATGACCGCTGTAAAGGAAGCATTTGCAGCATCGGAAGCATTTTCGATTACGGCGTATACTCTTTCAGAGAACCAATTCTCGACACTTCTGTTTATTAGTGTCCCAAGTAACGCTGCGATTATCGTAGGAACCATTGCAGCTAGCCCGAATAATGCAATAATTCTTAGTCGAAGTCTGGCGCCACCTTGGGTGCTTCTATTCTCTCGAAAAAGTCGATAGATCCTCGCCATTAATGCAGCAGCAAGTATCAAGATAATGAACAGATTGGCCACAAGAAGCCATGTCATCATGGGGCTGCCGGCCGTAGATGTGTTCCCGACATCAGCAACAGATAGGTACGTCGCGAAAGTAGCTACGATTGCAGAAATCGCAAATAGAGCACGCAGCACAGCAGTCCCTACAGGACCATAATTTGTTGGAGATATGAGTTTTATTCTAGGGGTTCGCATTTATGCTTACTAAACTACGTGTCGCAACTGAGACACACTGATACATAAACGCAACACACGGGTTCGTAAACACTTATCTGCGTGAACACATTTAAGTGCACACGCAGAAAGTTTTAATTATCTTCGATTATTCTTCATCAGAAATCTCTAAGCTATTGATTTTAGATCTTAAAGTGTTCCTGTTTAACCCAAGTAATGAAGCAGCGCGAACCTTATTTCCATTCGTTGCAGCAAGCGCCAACTTCAAAAGAGGACGTTCAACTTGCTCAATTACATTTTGATAAATCGTACCTTCAGATTCATTTGCAATACTTAGCCTTGCCATGAAATGTCTAGACAATAACGCCTCTACCTCAGCCTCAAATGCATCCGTTTTTGTCTCTGGTTTTGTTCCAGAACGCATTTCTCGTTCAATTTCTCGGGCGGATATTACTGGTTCCGGACTCAAAGCAGCAAGGCGGCGGATCAGGTTTTCCAATTCTCGAACGTTACCAGGCCAATCATAGGCTGACAAAAGGTCATACGCAGATTTATCAAGTTGCTTTTCTGGTAAACCTTCTCTTTTTGCGCGTACTAAGAACGCAGCGGCAAGCTCTAAAATGTCTTCCTTTCTTTCACGAAGAGGTGGAAGAGATAGAGAGACAACATTTAGCCTGTAATACAGGTCTTCTCGAAATAACCCTTGTTCTACAAGATTGCGAAGATCGTGCTTTGTTGAAGCAATGATTCTTGCATCTGATTGTCGAACAGGACCACCGCCATGTGAGGAGTATTGTCCATCTTGTAAAAATCTGAGCAATCGGGTTTGAGCTTCCAATGGCATATCACCTACCTCGTCGAGATAAAGTGTTCCACCGTTTGCTTCGCCGACACGTCCGGGAGAAGATGCCTCACCATCAATATTTACCCCAAAAAGATCAGCTTCAACTTGTTCTTTTTGTAAAGCGGCGAGACTAACCGCAACGAAAGGACCAGACTTTCTTTTTCCAAGGTCATGAATGGCACTCGCACATAGATCTTTACCAGTACCACTTTCACCTTCAATCAACACCGTTAAATCTGTATTCATCACCCGCGCAATTACACGATACACGTTTTGCATAGGTGTAGAGCGCCCAATTAATGGAAGTGCTTCGTCTTTTTCTGCCTTCCGGCTAGCGGGTTCAATTCCTTTCAATGACCGCTTTTGAAGCGCGCGTTTTACAGAATCTGCCAATACATCAATATCAAATGGCTTTGGCATATAATCGTAAACGCCATGATCAGATGCCATTGTTGCTGTTAATACGGTGCTTTGTCCGCTTATAACGATAATAGGCAATTCAGGCCGCTCTTGGCGGATTTTCGGCATTATATCGAAGATTGATTCATCAGGCATATAGACATCTGTAATTAACAAATCTCCTTCTCCTGCCTCAATCCACTTCCACAGTGTTGACGCTGTGTTTGTCGATCTAACGTGATACCCTTCTTGAGCGAGGGTTTGGCTGACAACTAAACGTACGCTCGAGTCGTCATCTGCGACTAATACTGTAGGACCACTCACTATGATTTACCTTTATGTTTTTGATTTTGTTATAGGCAGCAACAGCTTAAAGCATGCTCCTGTAGAAGAATTGTCAAGTTCTACAAATCCGCCATGAGCTGATATAATTTCAGCAACAACTGTCAGGCCTATCCCTTCGCCTGATTGTTTAGTTGAGAAAAATGGGGTGAAAATTTTATCCGCAACAGATTTTGGTACACCGGGGCCATTGTCTTTGATCGAAACTTCTATAGCACCTGACCGGGTGATTTTTTCCCCTTTTCCATGACGCATACTCACGCCCGCACGATATCGAGTCTCTATGTGAATATGCCCATTGTCCCTAGTGTCTGTGATGGCTTCAGCAGCATTTTTGACGAGGTTCAAACAAGCTTCATGTATATGGTCTGGGTCAACGAAAATATCGGGCAATGACGGATCAAATCTGAAAGTTAGTTTTACGTTCTCCGCAAAACTTGCAGATGACATTTCCATAATTCTATCTAGAACTTGGTGAATATTCGTCATGGTAGGCCGAGGTCTGAAAAACGTTTCAAATGCAGCGAATCGATCAACAAGGCGCCCTATCCTAGCGCCCTCTTCCTTAATCAAAGTCAGCATAGACATTTGGTCATTGCGAGCCTGACGCGCGAGTAATTGCGCGGCACCCACTATACCAGCAAGAGGGTTTTTGACTTCGTGTCCCAGTATTCTAGCTACCTCAGCCATAGCGGCTGATTGACTTTTTGATTCATGATCCGCTTGATGGGCTGTTGGCGAAAGGCTTACCGCAATAATATCTTCGTTTTGAGACAGAGCGGCAGTCGCATCAATATGAATTGGTGAGATAAATGGGCCTGATAATACGATGTTTCTAGCAAATACAGTTCCTCCATCTTTCGCAGCTCTATGAATCAAATCAACTATCGGAGAATCTTTTGCAGTTAATTTTTCAAGAGGATTGCCTTTAAGAAGTGCAATGCTTTGGCAAAGCAGAGTTTCTGCCATGGGGTTGGCAAATTCAATGATGCCATCTAAATTTACACTGAGCGCAGCTACAGGAAGCGTATCAAGGATTTGTTCAGATAAGGTCATTTTAGTTGACATTAAACAAGCTCCTCAGTTCTACAAATGGCAGTTTTAGGAGCTTCCAAAGACGTAATTGCTGAAATGACATCATTTTCTGAGCTGATGCGGCAAAACCGTCCCCTAAGCTCATTTCTATCTTCAGTGTTTAGTCGAATTTCTTTGGAATAATCTATAAAAGCCGCGAGGTGCTTTCTAAAAACTCTAACACCTAACCGGTCTCCATAAAGCAAAACACTATCAGACACTTGTTCACATAAAGAACTCAATTTTTCAGACCAAGTTGGCTCAATGTAGGGACGGTTAGCCAAGTCGGAAGCTATTTTACCAAGCAACCAAGGCCGTCCCAAAGCTGCTCTTCCAATCATCACACCATCGGCTTGTGATAATAAAATAGCTTGTTTGGCTGTTTTAGATGAATCTATGTCACCATTCACGATAAGCGGCAAATTCGATGCTAATTTGACCTCTTTTACTTTATTCCAGTCAGCTTTCCCAGTATAAAACTGACATCGCGTACGACCATGCACTGTGATAAGTTTAACGTGTTCTTCTTCGCATATTTTGGCCAAGGCTGGAGCATTTAAGGTGTCATCGTCCCACCCCAGACGCATTTTCACACTCACGGGTAGTCCACCACCTTCACGTGCCGCAATGATTAGTTCACGCGCCAAATCAAGATCTCGCATCAAAGCCGCGCCAGACTGACCGCCTGTTACCTGCCGCGATGGACAACCCATATTGATATCGATTATGTCTGCACCTGCTGAAGCACTTATTCTTGCCGCTTCATACATCCATTTAGGGTCTCGACCTGCCAATTGCACAACGAAGGGAAAAGTGTTTTCAGGTTTCGTTATTCGCCAGACCATGTCTTGACGACCTGTGGCCAATTCTGAACCTGCTATCATTTCAGTTATAACGACAGGAGCACCAAACCTTGACGCTTGGCGACGAAACGGCGCATCGGTAGCACCTGACATCGGAGCTAAAAAAACCGCGTCATTAATTTCAACATCGCCAACAGATATCATTACAAATTCCAAAACGGCTTACATAGCCTAATTATTGTGCATTTTATATGCATATAGCAATCTATCAAGGCCATTTAGCGCAGCTTGATGATTAATATAGAGGCAGTCACCGAGATGTCACATAATACAGCAATTATCGTCGCAGCTGGCACTGGCTCCCGCTCCGGCCTTTCTACACCCAAACAGTTTGCGATGCTCAACGGACGCCCAGTCCTTGATTGGAGTCTTAGAACTTTTTCAGAATGCGGAAAATTTGACGAGATTGTTGTCGTTATTTCCGATGAATACCTGCAAACAGCTAAAGAAATCTGCCAACCATATAATAACATTTCTATTGTTCTAGGCGGTAAAGAGCGAGCGGATAGTGTCAGGAATGCGCTTAAGCACATTAAACCCAACTCTCCAGACATTGTTCTAATTCACGATGCTGCCAGACCAGGTGTGAGTTTAAAGATTATAGACTCACTGTTTGAGGCTTTGATTGATTATCTAGCTGCTGCTCCAGCACTTCAAATGATGGATTCTATAAAAAAAGTAGGTGCCGATGGAAAACTTGAAACATTGGACAGATCCCCTGTGCGTCGCATCCAGACTCCTCAAGCTTTTCGATTCAATACTATCTGGCAAGCGCAGAATGGAAAATCATCGCAATTTGTAGATGATTTGGAGGCAGTCGAATCATTAGGTGCCGATATCGCGCTTATTCAGGGTGAAAATAGCTTAGTAAAAATAACGCTGCCAGAGGACTTTGAGATGGCTGAAAAACTACTTCAAAACAGCTTAGAGATTAAGAATATTCTTCCTAGAATAGGAAACGGCTATGACGTTCATGCTTTTGAAGACGGTCAATCTGTCACTCTATGCGGTCTAGAAATCCCCCATTCAGCATCTCTTAAAGGGCACTCTGATGCCGATGTTGCGTGGCACGCATTAACAGATGCAATATATGGCGCGCTAGCCGAAGGAGATATCGGAACACATTTTCCACCAAGTGATGTGAAATGGAAAGGTGCTGCATCAAAAGTGTTTTTGAAGCATGCCGTTGAACTAGCAGACTCAAAAGGGTTTATGATTGCAAATGCTGATATAACAATTATTTGCGAAGCTCCCAAAATAAAACCACACAGCATGACAATGCGCGATATTACATCTAAAATATTGGGTATTCCATTAGATCGCGTAAGTGTTAAAGCTACGACCACGGAAAAATTAGGATTTACCGGACGAAAAGAAGGTATTGCTGCTCAAGCAAGCGTTTTACTTGTTTCAAGTGAATAACCTATAATTCAATAACATTAGGGTGTTTTTATGTTTGACAACCAATTGATTGAAGAAGCTCGTAAATTCTTAAGAGCAGCCCAAACTCAAAAATTAACTCTAGCTACTGCAGAGAGTTGTACAGGGGGACTACTTGCTGGACTAATAACTGAAATTCCCGGCTCATCTCAAACTCTCGAACGCGGTTTTGTGGTTTATACGAACCGCGCAAAACAAGATATGTTGGGCGTATCGGGTGATATTTTAGCTGACTTTGGAGCCGTATCTGAACCAACAGCAATAGCTATGGCAGAAGGTGCAATGGAACATTCTAGAGCTTCCTTAACAGTTGCAATCACAGGAATTGCTGGTCCTGGCGGCCAAACTCCAATGAAACCTGTCGGATTAGTACACATTGCCGCCAAACGCCGAGATAGAGAAACGTTGCATGAAGCATGTCATTTTGGTGATATCGGTCGTTCCAATGTCCGTCGCAAATCTATGGAAGTAGCGCTTGAGCTTTTGATGCGGCTTGCTCAGTAAAAGTCACTCGGAATAACGTTTTCTTGCTTCTTCTATGAAGACATCCATTAAAACGGTAACCGCCCTATTGAAATTAGCCTTCATTAATGCGTGTAGGAGAAAGTTGGAAAACTCAAATCTAATTTTAAAATCAACTTCGCAGCCTTTTTCATGGTCAGAAAATTGCCAGCTATTTTCAAGATATTTGAACGGCCCTTTGACGAGTTGAACATTGACTTTATTTTCCAATAGGCTCTTTTTAACGTCGGTTGTGAATGTTTCCGAAAACCCTTTAAACCCAACAGCGGCTGTTGCTCTGCCTTCCCATCCAGCTTCTGAATCGGCCTCTGACACAACTTTTAATGATCTTATCCAAGGTATGAATTCTGGATAACTTTTTACATCAGAAACCAATTCAAGCATTTGCTTGGCCCGATATGGTACGACGATAGATTTAGTAACAACCGTCATATCTTATTTTTTGGCGTTCATTTTTTCTCGAGCTTCTCTCAATTGCGCGAAATCTTCTCCGGCATGATACGAAGAACGCGTCAGAGGGCTTGCTGACACCATGAGAAAGCCTTTTGAGCGAGCAATTGTCTCGTATGTTTTGAATTCTTCTGGCGTTACAAACCTGTCGATCGCAGCATGTTTTCGTGTTGGCTGCAAATATTGACCAATTGTCAAAAAATCAATTCCTGCAGAACGCATATCATCCATCACCTGCATAACTTCTTCTTTGGTTTCACCCAAGCCAACCATTATACCAGATTTCGTAAACTGGTTTGGATCGCGTTGTTTCACCTGATCGAGCAATTTAAGAGAATGATAGTAGCGTGAACCGGGGCGAATGGATAAGTACAGCCGCGGAACAGTTTCTAGATTATGGTTAAAAACATCTGGTTTTGCATCAATGACGATATTGGCAACGTCACCTTTTCGTAAAAAATCAGGCGTCAGTATCTCAATGGTGGCATTGGGGGCTTGTTCACGAATCGAACGAATCGTTTCAGCAAAATGAGCAGCTCCACCATCTTCTAAATCATCACGATCAACTGATGTAATAACGACGTGCTCAAGTCCCATTTCTGCAACGGCCAGACCCACTCTACGAGGTTCATCTGCATCTAATGGATTTGGTTTACCCGTACGAACATTACAAAAGGCACACGCGCGTGTACATGTGTCCCCCATAATCATCATTGTTGCGTGTTTTTTAGTCCAACATTCCCCTATATTGGGGCATCCCGCTTCTTCACAAACAGTTGTGAGGTTACCTTCAGTCATGATCTTCTGAGTTTTTGCAAACTCAGCACCCATAGGTGCCTTCACCCTGATCCAGTCGGGTTTTTTTAGAACCGGCGTATCGGGACGCTTTTGTTTTTCAGGATGGCGCACGTCTGGTTTGGATGCGCGGCGATCTTTTAGCGTGTTGAAGAGTTCTGTCATGTTCGGAAAATGGGCCTGATTTATATTAGGATCAAGTATAGTGATGAATTAGAGCTTGTCGACATGTTAAAATATTTCGTATCCATACCTTAAAAGTATCACAACAAGTGATCAACACGTCGGATGGGAGTAGGAAATGTCAAATCTAGATGTGTCTTTCGACATTAGAAAAGCACAGAAAAATATATTTGGTGCATTACTCGATGCTCGTTCAAAAGTCGGCGGAAAGAAAATTATCATTGAAGACTCTGATGGTAGACAACTCAGTTATACAGAAATTGTCAGAGCAAGCTTTGCCCTTGGAAGTGCACTAACTAAAGGAAGAATGAAAGAAGAAACTATGGGAATCATGCTCCCTACCGGAGCTGGTTCTATCATCTCTTTCTTTTCTCTCAATGCTTATGGCCGCATACCGGCTATGCTTAACTTCACCGCCGGAAGTGCAAATATCAAAGCAGCTTGCAAAGCTGCAAATATAACAAACATCATTACCGCACATCAGTTTGTAGAAAAAGCAAACCTAAAAAACCTTGTTGATGAACTCAAGAATGAACTCAATTTCATCTACTTAGAAGACGTCAGAGAGTCGCTTACATTTATGGACAAAATCAAAGGTGGTTTGGGTCCATTCATACCTTGGCTATTTCGTTCACAAGCGCATTGGGATTCTCCTGCTGTAACTCTTTTCACATCAGGCACTGAAGGTAGTCCCAAAGGAGTTGTTCTTTCACATGCCAATCTAGTGTCTAATGTTTTTCAAATTATTCAACATGTTGAAGGCATGCTCACGCCTAAAGATATCATGTATAATCCACTTCCAACTTTTCACTGTTTTGGACTAACAGCTGGGGTCATGATAGGATTACTTACAGGAATGAAGGTCGTCCTTCACCCCTCTCCTTTGCAAGTGAAAGAAATCCCTAAGCGAATAGCTGACACTAAAGCTACGATTCTTTTTGCAACAGACACTTTTCTCAACCAATACGCCAGAGCCTCCGGCAATGAGGAATTAAGTTGTTTACGATATGTCGTCTGTGGTGCTGAAAGCGTCAAAAAAGAAACTAGAGATTTCGTCAAAAAGAAATTTAATGTCGATATTCTCGAAGGCTATGGAGCGACAGAAGCAGCTCCTGTTCTTGCCGTGAACCAACCAGATTTTAATAGACCAGGCACTGTAGGAAGGCCCCTTCCTGGTATTGTGGTCGAATTTGAGCCTGTTGACGGCATCGTTGGTGCGGGACGAATGAAAGCGAAGGGGCCCAATGTTATGCTTGGGTATCTATCTGAAGATGATCCCATGGTTCTAAAACCAATCGAAGATGGATGGCACGATACCGGCGACGTTGTTAGTCAAGACGAAGACGGCGCTCTGACAATACGCGGACGCATCAAGAGATTTGCAAAAATTGGTGGAGAAATGGTGTCGTTGGCAGTTGTGGAAAATTGCGCTCAAAGTGTATGGCCAGAACACAACCATGCTGCGGCGGTTTTACCAGATCCCCGCAAAGGCGAGCAAATTATACTTCTTACGACGAATGATAACGCAGATAGAATGGATTTACTTCATTGGTTTCAAAATCACGGGGTCAGCGAACTTTCCCTACCTCGGAAAGTATTCAAAGTAGATGAAATTCCACTGTTAGGGTCAGGAAAAATGGATATTGGGTCCGTACAAAAACTGGCAGCTGACAGAATCAAGACCGCATAATCTCAATATTGTGAAATTACGATGCTAAGAGAAAGCTGAAATTATCTTTGAGTATTTGTTCGAATTCAAAACCGCTAATAAAAGTTGAAAAACTGATACTCCGGCAATGACTAAACCCAACGCGGCAATGTAACAACCGCCGCAGTGTAATGCACCGTTTACAGAAAATGTACTTTGGGTAACTGCATTCAAATCCTGTGTACACCATGTTGCGCCAAATACGTTATCCACTTTATTTGTAGCGCAAGAACGCATAGCCAACCCAATGCTGGTAAGTGCTGTGGCAGCGCCTAAACTTATAAAAGACCACTTATTCAACATCTTACATACCTTTTCGGCAAGACAATAATTCTGAACGCTCAAAAACCCTATAATAAATCTGGATTTCTGTCATTGCGGCAAAATGTGCCGTTGTAAAATTAAAAGAACCAGCGCATTCACAATAATAGACGGATTTATTGTGTGGTTTTTTAGCCTCATTTTAAATATGGTGAAAGCAACTCCAGATGGCTACAATGCGAGGGGGCAAACAGTGACGAATATGCAATTGCGAGGGGCAAATGGACCCGATATTAGTGTTGTGAGTGTAGGGATTTTTACGACCCTACTTGCTTTCATCACATTGTATGTAGCTTCCCGGTCGGTCGATCCAGGAATGGGTTTTCACGCTGGACTTCTATCAGCAGGATTTGTGCTCGGCACGTTAGCGCTAGTCTTTTGGTACGCTGGGCGCGACGACGAGCAAGTATTTGATCCCACAAAATATGAAGACGGTATCGTAAAAGCCGGTGTCTTTGCTTCAATGTTTTGGGGAATTGCAGGATTACTCGTCGGAGTCATTATTGCCCTGCAATTGACCTACCCCAATCTCTTTTACTTCGACCAATGGGGTTTCACGAACTTTGGTCGTCTACGCCCTTTGCACACATCTGCCGTGATCTTCGCTTTTGGAGGAAATGTCCTCATATCAAGTTCATTCTATGTTGTTCAACGAACCTGCCGCACTCGACTTGCTGGCGGTGCGTGGCCTTGGTTTGTTTTTTGGGGATATCAACTTTTCATCGTAATAGCCGCAACCGGTTATTTGATGGGGATCACACAATCAAAGGAATATGCAGAACCTGAATGGTATGCAGACCTATGGCTGACAATCGTATGGGTTGGGTATCTTTTTGTATTTCTTGGTACAATTTGGAAACGTAAAGAGCCACACATCTACGTTGCCAACTGGTTTTACCTTTCTTTTATAGTCACAATTGCAATGCTTCACATTGTAAACAATTTAACTCTGCCCGTAAGCTTATTTGGCTCAAAAAGCTATATAGCTATGGCTGGAGTTCAAGATGCCCTGACGCAGTGGTGGTATGGACACAATGCTGTTGGTTTCTTTCTGACGACTGGCTTCCTTGCCATAATGTACTACTTCATCCCCAAACGCGTAAATCGTCCGGTATATTCCTATCGCCTTTCAATCGTTCACTTTTGGTCTTTGATTTTCATATACATTTGGGCCGGTCCACACCATCTCCATTACACGGCATTGCCTCAATGGGCACAAACCTTGGGTATGACATTCTCACTTATGTTGTGGATGCCGTCATGGGGCGGAATGATCAATGGTTTGATGACGCTATCAGGTGCATGGGACAAGCTGAGAACTGATCCTGTAGTTCGAATGATGGTTCTTTCATTAGCATTCTACGGAATGTCGACTTTTGAAGGTCCATTAATGTCTGTGCGTGCTGTTAATTCATTATCCCACTATACCGAATGGGGTATTGGACACGTGCATTCAGGTGCTCTTGGATGGGTAGGTTTCATATCATTTGGCGCTCTCTATTGTATGACTCAATATCTATGGAAACGACCACGTATGTATTCCATAGCGATGGTTGAATGGCATTTCTGGGCTGCAACTTTAGGAATAGTTCTCTACATAACCTCAATGTGGGTCGCAGGAATTATGGAAGGCCTAATGTGGCGTTCATACAATGAATTCGGATTCTTGGAATACTCATTCGTTGAAACTGTAGAAGCCAAACATATTGCATACATTATCCGCTCACTTGGTGGTGTTCTTTACCTCGGCGGAGCCATTGTGATGGCATATAATTTATGGCGAACAGCACGCGGCGACACCCGCCTCTCCGAACTCAGCGATGCGGAGCGTGCAGAACTCTTAAGCAATGAACCTGTTACAACACGCGCTCCAGCGCAACCAGCAGAATAGGAGCTTTGGAACATGTCTTTGTTTAACAAACACTCATTTCTCGAAAAGCATTCATCAATACTGACAATTGGTATTTTGTTTGTTGTTGCTATCGGTGGATTAATCGAAATTGCTCCGCTCTTCTATTTGAAGAACACAATCGAAAAAGTGGAAGGAATGCGCCCCTACACACCTTTAGAACTCGCAGGCCGCAATATTTACATCAGAGAAGGTTGTTATGTCTGCCACTCACAAATGGTGCGACCTTTGCGAGATGAAGTTGAACGCTATGGTCATTACTCATTAGCTGCAGAAAGCATGTATGATCACCCGTTCCAATGGGGGTCTAAACGCACAGGGCCAGACCTCGCAAGATTGGGCGGAAAATATGCTGACACATGGCATATGGACCACATGAAAGACCCGCGATCTGTCGTTCCAGAATCTGTAATGCCTCCCTATGCATTCATGATTGGTCGACCATTGAAATTTGAAAATATTGAAGCGGACATCAAAGCCATGAAAGCGTTGGGTGTCCCCTATACAGATGAAATGGTCGAGTTTGCAAAATCTGATTTGATTGTCCAAACCGACCCTAACTCTGATTGGGAAGAAATGGTCGAGCGTTACGAAAACTTGGCTGGCCGGGAAGGTTCCGTTGCTGTTCGCGCGTTTGATGGCGATCCTGAAAACGTCACTGAAATGGACGCTTTAATCGCATATATGCAAATGCTGGGTTCACTAGTCGATTTCGATAAATACGAAGCCGACGACCTACACAATAGGAGATAGGGTTTATGACTTATCACGCTCTATCAAGCTTTGCCCAAACTTGGGGACTTCTCTACTTCGTTCTCATGTTTGCCGCTGCGCTAGCATACGCGCTTTGGCCGTCAAATAGATCTACTTTTGATGCCGCAGCAAATGTTCCTTTAGAAGATCGGGAGATTTCCGATGACAGATAATAAAAATAAAGATGTCGATGCCTTTTCCGGTGTAGAAACAACCGGCCATGAATGGGACGGTATCAAAGAGCTAAACAATCCACTGCCTCGTTGGTGGCTCTATGTCTGGTATGCCACAATAGCATTTTCTATTCTTTGGTGGATTTTGATGCCGGCTTGGCCTGCACTACCAGGGTTTCAGGGAAATACAGTCGGGGTTTGGAATCAATCTGACCGCGCTCAAGTTGGTGAAGCAGTTGGAGAACTACGCTCTGCGCGAATTGAAAATGCCCAAAAACTCATGAGTGCTTCTCTTGAAGAAATTGAGAAAACACCAGAACTACAACAATTTGCACTGGCTATGGGTGAAAGTTCATTTGGTGATAATTGTGCGACTTGTCATGGAGCTGGCGGACGAGGTGCTATTGGCTACCCAATGCTTGCTGATGATGTTTGGTTGTGGGGTGGTTCGCTAGACGATATTCAACAAACAATCACGTACGGAATTCGTTCAACCCACGATGAAACACGCTATTCTGAAATGCCAGCTTTTGGTCGAGATGGATTTATTTCCGAATCAGAAATTGATGACCTTGTTCAAAAAGTTCTTTCGCTTTCAGGGCAGGAAGCAAATACCGATGCAGTTGCACGAGCTGAAGAAAATTTTGAATATCAGTGTGCTTCTTGTCATGGTGTTGATGGTACTGGGGACCGAACATTTGGTGCGCCGAATCTAACCGATCAAGAATGGTTATATGGCGGAGATGCCAGTGCAATTCGTGAGACTATTTATAGCGCACGAAACTCCATTATGCCGCATTGGAATGAACGCTTGGATGAGGCCACCATCAAAGCGTTAGCGGTTTATGTTCACACACTTGGCGGCGGCGAATAACAATCAAAAAGTGATTCACAGCGATGTATAACAACGTCACACCTCCTCCTCCAGGACAAAGTGCCTTATACAAGGCAAGGGAACCAATATACCCTCAACTAGTCTCAGGAAAATTTCGGACCATTAAATGGGTGGTGTTGGTATTTGCACTTGCTGTTTATTACATCCTCCCTTGGTTGCGTTGGGACCGTGGTCTTGACGCACCAAATCAAGCAGTATTGGCAGACTTCGCTGGCGGACGTTTTTATTTTTTCTTTTTGGAAATTTGGCCACAAGAAATCTACTATATTACAGGTTTATTGATATTAGCATCGCTTGGATTATTTCTGGTTACATCGCTCTTTGGGCGGGTATGGTGCGGTTATGCGTGTCCACAAACGGTTTGGACTGATCTATTCATCGCCGTAGAACGAATTTTTGAAGGTGATAGAAATGCGCGCATTAAATTAGATAGAGCCCCGCTAAGCGTAAACAAAGCACTGCGCAAAGTTGGCAAGCATATTGTGTGGCTATTTATTTCATTCGCAACGGGCGGCGCACTAATTTTATACTATCATGATGCACCTACGCTTTTTGCAAACTTCTTCACAGGAGATGCTGAAGTCAGTGCTTATGTATTTGCAGGAATATTGACTTTCACGACATACGCTCTCGCCGGCACTATGCGCGAGCAGGTCTGCACTTACTTATGCCCTTGGCCTCGCATACAGGCAGCTTTAACTGATGAGCACGCTTTAAATGTAACCTATAGATGGGATAGAGGTGAACCTCGAGGTGCTCATAAAAAAAATACGAGCTGGGATGGTCGCGGTGATTGCATAGACTGTAATGCCTGTGTCGTCGCCTGCCCTGTTGGAATAGACATCCGTCATGGAGCTCAGCTTGAATGTATCCATTGTGCGCTATGCATTGACGCTTGCGATACAATAATGAAACGCGTTGATCGGCCAACTGGGCTAATTGCGTATGATACAGATAAAAATGTTCAAGCTAGATCAGAAGGTAAGCCTGCAGTTTATAATATGCTGCGCCCACGCGTTATTTTGTACGCATTTTTGATTGCTGCAATTTCTTGTATAATGGTCTATGGGCTTTCAACTCGCTCAACCTTTGAGCTCAATGTCATCAAAGATCGTTCACCACCATTTGTGAAATTATCCAATGGAGATATTCGCAATGGATATTCAATTAAACTTGTAAACAAAAAAAGCGAAGACCGAGAAGTTCTAATCACTGCATCCGGAATAAACGGTCTCGACCTTAAAATAATTGGAAATGACGATACAGACAAAACAATCATTATGTCTGGAGAGCATGTCGATAGATTCAGAATTTTAATTACTGTTCCAGAAGCAGACAAGCATAAGTCAGGCAAACACCTCATCATTGAAGCAAAGGATGTTGCGACAGGTGATATTCAAAGCAACAGAGTATTTTTTGCTATACCCAAAAGAGATGATTAATGGAAAAGACAAACTCATCAAAAACCAAACTTACTGGTAAACATGTTCTATTCATGTTTCTTGCATTTTTTGGCGTAATCTTCATTGTGAACGGAATATTTCTGTCTCAAGCAATAAAGTCCTTTCCTGGCGAAATTTCCAAAAAATCATATGTTCAAGGTATTAATTACAACGATACGATACACGAAATGCATCAACAGGTACTTTTAGGTTGGAGATCTGAAATAGGTGTGATGCACTCTGAAGACACACAAAAAAATTCAGTCCTAGTCGCTCGTTTTTTTGATAGAGACGACCAACCTCTAAATGAGTTGCAAGTAAATGCTGTTTTAAATCAGCACTCTAGTAAACATCAAAACGTGTCTTTTCCTATGCAATTTTCTACCAATGGAGAATATGCCCACCCGATAGATAGCTTAGAAACAGGCAGATGGACCGTGCAGATTGAAGTAAAAAAATCTTCTGAAATATTCTTTAAAGCACAAAAGGAGATATTCATCCCATGACTCTCTCTGGCCGTTCGATTGATTTAAATGCTTCAGAGATTGCTGGTTGTCCATCAGGCTTGGCACCCAAAGAGAGTGACGAGACTGCTCTTCTGGTTGATCCGACTGCTTTTGTGAAGAGGTCCGCTGACGAATACAGTTTGGATATTCTCGTTCGAGGCGCTAAATGTGGTGGTTGTCTTTCAAAAATAGAAAATGGCATCAGTGAATTAGCAGGCATTGATGCAGTTAGAATGAATCTGACCACCGGTCGTCTTCATGTTTCTTGGAAAACTAAAAGCCTGCAATCCGCTGATATCATATCAAAAATTTCTTCATTAGGTTACGGTGCAACCCCTTTTGACCCTGAAGAGGCAGATAACGAACACTCAAAGAGAGAACGTCAATTACTTATGGCAATGGCTGTAGCTGGTTTTGCAGCAGCTAATGTTATGCTTTTGTCAGTATCCGTATGGGCTGGTGTTGATGAAATGAACGCTGAGACCAAAGAATTTCTGCATTGGATCTCTGCGTGTATTGCCCTGCCTGTTGTTGCATTTTCGGGACGCCCGTTCTTTTCATCCGCAATATCTGCAATCCGTGCTGGTCACGTAAATATGGATGTTCCCATTTCCTTAGCTGTTTTACTAGCAGTCTGCATGAGCCTTTATGAAACTATTCACCACGGCAATCACACATATTTTGATGCAGCAGTAATGTTGTTATTCTTCCTTCTTATAGGGCGATTTTTGGATGCTAAGCTGCAAAGAGAAGCCCAATCAGCAGCACGAGATCTTGCCTTGATGCAAACAGGCTCAGTAACTCGCATAAATGCTGACGGTGGTGCTGAATCTGTCAAAGCTTCTACATTGATACCGGATGATATCATACAGGTTGCCGCAGGAGAGCGATTCGCTGTTGATGCTGTGCTTATATCAGGTTGCAGTGAGCTGGATAATCATATGGTATCTGGCGAAAGTACACCTATAATATCGCAAATTGGTCAAACCATATACGCAGGAACGATAAATTTAACCTCAAGTATCGTAGCACGCGTAAAATCTTCAGCTGAAAATTCGATGTTAGCTGAGGTATCCAAATTACTGGAAATCGGTGAACAACAACGTTCAACATACCGCCAAATTGCGGATAAGGCAGCGAAACTATATGTACCAGTCGTTCATACTGTTTCTGCTGCTGCGTTTCTTGGTTGGATGCTTTACAACGGTGACTTTAAAACAGCAATTTTCATAGCTATTTCTGTACTAATTATCACCTGCCCTTGCGCGCTAGCACTCGCGGCCCCCGTCGTACAAGTCGTTGCTGTTGGAAAGCTTTTCAAAAAAAATGTGTACTTAAAATCAGGTGACGCTTTAGAAAGAATTGCTGCTTGTGATTATGTCATTTTCGACAAGACAGGTACATTAACAAAACCCGATGCATCCCTAAAAGATAATAATATCGATCTCAATCACTTGGAATTGGCAGCCAGACTAGCAAGAGGAAGCAGACATCCATATTCTAGGGCATTGGCCTGTTTAGCAGGCCCAGGAGAGATTGCTTCCAATATTGAAGAAATTTCAGGCTGTGGAATTCAAGGTGTTATTGATGGAAAGAACGCGAAATTAGGGTCTTTAAAATGGGTGACTGGAGTTGCCTCCTCTTCTAAGGATATTCCTTCCTTGTATTTTCAGTACGACGACGATGAGCCTGTCGCGTTTGAATTTGATGAGACATCAGTGTTGGGAGCAGACTGCATTGCAACTGAATTAGATGAACGCGGATTTAAAGTTGAATTACTGTCTGGTGATGTCCACAACAAAGTTGCCGCTTTTGCTCGAAAATCAAATATTGAATTGTATAGTGGATCAATTTCGCCTTTAGAGAAAGCAGAACGAATTGCAACATTACAATCAGAAGGCAGAAAAGTTCTAATGATTGGCGATGGATTAAATGATGCAGGTGCTTTAGCTAATGCGCATGCCTCTTTAACACCAGGCGGTGCCGCAGATGTTAGCCGCGCCGCAAGCGATGGCGTATTTTCTGGTGATGACGTTCTAGTTATAGCGGACATAATTGACATCGCACGTAGATCGCGCTCTCGCATGCTTGAGAATTTCGGGTTCGCTGCATTATATAATTTGGTTGCAATTCCTATAGCTGTATTTGGCTTTGTTACACCTTTGGTCGCTGCCATTGCTATGTCAGGGTCATCTTTAATTGTTACCTTAAATGCACTGCGTCTAAATCTAACACAAGCAAAGCGAGTAAAATAAGACCCATGAGTATGTTGATTTATTTGATACCCGCAGCTCTATTTATGGGATTTTTAGGATTAATCGCTTTTGCGTGGTCTCTTCGCTCAGGGCAATATGAAGACCCAGATGGTGCTGCAGAACGTATTCTAAATTCTGAAGACAAGCCTCTGTGACAATTCGATTTTTGGATAAATCAATGACGTTTGGAGCATTTTTACTATGCTCTCAAACGTCATTGATCTTGCTCGTGCTTTTGTGATGCCAAGAAAACAGGGTAGAAAAATCTTATTTCTTGTTCTGTCTGTTCTCAATTAGATCATCCACAACCTCAGGGTCGGCCAAAGTAGAGGTGTCTCCTAAGTTTGAGAATTCATCTTCTGCAATTTTACGAAGAATACGCCTCATGATTTTTCCCGATCTCGTCTTTGGAAGTCCTGGAGCAAATTGGATTTTATCTGGAGAAGCAATTGGACCGATCTCCGCTCTGACCCAATTGACTAAATCTTTTGCTAATTCCGGCGTGCCATCGTTTCCTGCGCTCAACGTGACATAAGCGTATATTCCTTGGCCTTTAACATCATGAGGGTAACCTACAACGGCTGCTTCTGACACTAAGTCGTGTGCAACAAGTGCACTCTCCACTTCCGCCGTTCCCATACGGTGACCTGAAACGTTGATTACATCATCAACGCGGCCTGTAATCCAGTAATAGCCATCCTCATCTCTTCGACATCCGTCACCAGTGAAATATTTCCCCGGGTATGCCGAAAAGTATGTATCTTTAAACCTTTGATGATCGCCGTAAACTGTTCTCATCTGTCCCGGCCAAGAATCGGAAATCACAAGATTTCCTTCCGTTGCACCCTCCAGAACAACACCCTCGGAATCAACGAGTTCAGGTTTAATTCCAAAAAATGGGCGAGTGGCAGATCCTGGTTTTAGTGGAGTTGCACCTGGCAATGGAGAAATCATAATTCCGCCCGTTTCTGTTTGCCACCACGTGTCAACAATCGGACAACGGCTGTCACCGACTACTTTGTAATACCACTCCCAAGCTTCAGGATTAATCGGTTCCCCTACTGAGCCCAAGAGGCGCAAGGATTTGCGGGATGTCTTTTTAACGAAATCTTCGCCTTGCCCCATCAACGCTCGTATAGCCGTTGGTGCGGTATAGAAAATATTGACTTTGTGTTTATCAACAACGTTCCAGAACCGTGAAGCATCTGGATAAGTCGGCACACCTTCGAACATGAGAGTTGTTGCTGCATTAGCAAGAGGACCGTAAACGATATAACTATGGCCAGTTACCCAACCAACGTCTGCCGTACACCAGTAAATGTCTCCGGGTTTGTAGTCAAAAACGTATTCATGAGTCATTGAAGCCCAAACAAGATACCCTCCTGTTGTGTGCAAAACTCCTTTTGGTTGGCCAGTAGAACCTGAAGTATAAAGAATAAATAATGGGTCTTCAGCTTTCATCGCTACAGGTTCACAGAATTCATCAACACCAGTTGCTGCTTCATGCCACCAAATATCACGTCCTCCTTTCATAGAGACCGGATTACCTGTGTTCTCAACGACGAGTATTTTGTCTACCCCGAGTGCATGCTTTACAGCTTCATCTACATTCTTCTTTAGCGGAACAGACTTCGAGCCTCGAAGCCCTTCATCGGCAGTGATGATAACAGAACTTCGACAGTCGTTAATTCTTCCAGCAAGCGCTTCAGCAGAAAAACCCGCAAAAACGATTGAATGTATGGCACCAATTCGAGCACAAGCTAGCATGGCGTATGCAGCTTCGGGAATCATAGGAAGGTAAATAGTTACTCGATCACCCTTCTGAACGCCCATACTTTTTAGAACATTTGCAAACCGGCATACGCGCCGATGCAATTGTGCAAAAGTGATATTTTCGGATTTATTCGGGTCATCTCCTTCCCAAATAATAGCGATTTGGTCGGCTTTATCTTTGAGATGACGGTCAATACAGTTATAAGATACGTTCAATTCACCATCAGAAAACCAATTCACATGAAGGTTTTCTTTGCTCCAAGATACATCTTTGACTTTTGTGTATTGTTTGGACCATGATAGGCGCTTGCCATGTTCACCCCAAAAAGCATCAGGATCATCGATGGAAGCCTGATACATTTTTTGATATAGCGTATCATCAATCAATGCATTCTTAGCAAAGTCATCAGGTACAGGAAATATTTTATCTTGGTTTGACATAACGCCTATCCGTCCATTTTCTTCGTATTCTTATTTATATATCAAAAGGCGTACTTTGTTGAAAAAGTAAAACGGTTCATATCACCTTCATCACCGCCCTCATTTTCTCTAACAGCGTGCATAAATTCAGCTCCAAGCGTAACTTTAGGAGCTATATCCCACATATAGGCTATGTATCCGCTAAGGGCTTGTTTGGTCATAGCATCTGAGGCTGAATCAAGGTTTTCAATAGTAATTCCACCGGCACCAATATTCAGCCTGTTATTATCGCCTAAAACGTGGCGATAAGCTAGATATCCGCCGTAAGATGGAATTGCTTCAAAGCTTCCATCTAAAGTAAGGTCCGCACTCTTTGCTATAGCTAAGCCCATGTAACGACCAATGCCTTCACCGCCACTAATAGAAAAGCGAATATCGTTCTTTTCACCTACATTGACTTTTCCGGCTATTGAAAGACCATATCCAGTTGTCTCTTCATTTAGAGCTCCAAGTTCAGCTTTCAATTGTCGACCGATCCCTGAGATTGAAACGTTTCCAAAATCACCGGTTAGATTATAGCGAGCGATTAGGTCTGGAATTAAACTATCATCTGCAAGCCCAGCTAAGTTTGTATTCGTGTTAGGATTTTCCACGGCAAACTGAAAATTGCCTTTGGTATATCGGATTTGTGGCTGACGTATAAATATCATACCGTCGCCAAGAACTAAGAAACTCGCAGACTCTGGAATAGCAGATGTGTTTTGAAATGTAGACCACTCCTGTCCCAACAACCAATTGTCATAGGAGACAAATGCGCGACGAAGTCTCGGTGAATAAGAGTTAGACACGGCCTCATTTCCCTGAGCTGAACCTAGGAAATCCATTTCTAACCGACCACCAATTTTATGGCCATTAACCTGTTTGTTTGCTGTTACATAAAAGCGGGACGACTTGGCTGTAAAGTCTGTGGAAGGATCTTCTCCTATCCCACCAACTGGAGTTGCAGAAGGGATGTAGAAATCACGCGCAATAGACGATCCTGCAATGTCACCATCTGAAAAGTCCGTAACGTGTGCATCAACATCTATGATTCCACCCCACGTTATTGAAGGCTGACTTGGGTCTAATTCGGGCGCACTGTTTGATTGTTCACGCACTTTTAATCGAACAATTTCTTCATCGGTTGATGCCTTTTGATTGGTAAGTTCTGCTTTAAGTTCATTTACCATAGCCTCAAGTTCTGCAATTCGTGATTCTATATCACCAGGTGCATCTGCAATTGCTGATGGTGCAAACGCCAATATCGACGCTGAAAGCATTAAGTTTTTGAGTACTGTTTTCTTCATCTTGTTTCTCCCCAGTATAGTTTTTATCTCGGCAGTATCTAAAGGCGGCGTCCAATCCGCTAGATATCCATTGGTCGTGTCCGACTAAGGTCTGACCTGCTAGAATAATCTAAAAACTCTGTCATAATGAAAGAAAGATAATAAATACAAAACGCGCCGCGACGAAGATTCTCCGTATTTTAAAAGGGGTATTTTGGGAGGTAGACGTTATTGCATTGTGGAGGAAAAAATGGGCGACGATGAACATGAGTTGGAAATCAAAAGATCATCGAGTCTACTTATTGTAGATGATCATCCGCTCTTTCGAGATGCCTTAGCTGCTGCTGCAAGTTTAAACCCTAACATCCGTTCAACATATTTTGCAGGATCAGTTTTAGAAGCTTGTGAATGCTTAAAAAGCAGTTTGCCAGACCTTGTCTTGTTGGACCTCAATTTAAAAGATACAACAGGTTTGGAGAGTCTGATTACCCTTCAGGCTCAGGTGCCTTCACAGCGCGTAGCAATTGTTACTGCGACTGAAGATCGAGAAATTATTGAAAGAGCCATGGCTCTCGGAGCTGTTGGGTACATCCCTAAAAGTCTCGACATGAATTCTCTTAAGGGAGCTATCTCCGATTTGCTATCAGGTGAAAATTGGACACCACCGGAATTTCAACAAGCAATCGAACCTTCTCCAGCAAGCGAAATAGCAAGTAGGTTAGCTAGTTTGACACCAGCGCAACGTCGTGTCTTGTCTGGTCTAAAGAGTGGACTTTTGAATAAGCAAATAGCTTATGAAATGGGAATTTCGGAAGCTACAGTAAAAGCACATATGACAGCTATATTTAGAAAATTAGGTGTAGCTAGCCGGACACAAGCATTACTGTCTTTACAAGCTGTTGTGGCAATCTAAATAGTCGTTATTCAGCAGCAATGGGGATCCCCGCTAAATATGCTTGTAAATCCCTGGGAGAAACGGGCTTAGTAAAAACAGCCAACCCCTCCTTCTTCGCCCGACTTAATGCATACTCAGATTTATCGGCAGTCAGCAATGCCGCTGGTAATGAGTAATTGCATACGGATAGTATTTTTTCTCTCACGTCGAAACCGGTTTCACCACCTAATAGATGATAGTCTAAAAAAGCAAAATCCAAATGTTCGGAAGATGCAATTCTAACAGCCTCATCTCCAGATTTCGCTCGAAATGGAATACAGCCCCAAGATAACAGAAGTGCTTCCATACCATCCAATATTGTCGGTTCATCGTCTACGCAAAGCACTTTCACACCTTTTAGGCTGTAAAGGCTTTTATGCTCTTTTTGAACTTGTTTAATCTTTTTGCTAACTGATTGAGATTCCAGCAAATCAACAAAAAACACCGATCCTTTATTTTCCCATGAACGTAATCCAACGCTCGCTCCCATAAGTCCAGCCATTCTATTTGCAATGGCCAACCCTAATCCAGCGCCTCGAATTCCATTTCGATCAGCTTCTTCTAATCTTTGAAATTCTTCAAAAATAAGATGCTGTTTGCTTGTTGGGATGCCAACACCAGTATCCCATACTTCAATTCTGATCTTTCCTCCTCGCCTGCGTGCACCGACGAGTACACCACCGGATCGAGTATATCGTAGAGCATTGGAAACGAAGTTCCGAACTATTGATTTTAAGAAATCTTCATCAGCAAATGCTCCCAACGTGGTGGGAACCAACTTAAACCGTAGACCCGCTGCTTTCGCGATAGGGTCTGCTTCGTCACCAATATCAGAGAAAAGAGCCCCGAGCGAAAGAGACGTATAATTAGCGTCTCTTACTCCATGGTCGAGTTTTGAGATATCAAGTAGACCTCGCAACAATTGATCAGAAGATTGGATTGCTTGGTCTATCTTACCGACAAGTCTTAGTGCATCAGGGTTCGTTCCTTGTAGATTGCTTTGCAATGCCCCTGTAAATAGACGAGCCGCATTTAAAGGTTGAAGTAAATCATGACTTGCGGCGGCCAAGAACCTAGTTTTAGACGCATTAGCACCTTCTGCTTCTCTTCTTGCTCCATCTAATTCTTGCGTAAGATTTTCTAATTCCGAAGTTCTTTCCACAACTCTGATTTCAAGATTTTCTTTTGCTTCTCTCAATCGTCTTTCTATTGCTTTGTCTTCGCTAACATCTGTAAAGGTGCTAACATATCCACCTCCAGGCATGGGATTACCTATCGTTTTAATTATGGTCCCGTCAGGCCGTTGCCTTTCAAAAGTGTGGGGGCGTCCCTCTTTAATATGCGCTAATCTTATGGAGACTAGTGCATCTTTTTCATCCGTTGCTGCTGTTCCATTTTTAGTTGTCCATTTGATAATATCTGCAATTGGCCTTCCCACACGAACCAACTCTTCAGGCAGATCGAACATTTTTATATAGGCTGAATTCCAAGCAACCAGCTTTTGTTCACCGTCAACCACGGAAACGCCTAGAGATATGTTCTCAAGTGTCGCTTGCAAAAGATGGCGGTCAAAACGCTTAGCGTGACTTTTCTCATCCAAAATAGACAATAAATCATCTAAAGTTACGTCTGACCGTGTTATGGCAGAACCCAACACAACTCTCGCCGAAGATGAACCTAACGCGCTTGAAAGCAACCTTTCAGTGCGCTGCACGAGCCGCCAATCTGCTTCTACTGATGGATTAGTATCGACCCCTATTTCTTCAGCGTAGGAAGCAAAAGCAGATGAAACTGCAGATGGTTTCAGGAACCTAGACGCTAACGCCTGCAAATCACCAACACTTACGCCTTTTACTGTGTACGAGACAGGCTTGCCGTGACCAGATTCTAAGCCTTTTTCTCGAAATACATTTGCTTGCACTCTATCTCGCAGCCGTTCTTTGGCCCTCAACGATAGAATGACAAATAGCAATGTATTGATTGATAAGCTCCAAAGAACACCGTGACTAAGACTATCTACAGTACCAATCCCGAAGAAATTAGAGGGTGGCAAAATACTCCCCATCATCCATTCAGGCCCAAATACAGCAGGTAGAACCAATGTATAGGCCCACAACACACAGCCAGCTAAAATTCCTGCCATGGCTCCATTTCTGTGGGCTTTACGCCAATAGACAGCTCCGATTAAAGCTGGAAATAATTGTGCTGCTCCTGCAAAAGAAAGTAACCCTATCTCCATCAAAGCATTGCGGTCTCCAAATGCCTGATAAAACAAATAACCAAACAACAGTAAGCCTAAAATAGTAGTCCGTCTTATGTTGAGAAGTTTTGATCCAATGTTCTGGTCAGCAGGGTCAAATGTTTTTAGTCTCAACATAACTGGAACGATCAAATCGTTTGTTATCATTGTAGATAATGCGATAGCGGCTACAACAACCATACCAGTAGCTGCGGAAAAACCTCCAATAAAAACCAGTATAGTCAACCATGGGAGTTGCGCTGCCTGAGGGAGAAGAACAACAAATAAGTCTGTTGGAGTATTAGACGGCAGCAAGTGCAAACCAGCTATGGTTATCGGAATAACGACAAGACTTGTCAGCAAAAGATAAAGTGGAAGCACGATCCGAGATAATTTCATCTCATTGTTAGAACGTCGCTCAATGATTGCCACATGAAACTGTCTTGGCAAGCAAACCATTGCTGCCATTGATAGCAATGTTGTAGACAAAAAATTGAACTGTATATTTTGTGTGTCAAACTTTGTCGCATAGTCGGAGAGCTCAAAATCAGACAATCCGGATAGAGTAACGATCCCTAATATTGCTACCGCAATAAGTGCAACTAATTTCACGATTGCTTCAAAAGCTAATACATTCATTAAGCCGTAATTGGGCTTCGTCGCATCTTCATACCGTGCGCCAAAAAGTACCGCAAAAACAGCTAAGCCTAAAGCTGCAACTAATACAGTCTGATCCGCCGGTGTTGCTGAATGATCCGTGTGACCAATTGTAATCGCTTGAAAGCTCATGCCTACAGATTTTAATTGCAGCGCAATATATGGCAAAGAAACCACTGTCAGAGTTGCTGTAGCTATGGCTGCCAATAATCGGCTTCTACCATATCTTGATGCTAAAAAATCAGAAAGAGAGTTGATACTTTCTCGTTTAGAAACATCTGCAATGCGCTGTAAGATACTTGGCCAAAACAGATATAGTAAAATCGGTCCGATATATATCGGAAGAAAATACCATCCATTAATGGCGGCAGAACCTACAGCGCCAAAGAAGGTCCAAGACGTGCAGTAAACCCCTAAAGCTAATGAATAAATAAGTGGATGCCGTCGCCACCCTGCGCCTGCCTGTTTCGCATATTGCTCTCCCTTCCAAGCCATAAAAAATAGACCTGAAATATATAATGTCATTACAAAGAAGATTAACCAAACAGGCATAAAGGCTCCATTCTCCAGAACCTATCTGAACTGTCATGCTCAACAATGGCAAGATCTTCTAAGGTCTAATCAAAAAAACTTCAGTAAAAAGGGCAACCTAATTAAAGATTGCCCTTCTGTGTTTTTCTACACTTTAGCTTGTCTATTCAGCTGGAGCCATCCCAGCGTCTGCAATACCATGAGAAGATCGCATTCCAGGAACACGTATGTCCTCAACAAGGTCTTGAATATCTTGAGGTGGTTCAGGTGTAGCTAAACTAACCACGACTCCAAGTACCATCGCTATCCACATTATGAAAAAACCAATACCTTCTGGGGAAATACCTAAAAAGTACAGTTCAGGAGAAAGCCCGCCAAATTTGAATGCGTAAATGTATCCAAATGTTGAGACTAACCCGAAGACCATCGTGGTGATAGCACCTTCTTTATTGAAACGTTTCCAGAATATCCCAAGGAATATAATTGGAAATAAGGATGCAGCGGCGAGCCCGAAAGCAAAAGCCACAACTTGAGCAACAAAGCCCAATTGCGCGGAGAACACACCTAGTAAACCAGCAGCAACCACTGCACCAGAAGCAGCAGCTCGAGCAACAAATAACTCTGTTTTGTCATCCATATCTGGTTTTAAAGTTCGTTTCATAAGGTCGTGGCTGACTGATGAAGAAATAACCATCAACAATCCAGCTGCAGTTGAAAGAGCAGCAGCAAGCCCCCCAGCAACAACAAGACCGATTACCCAACCTGGTAGTTGTGCAATCTCAGGGTTTGCAAGAACAAATATGTCCCTATTCAACGGTTCAACTTCATTTGCATCACCAGCTCGGTATTGAATAACACCGTCACCATTTTTATCTTGGAAACCGAGTAGTCCAGTTTTCTCCCAAGAGTTAAACCATTTTGGTGTTGGTGTAGCACCTGTTGCAGCAATCTCTGCTGCCCCTGTTTCATAGTCTTCAGCAGATACATACGTGCTTTCGTTCACTTGATCTATGAAATTCATACGACCGAGTGCGCCAACAGCGGGCGCTGTTGTATATAATAATGCGATAAAGAATAACGCCCAACCAGCAGAGAGACGCGCATCTGAAGCTTTGGGCACCGTAAAGAAACGAATGATCACATGTGGTAGCCCTGCGGTACCAAACATCAGTGCACCTGTAATACAGAACACATCAATCATACTTTTATTAGTTGTTGTATATTCTGCAAAACCCAAATCCACGAGAACTGCATTGAGTTTTGCTAGCATCGCAATGTCTTCACCTTTGATGTTAGAGATAAAACCTAACTGAGGTATTGGATTGCCGGTCACAATCATAGACATAAACACTGCTGGCACCGTGTAGGCGAAAATAAGTACACAATATTGAGCAACTTGAGTGTATGTTATTCCCTTCATACCGCCTAAAACAGCATAGAAGAAGACTATCACCATACCAATCACAATTCCCCATTCAAAGGGAACGCCCAGAAATCCAGAGAAAGCGACTCCAACGCCTTTCATTTGACCTGCAATATAAGTGAATGAAACGAAAATCGCACAAACGACCGCTATTACCCTAGCAACTGGTGAATAGAAACGGTCTCCGACAAAGTCGGGAACGGTAAATTTCCCAAACTCCCTTAGGTAAGGTGCTAGCAATAACGCCAGCAATACATATCCGCCTGTCCATCCCATTAGATAAACTGAGCCGCCATAGCCAAGAAATGCGATTAGTCCAGCCATAGAAAGAAATGACGCTGCTGACATCCAATCAGCTGCTGTAGCCATACCGTTTACAACCGGATGCACGCCATGGTCTGCAATGTAAAATTCGTCAGTTGAACCGGCACGAGACCATACCGCAATCGCGATATACAGTCCGAAAGTTGTGACAACGAAGAAGTAGGTCCACATCTGTTGATCCATAATCTACCCCTTTATGTTGAATTTTCGCTCAAGCGCAGCCATTTGACGCGCATAAATGATGATCAACGCTAAAAATACATAGATTGATCCATTTTGAGCAAACCAGAAACCAAGTGGCGCACCACCTAAACTTACTGTGTCCAGAGCGTCTCTGAAAAGTATTCCACAGCCATAGGAAACCAAAAACCAAACAGCCAACAGCACACTCATTAAACGAACATTTGCCGCCCAATATGCTTTCGCCTGTTCTGGTGTCGGTCCAGATGAAGAAGATTGATTTGTCATATGCCTCCCCTAAAGGTCTTTTCTTAGTCGGCTATATTGCCGCATTAAAAATGATCCACTTAAGAGAGGGAGAACATAAGAGCGACTTTAGTCGACATTCACGTATTTGTTATGAATAACAGTAGTTTAAATAACATTCGAAGAGCTCATATTAATGCCAAAATGAAAGTCAATGACATTTAAAACAAGTATTCAGCTGGATTTTATCGTGAAATCCATAGGTTTCGCTCATTGTATTCAAATATACTGTTTAATTAAAACCGCATAAAAAAGGCGGCCAAATTATTGACCGCCTTTTTGAGAAAAATTCTAGAGTACCTTAGATATGAAGAGCTCGATCATAAGCATCCAATGTACTTTCGTGCATCATCTCTGAAAGTGTTGGATGTGGAAAAATCGTTTCCATAATCTCTGCTTCAGTCAACTCTCCTTGGCGCGCAATTACAAATCCTTGAATGAGCTCAGTCACTTCAGCACCTGCCATATGTGCACCGAGCAGTTCACCTGTTTTTTCATCAAACACTGTTTTGATAATGCCTTCAGGCTCTCCAAGTGCGACTGCTTTACCATTACCAATAAACGGGAAACGGCCAACTTTGACTTTGTGCCCTTTTTCTTTAGCAGCAGCCTCAGTCAGTCCCACAGAAGCAACTTGCGGGTGGCAGTAGGTACAACCAGCTATATTGTCTGTTTTGAATTCATGCGGATTTTTACCAGCAATTTTTTCTACACAAACAACACCTTCATGAGTTGCTTTGTGTGCAAGCCAAGGTGGACCTGTCAGGTCACCAATTGCATATAGACCTGGCACACCTGTTCTGCCAAATCCGTCTACTGTGACGTGTGTGCGGTCAATTTTTGCACCAACTTCCTCAAGCCCAGTATTTTCAACGTTTCCAACTATACCAACGGCAACGATAACAACATCTGCTGTTATCTTTTCAATTTTACCATCTTTAAGTTTCACAGATGCCGTAACGCTATTTTTGCCTTTTTCCAGCCCTTGAACTTGAGCTGATTTCACAAGCTTCATTCCCTGCTTTGTGAGCTGTTTATCTACAAAGTTAGAAATGTCAGCATCCTCGACGGGAAGAATACGATCTAGCGCTTCTATGACAGTCGTTTCAGACCCTAAAGTGTTATAAAAGCTAGCGAATTCTATACCGATTGCTCCTGAACCAATCACAAGAAGTTTCTTTGGAATTTCTTTTGGTACAAGCGCTTCACGATATGACCAAATCCGGTCTCCATCAGGGACCAGCCCAGCCTGAGGTATCGCTCGTGCACGTGCACCTGTCGCCATAATAACATGTTTAGAAGTATAGGTTCCCGCACCCTTACCATCTTTCACGATAACATGTGGAGCAGGCTTTCCAGCCTTCAAACTGGCTGTTCCTTCAATAACTGTAATCTTGTTTTTCTTCATGAGAAAAGCAACACCACCAGCCATTTGTTTGGAAACGCCACGAGAACGTTCCACAATTTTTTCAATATGTGCAACAGGCTTAACTTTACCTAGTCCGTATGCTTCAGCATTTTCCATCATATGGAAAACTTCTGATGTTCTAAGCAAGGCTTTCGTCGGGATACATCCCCAGTTTAGACAAATACCACCTAACTCAGCACGCTCAATAATGGCAGTTTTCATACCTAATTGAGATGCACGGATAGCTGTGGCATATCCTCCAGGGCCGGAACCAACTACTATAAGGTCAAACTGGTTTTTTGCGTCCGCCACGGGCTCGCTCCTTTATGTTTAATAGTACCACTAAATCTACACTACGTTACAGCAGCATAGATTCTGGGCTTTCTACATAACGTTTGAAGGCTTGCAGCCATTTGGCACCCTCTGCTCCGCCAACAACACGGTGATCACAAGTCAATGTTACTGTCATCACAGTTGCTGTTGTTAATTGACCGTCTTTGCCAACCACTGGACGTTTTTCTCCAGATCCTACAGACATAATCATGCCTTCAGGTGGATTGATGATTGAAGAAAATGACTTAATTCCAAACATACCCAAGTTTGAAATAGAGAACGTACCACCCATATATTCTTGAGGGGCTAATTTTCTCTCACGCGCACGTTTTGCCAAATCTTTCATTTCAGCAGAAATCGTTGCCAATCCTTTAGATTGCGCATCCTTGATAACCGGTGTTATCAAGCCGCCATCAATAGCTACAGCCACAGAAATATTCGCTGATTTGTGATACGCAAACCCGTTATCTGTATAACTTGCGTTACAATCAGGTTCGTCCATCAAAGCTAAAGCTGATGCTTTGATTAAAAAGTCATTGACTGAAATTTTAACGCCCTCAGGCGCTGAATCATTGATCGATTTTCGTGCTGACAGCAATTTGTCCAACTGAATATCAACATTCAACGGGAAGTGCGGGATCTGCATAAAGCTTTCTGTCAAACGCTTGGCGACGACTTTTGCCATTCCATCTAACGGTTTTAATTCATAGCTTTCAGGTGCATATACGCGATCATCTAAAATTTGCGGCAAGATTAAGCCATCAGGTGAAACTGCACTAGCTACCGCTTTCCCTGCGCTAGGTTTAGCATTTTCAACATCAGAGCGAATGATACGTCCACGAGGCCCTGATCCTGAAACTGTAGAAAGATCTATGCCTTTCTCAGCAGCGATTCTTTTTGCCAATGGTGATGCGAAAATACGATCTCCATTTTTTGATGGAGCTGCCGAAGAAGTCGTAGGAGCTGGCGATGATTGCGGAGGCGTTTTTTCCGGCGCTGAAGTCTTTTCGACAGGTGCCTCTTTGGAGGCTACTGCAGATGTTGGAGGTGAAGTTTCAGCTGGCCCTTTGATTGACTCTGCATCTTCCCCCTCTTCAGCCAACACAGCAATAACTGAGTTAACTTTGACGCCTTCAGAGCCTTCATCGACAAGAATGACTGCTACACGCCCCTCGTCAACAGCTTCTACTTCCATTGTTGCTTTATCAGTTTCAATTTCGGCGATAACATCGCCCGGCCCAACAGCATCGCCCGGTTTGACAAGCCATTTTGCAAGAGTACCTTCTTCCATCGTCGGCGATAGAGCTGGCATTGTGATGTTTATTGGCATCTAGGCAGTTCCCTTATGGTCAGGCAGCGCAGCTAAACTGCTGCGCGAACCTTTTCATTTTTATTACCGTGCATCCTCTAAAGTTATTTAGAGTAGCAGACCTTTTTAGCTGCTTCCACGATGTCATTCGTGTTCGGCAAGGATAATTTTTCCAAGTTACCAGCATATGGTAATGGAACATCTTTTTGGTGAACCCGTGCCGGCGGAGCATCAAGGTAATCAAATGCTTCATCGACACAAATCGCAGAAATCTCTGCACCAATACCGTATGTTCCCCAGCCCTCTTCACAGGCAACAACTCGATTTGTTTTCTTCACACTTTCAATAACAGTAGCTTTATCGAGAGGACGCACAGTACGCAGGTCAACAACTTCCGCACTAATACCTTCTTGGGCTAGAATTTCAGCCGCTTCTAACGCGTAGCCAACCATTCTAGACAAAGCGACTAGTGTTACATCTGTTCCCTCTCGACGGACTTTAGCTTTACCGATTGGTAGAACAAAATCCTCCATGTCAGGAACTTCAAAGCTTTCACCATAGAGAAGTTCATGCTCCAAAAATACAACAGGGTTTGGATCACGTATAGCTGCTTTAAGTAGACCTTTTGCATCAGCAGCGTCATAAGGCGCTATAACTTTTAGACCCGGCACATTTCCATACCACGTCGCATAATCGTGAGAGTGCTGTGCACCCACGCGAGAAGCTGCTCCATTTGGACCGCGAAACACGATCGAACAACCCATTTGACCACCTGACATGTACAATGTCTTAGCAGCAGAGTTGATAATGTGGTCGATGGCCTGCATCGCAAAGTTAAACGTCATGAATTCCACAATCGGTTTAAGGTCAGCATATGCAGCCCCCACACCTAATCCAGCGAAACCATGTTCTGTGATTGGTGTATCTACGACACGACGATCACCAAACTCTTGAAGAAGTTCACGCGTAACTTTGTAAGCACCTTGATATTGAGCAACTTCTTCACCCATTACAAAAACAGTTTCGTCACGGCGCATTTCTTCTGCCATCGCATCGCGAAGCGCATCACGTACTGTTGTTGTTTTGAATTCCGTTCCGTCTGGAATATCTGGATCTGACAACATGTCATCTGCTGGTGGCATGTTGTGTCCAACATTAACTTCTGCAGGCTCAGGATTCTCAGTTACTTCTTTAGAGGCTGATGAAGCAGAAGGACCGGCTGAAGCAACTGCGGCAAGGTCTTCACCATCTTCGGCAAGCATTGCAATCACAGCGTTGACCTTAACGCCTTCAGAACCTTCAGCTACGAGGATTTTAGCAATTGTGCCTTCGTCCACAGCTTCAACTTCCATAGTTGCTTTGTCTGTTTCTATTTCTGCTAGGATATCACCGGGAGCGACTTTATCGCCTTCAGATTTTAGCCATTTTGATAATGTGCCCTCTTCCATAGTCGGTGAAAGAGCTGGCATAAGAATTTCTACTGACATGTAACTTACACCTCCCGCAATACATCTGTCCAAAGTTCGGACGGGTCCGGCTCTGGGCTAGTTTGTGCAAAGTCAGCACTTTTGTTCACGATGACACGAACTTCTTTGTCTATAACTTTAAGATCTTCTTCAGAGGCGATCTTAGATTCGATAAGCTGCTTCTTAAGCCCTTCAATAGGGTCATGATGCGACCGAATATCGTCAACTTCTTCACGTTTACGGTATTTGGCGGGGTCAGACATAGAGTGACCGCGATAGCGGTAAGTCTTCATCTCAAGAATGTAAGGCCCTTTACCAGAACGAATGTGTTCGATTGCCTTCAGAGCAGCTTCGCGAACTTTTAAAACATCCATTCCATCAACAGCTTCACCCGGAATATCAAACGAAATACCGCGTTTGTACAATTCCTGTTCTGCTGATGCTCTGGAAACCGCAGTTCCCATAGCATATTGGTTATTCTCAATCACATATAGCGCTGGAAGCTTCCAAAGTGAGGCCATGTTGAATGACTCATACACTTGGCCTTGGTTCGCAGCACCGTCACCGAAATAAGAAACAGAAACATTGCCATTCTTTTTGTACTGATTGGCAAAAGCCAATCCTGTACCAAGAGAGACCTGAGCCCCCACAATACCATGACCACCATAGAAATTTTTCTCTTTGGAGAACATGTGCATGGAACCACCTTTACCGCGAGAGTATCCACCCTCACGACCGGTAAGTTCGGCCATTACACCGTCCGCTTCCATATCACATGCCAGCATATGACCGTGGTCTCGGTATCCAGTTATAACCTGATCGCCTTCGATCAAAGCACTTTGGACACCGACTACAACGGCTTCTTGACCGATATAGAGATGGCAGAAACCAGCAATAAGACCCATACCATATAATTGGCCAGCTTTCTCTTCAAAGCGACGAATTAATAGCATATCCCGATAGTATTTTAGCATCTCTTCGTTTGAAGGAGCTGACTTCGGATTCGTTTTACCCTTTTTGGGTGATGTAGCGTTAGCGGCGACCAAGCGAACCTCCATGACATTTTGTTCAGACTACTGACTTGAATAGCACCCCGTCCAGTCAGAGCTGCTATGCATTATTGGTGCTGCATCGCACCATATTGTGATTTTCGATCAATTTAGATCAATTGAATTGACCAATGCACCTATTCTTTGACGTTTAAAATAACTTCATCTTCTCTAGCATAGGCGAGTTTTTTACGCGCTATTTCTTCAATATAGTCTAAGTCTAAAGTTTCAGGTCTAAGTCGATGGATTTTTTCATATACCACATCTTTTTCGCCCTGAATCACCTCTAGCTCAAGGATTAATTCTTTTTCTCGTTTCTGCAAGTTCGTCCATTTCGCCAACCCTTGATCACCAGCGAGGGCATTATAAGCCAAGTAGAAAAGAACGAGGCTTAAGACAAAAGTTGCTAGTAAACTACGCATTCAAAGATCAATTTCCTCTAACCAATTCTTATTTTGATAGTCAAACCAGCTTAATGTCAGGTTTATCAATTTTTATTGCAGCGCAGAATAAAAAACGCTCAAACCAATTAAGTTTTGAGCGTTCTTTTTTTCAACTTAGCAATTCTTCCTAGATCCGAATCGACGAACGACCAAGGTAAACGCCTTGTTCATCTAGCTCTTCTTCAATGCGGAGAAGTTGGTTGTATTTAGCCAAACGGTCAGATCGCGCCAAAGAACCAGTTTTAATCTGCCCACAATTCATGGCCACAGCCAGATCAGCAATCGTTGCATCCTCTGTCTCACCTGAACGGTGAGACATGACTGAGGTAAAGCCACGACTTGTTGCCAAATTAACCGCTTCCATTGTTTCTGTAAGCGTACCAATTTGGTTTACTTTAACTAGAATAGAGTTTGCAGCACCTAATTCGATACCTTTAGCCAAGCGTTTGGAGTTGGTTACAAACAAATCGTCTCCAACGAGCTGACATTTCGCGCCAACAAGGTCTGTAAGTGTTTTCCATCCATCCCAATCATCTTCAGCCATACCATCTTCAATAGATATAATAGGGTATTTATTGACGAGATCTGTGAGGTATTGCGCCATTTCATCCGAAGAAAGAGACTTGCCTTCTCCAGCAAGAACATATTTTCCGTCTTTGTAGAATTCGGTAGACGCTGCATCTAACGCTAGTGCACAATCTTCGCCTGGGCGGTATCCAGCATTCTCGATAGACTTCATGATAAAAGAAATAGCTTCTTCAGTCGAAGCTATGTTGGGTGCAAAACCACCTTCATCACCAACAGAAGTACTTAGTCCTGCATCTGACAAAGATTTTTTCAAGCTGTGAAAGACCTCAGTCCCCATACGAAGCGCTTCGGAGAAAGAAGGCGCACCAACAGGCATGATCATAAATTCTTGAACATCAATGGCGTTATCTGCGTGTTCACCACCATTGATAATATTCATCATAGGGGTTGGAAGCACGTGTGCATTTGCACCACCAATGTAACGGTATAGTGGCAAAGCTGAAGCATTTGCAGCAGCTTTCGCTGCAGCCATAGACACACCAAGAATAGCATTAGCACCCAAACGAGACTTTGTTTCGGTTCCATCTAAATCTATCATGGCTTGGTCTAAGCGACGCTGATCTTCAGCATCCAAACCGATAAGTTCTTCGTAGATTTCAGTATTAACGGCCTCAACAGCCTTAAGCACACCCTTGCCGCCATAACGGGACTTATCACCGTCACGTAGCTCATGCGCTTCATATGCCCCTGTAGATGCACCTGATGGTACGGCTGCGCGACCTAGCGAGCCATCGTCAAGTGTTACATCAACTTCAATAGTCGGATTTCCCCGGCTATCCAAAATTTCACGTGCAAAAATATCTACGATTTCAGTCATGGCAGTCCCCTCGACTCATTTGAGAAAAAGCTTGGGACCGCCTGACTAAGAACTAGCGCTGCCGGAGCGCTAAAGAGCGACCCCTAAAACGGCATTAGTCTTCTTTAGGTTCCAGAACCTGCTTACCACGATACATGCCTGATTTAAGGTCAATGTGGTGTGGACGACGAAGTTCACCTGAATCTTTGTCTTCAATGTAAGTTGCACCATCTAAACGGTCGTGTGCACGACGCATACCGCGTTTAGAAGGCGTGGTTTTCCGCTTAGGAACAGCCATATTTCTAGCCTCAAAAAATAGGAAAAGGTAGCACAAGGCTACCCAAATCAGCGGGCTTATTACGATGATAAACTTCGTAATGCAAGCCCTAGTTACGGGTTAAACAAGTCGACTTTGAACTTTTGCCGCTCCAATGAAAGAAGAAAACAGTGGATGAGGCTCAAAAGGTCGAGATTTTAGCTCAGGATGATACTGAACACCAATATACCAAGGGTGGTTCGGTATCTCGACTATTTCAGGAAGCTTTCCGTCTGGCGACATGCCTGAAAACAACATTCCTGATTCTTCAAGTTTCTCTTTGTATTTGACGTTAACTTCATAACGATGGCGATGGCGTTCTTCGATATGCTCAGCACCATAAATTTCTGCAACGCGTGAACCTTTTTTCAAAACAGCTGGGTATGTACCCAACCGTAATGTTCCACCGAGGTCTGTAGTCTCAGTACGTGTCTCTTTTTGGTTTCCGCGTGTCCATTCTTCCATCAAACCAACGATTTTTTCAGAAGGCGCACCAAATTCCGAAGTCCCTGCCCCTTCGATATTCGCAAGATTTCTGGCTGCTTCCACAACTGCCATTTGCATTCCATAACAAATACCAAAACAAGGAATCCGTTTTTCTCGTGCGTATTTAGCAGCGCGCATCTTGCCCATAGCGCCGCGTTCACCAAAGCCACCGGGCAACATAATGGCGTGTGCACCATCCAACTCAGATTCGATATCTGAATCTTCACTATCAAACAGCTCAGATGATACCCATTTGATCTTAACGCGCACTTGGTTTGCTAGACCACCATGGTGCAAAGCTTCGATAAGAGATTTATATGCGTCTGGAAGAGAGACATATTTTCCAACAACCGCAACTTCAACACCGCCGTCAGGCGCTCGAAGTGCGGCAGATATATTTTTCCATCGCGTCAAATCAGGATCTGGCGCATTGGTAATTCCAAAATGACGCAAGACTTCTTTATCAAGTCCACGTTGATGATAATCTAAAGGTACTTCATATATGTGCTGAGAGTCCAAAGCTTCGATAACACTATCTTGTTTCACATTACAAAATAGGCCGATTTTGCGACGCTCACCTTCTGGAATCGCTCGTTCAGACCGACACAAAAGGATATGAGGTTGAATACCTATGGAGCGAAGTTCTTTAACAGAGTGCTGCGTCGGCTTCGTTTTCATCTCACCTGCAGTAGAGATATAAGGCAACAATGTTAGGTGAACGAAGACAGCTTGAAGCGGCTCTAATTCTTGGTTTAATTGGCGAATAGCTTCAAAGAATGGAAGCCCTTCAATATCACCAACCGTTCCCCCTATTTCACAGAGAACGAAATCAACGTCACCAGCATCAGAAAGAACAAAATCTTTAATTGCATTGGTCACATGTGGAATAACTTGGACCGTCGCACCCAGATAATCACCGCGACGTTCTTTGTCGATAATTGTCTGGTAAATCCTTCCCGTCGTAATGTTATCGCTTTGCCGTGCTGAGACGCCGGTAAAACGCTCATAATGACCAAGGTCAAGATCCGTTTCAGCACCATCGTCAGTGACGAACACTTCTCCATGCTGATAGGGAGACATCGTACCTGGGTCGACATTTAAATAAGGGTCTAATTTACGGAGTCGAACTTTATAGCCACGCGCTTGCAGCAACGCACCTAAAGCGGCCGAAGCGATGCCTTTCCCTAGAGAAGAAACAACGCCGCCGGTAATGAAAATATATCTTGTCATGACGGGAAACTATAGACGCGCCGAATCGCGGCGCGCGTCAAGGTTTGACTATTGGTTTTCAGAAGAGGTCGAAGGGTTTGCAGTATTATCTGTACCATCTGATACATCTTCCGAGGAATCAGACAATTCGCTTTCTGTAGGAACTGTGTCTGATTCTTCTGAAAGCGCTTCAGATATCAAATCGGTTGGATTTGTCGTTGTTCCTTCTGTTGAAGATGTTTCACCAAGAACATCATCAAGAAGAGAGCCACCTGTTTCTTCCAAAGTACGTGTAACATCCGAATTATCTTTGGAGTGCTCATAATTAATTCGGGTGAGTGCTAAACTCGTGATGAAAAATATAGCTGCTAGTATCATGGTCGCACGAACAAGCGTATCAGCAGCTCCGCGCCCAGATACTAGACCGCCACCTCCGCCGCCGCCCATACCAAGCGCTCCACCTTCAGAACGCTGCAGCAACACAGTTACAATTAAAGCTATGCAAGAAAGCAAGCTGAGGGCGAGTAAAGCATTTTCCATAATGGTCGGAGAACCTAATCTATGAATCCAAACGCACTGAAAAGCATTTTCAGAGCGCTACGCCAAGCCCTAGTAAGTCGAATTTAACAAAAAAGATGTGCGATTGATGAAATAATCAAGCCGCACACCTCTAATTCACCTCAAATTTACTGGTCGCAGGCTCGAATTATCTCAAGGAAATCTACTGCTTTTAAACTCGCGCCTCCTACCAGACCACCGTCTACTCCTAGGATAGCCAGTATTTCCTTAGCGTTAGAAGGCTTTAATGAGCCCCCATAAACGATAGGGGTTAGGTCTGCTTTGTCACCAATTTTCTTATGTAATGCTTCGCGAATCACTTTGTGAGCTTCGGAAATTTCTTCAAGTGTAGGTGTTAGGCCACTGCCAATCGCCCATACTGGTTCATATCCTACAGCAATAGGAGCACTTTGAGCTTCGTCAGGTATGCAACCATCTATTTGGGCGGAAATAATCTCAAGTGTTTTACCCGCTTTTCGTTCTTCCAGACTTTCGCCAATGCAGATAATTGGAACAAGCCCCGCTCTTAGAACAGCTTTAGATTTAGCTTTTACAGCTTTATTATCTTCCTGATAATAAGCGCGCCTTTCGGAGTGACCAACGATAACATAGCCGGCCCCAAGGTCTTTCCATTTTTCTGCACTAATATCACCGGTAAAGGCACCCGCTTCTTCTGCGTGGCAATCCTGACCTCCGATTTGAATGACACTTTTCTTTAAAGCGTCCACCGCTAACGCTGCTAGAGTTGCGGGAGGACAGATGACCACATCCCCATGAAAAGGTGTTTTTGCTATACTTTCCTCTACATTCAAAATTTCTGTAAGGTTCGCCCTAAAACCGTTCATTTTCCAATTCCCTACAAAGAGGGGTTTTGCATTGCTCATTCTAGTTGTCCCATTGTATGACAGTGCTCTTTTTGGCACTTAGTCAAACGCCACTTTTGTGGCTTTATCATTTCGTATCTTGCGTTAGACGCATAGCTCGCCTAGCAAGCAGATTGAACTGCTGCAAGACTCATGCACGATTGAATTTATTTGTGCGCACTATTTTGGGAGATCATCCTTATGCTGTCTATCGTCCGCCGTATGGTACGGTCAAAACTAATGTTGGTCGTGATCGGTTTACTTATCGTTGGACTAGCCGGAATGGGGTTGCCCGACATGTTTTCCTCTTCTGAACCTAGAGGAATGATCAGCGCAGGTGATCGATTCATCGTTAAAAGAGATATAGACAATCGTATTGATACCTATCTGCGTAGCGTTAGAGAATCTGAAGGACGAACTATTTCTCGTCAAGAAGCCGCCAAAGCTGGAGTAATCCAACAGATTCTTCAATCCGTCGCTAGTGAAACAGCTTTATTGGCCTTTGCTGATAAAGAAAAAATATCTGCAAGTCGGTATGCTGTAACAGACATGGTTGTGAATGCTCCTCGTTTTAAAAATGCTGTGACCGGTGAATTTGATGATGCTTCATTTAAAGATTTCGCTAGATTGCAAGGGTTAAGCGTTCGTCAGTTGGAGACAAACTTAAAAGAAAGCTTCACGAGAGAGTATATCGCCGATGCAGTTTCAACTGGTGTAAACACACCCGATGCTCTTGGTAAGGTATGGATAACGTCGCAATCTGAACAACGAGAATTTTCTTATGTGAAAATTCCCAATGACGTTTCAGATGAAGGAATACTTCCTACTGATGAAGAAGTCGCTGCATTTTATGAAGAAAACAAAACTGCTTTCACTCAACCAAAGCGAAAAGCACTATCTATTCTTTCTATTTCGCCAATTGATTTTATAGGCAGCGTAGAAATTCCGGAAACAGTATTAAAAGATGAATACGATCTGAGAATTAAAGAATTTTCGTCACCTGAGTCTAGGGAGATAAAAGAATTTAGTTCCAGTGACCGACGTCTCGTTCAGCAAGCTGTTGATGAAATAGGTGCTGGTGGTGATGTTGAAACCGTTCTTTCTAGCCTGCCAGATTTAGTAGTCACGACGAAAATTGTAACAAGAGATCAAATTTCCGACGAAGAATATGCTAAAACAGCCTTCATTGTTCCAGAAGATACACATTTTGGCGTATTCGAACTTGGAGAAGGAAATTGGACTGGAGCATATGTCGACACCATCTATCCAGGGACTCCTAAACCATTCGAAACAGTTTCTGACCAGATTTTTACCGAGCTAGCTACAGTAGCAGCAGAGCAGATATTTGAACGCAAACAAGAAGAAATGTTTGATTTCGTCGGCGGAGGTTTTAACCTAGAAGAAGCAGCTGACGCATTAGGTGTTCCTCTCATGAAATATAGTGCCATTGATGCACAAGGACGTACAGAAGAGGGTCATTTATTGGGCGGTATTGTGTTTCGTCCAGATGCTATGGAAACTATACAAAGCCTAGATTTTGAAGACGAAATGAGTGAAATCTTAGATGATGCAAACAACGGCATTTATGTCATTCGCCTAGATACCGTTGAGGAAGGTTTCATACCTGAACTTGCTGATGTTAAATCATTGGCCACAGAAAGCTATAAAATATACCAAGCGTCTCAAGCTTCTGAAAAACTAGCAAACGACCTTCTAGATCGTGCTAAGGCACTTGATGATCTTTCAGAAGCAGCATCTGAATTAGGCCTAGACTATGTAAAGCCTGAACAGAATCTCAATCGTCGGGAAGCTCCAGAAGGCGTCACGCGCTCTATGGCCTATCAACTGCTTGGTGCGAAAGCGGGTGATTATGTAGTTGCGTCAGAACAGGATGGCTCGAAAACAGTCCTTCATCTTGAAAATGTCTCTAATTTAGAGCCTGAAATGTTGGAAACGCTCGCCTCTTCAGGCAAAAGAGCTGTGTCAGAGAGCCTAGAAGCTGACATTCAAAGAGCATTTGTAGAAGCGGTCATGGAAGACGCCAAAATTGAAGTTAATAATAATGCAGTGTCAGAATATATCCAATCCATGGCCAGTCCCCAATGACCCGAACAGCCAATAAGCCTTCTTCACTAGTGAAGCTGAAAATTCGTCGACGTTTGGACGATATTGAAACGCCAGTATCTGCCATGCTCAAGCTGGACCCAAACAATGCCGGAACGTTTTTGTTTGAATCAGTTCTAGGCGGTGAACAAAGAGGTCGCTATTCTTTTATCGGAACGAGACCAAATTTGTGGTGGAAAGTTGAGGACGGAGTCGCTCTCACATCAGACACCAACACTTTTGAGAATGTCCTGCATAGATCAACAGATCCAATGCAGGATGTGAGGCGCTTCATAAATTTATGTGAAGTCGATATTGATGAAAGTGAAGATTTACCACCAATGATCGCCGGTGCTTTTGGCTATTTGGGGTATGATATGATCCGGTATGTCGAAACTCTTCCAACAGCTCCAGAAGATTCCTTACAGGTGCCTGAAGCAGTCTTAATGCGCCCCGCTGTCATCCTTATCTTTGATTCGGTTAAACAAGAAATTATTCTCGCGACCCCAATTACCGAGGACGAAAAAACTGCTGACGCTTTATTAGATGAGATAGAAACACTTCTAGATGCGCCATTGGGCGTGCACAGACCGGTAGACCGTGAGATCGAACCGATTGAGTTCTCTTCAAACACTACACCATCTCGTTATTCAGAAATCGTTAAAAAGGCACAAGACTATATCCGAGCTGGAGACATCTTCCAGGTCGTTCCAAGTCAGCGTTTCTCAACCGATTTTGATGTCTCACCTTTTGCATTGTATAGAGCTCTTAGACGGTTAAACCCTTCCCCTTTCCTGTTTTTCGTCAATCTAGGCGATTTTCAAGTCATTGGATCTAGCCCTGAAATTTTGGTTCGACTTCGCAATGATACAGTCTCGATAAGACCGATTGCCGGCACACTTCCTCGTGGGAAAACGCCAGAAGAAGACATTTCAAACGAAAAGACATTACTCGCGGACCCAAAAGAACTTGCAGAGCATTTGATGCTTCTTGATCTTGGGCGTAATGATGTTGGCAGAGTTGCTCAATACGGTAGTGTCGAGGTAACAGAACAATTCATTATTGAGCGTTATTCTCATGTGATGCACATTGTTTCAAATGTTGAAGGTAAATTACGTGATGGCGAAGATGCAGTGTCTGCTTTAATGGCGGGATTTCCTGCTGGCACCGTATCTGGGGCCCCAAAAATACGGGCTATGGAAATCATCAATGAGCTGGAGTCCAACAAGCGCGGCGTTTATGGCGGCGGTATTGGATATTTTGGGTCTGATGGCAATATGGATATGTGTATTGCATTGAGAACTGCAGTCATCAAAGATAAAAAACTACACGTGCAAGCGGGGGGTGGTGTCGTTCTCGACAGTGATCCAGACAAAGAATTCCAAGAAACAGTTCACAAGGCAAGTGCACTTTTTAGAGCTGCTGAAGATGCTGCCCGTTATGAAGGAGGCAACAAATGATCAGAGGTTCTCTTTCACGGTCTAAACCCAATATTTTAGTGATAGATAATTACGATAGTTTTACGTGGAATCTAGTGCACTATCTTGAAGAATTAGGTGGGAAGACAGACGTCGTCCGCAATGATAAATTTTCAGTACAAGAACTTTTAGACAAACGTCCAGATGGCGTAATTCTGTCTCCAGGCCCCAAAACACCTCAAGATGCTGGTGTTTGTATAGAGCTCCTTCAAACAGCTCCTGACGATCTCCCGATTTTTGGTGTTTGCCTTGGCCACCAAGCAATTGGAGAGGCCTTTGGCGGAAAAGTTATTTCAGCTAAAACTATTCTCCACGGTAAGACATCGGCGGTCACACATGCTGGTGGAAGTATGTTTAAAGGCATCCCGAAGATGTTTGGAGCCGTTAGATACCACTCACTCGCCGTAAAACGTGAAGCCTTGCCAAATGTTTTGAAAATCGAAGCAGAGACGGACGATGGAGAAATCATGGCACTTTCCCATGCCACACGTCCTTTGTATGGTGTTCAATTCCACCCTGAATCCATAGGCTCAGAACACGGCCACACTCTTTTGAGTAATTTTTTAAATCTCACGCGATAGGCACGAAGCAAAATGAGCGAAGTCGTCAAACTGACTGTCTCCCAACTTGTGGATCGTCAGGCTCCATCACAGGATTTGATAAAACAGTCCTTTGATGAAATCCTAAGCGGTAATGTCGACCCAATTCTAATTTCAGCTTTCCTTGTTGGGCTTAGAATAAAAGGTGAAAGTGTTGATGACATTCATGCAGCAGCATCAGTTATGCGCGAGCATTCAACCAAAGTCCGCGCACCAGATGATGTTGTTGATACATGCGGAACTGGCGGCCTACCATTTAAAACCCTAAACACATCTACTGCTTCAGCTATAGTGACTGCAGGCGCTGGTGGCCGTGTTGCTAAACATGGTAATAGATCCACACCACCCAAAACAGGCTCTGCCGATGTTTTAGAGACCTTGGGCGTACGTCTAGATATTTCCCCAGAGCAGTTCGATGAATGTTTAAAGCATGCGCGTGTTGGTTTTATGTTTGCGCGGCAACACCATACTGCCATGCGTCATGTCGCGCCTGTTCGCCAAGCACTTTCAACCAGAACTATTTTTAATGTTTTGGGCCCCTTAACAAATCCGGCAAATGCAAAATATCAAGTGCTTGGTGTGTTCAGTAAAGAGTGGCTTAATCCCCTCGCCCAAGTGCTACAACGCTTAGGCACAAAGAAAGCATGGATTGTACATGGTGAGGATGGACTTGACGAAATTTCTATAACTGGAACCACCCACGCTATCGAAATTACCCCAACAACAATCACACCCTTTTCAATTCATCCAGATGATGTTGGTTTGAAAATTTCATCATTTGAAGAATTAAAAGGCGGTAATAGCCTAGAAAATGCTGATGCTATTAGAAGACTATTAGAGGGCGAAAAATTTGCTTTTAGAAATGTCGTCGCGATGAATGCGGGAGCTGCATTGTACGTTTCTCAAAAAGCGAATACTCATAAAGAAGGTGTAGAAATGGCACTGGAATCTATAGATTCAGGTCGAGCTTTAGACACTCTAAAAGCGCTTATTAAATACTCGAATAAAGATAGTTAGATGAAGACCGCACTCGATAAAATTATTGACTACAAACGAGAAGAAGTAGCATCTTTAAAGATCAAACTATCAGCAAGTACTCTTCACTCAGATGCCCTGCGACGGACGCCTCCTAGAGGTTTTGCACAACAGATGTTGTCCATTGCCAAAACTGACGAAAATGCTCTGATATGCGAGATAAAGCGAAAGAGCCCATCTGCAGGCAATATAAACACGCTAAAAAACCCAATTTTAGCGGCTCAATCATATGTTGATGGCGGCGCTGCTTGCATTTCCGTACTCACGGATGGCCCAAGTTTTGGCGGTTCCCTCGAAGATATGATTGCTGTTAGAGATGCTGTATCAATCCCAGTCCTTCGCAAAGATTTTATGATTGATGAAATTCAAATATTAGAAGCCCGTGCAGCAGGTGCTGACGCTATTCTTCTGATCATGTCTGTTTTAGATAAAGAGCACGCTTTGAGTCTGCATCAATGTGCTGAAGACCTAGGTATGTCTATATTATTAGAGGCACATAATGAGGCTGAATTAGAACAAGCCCTGTCACTTCCCTCTCCACTCGTTGGGGTCAATAACCGTGACCTTAAGAGAATGGTGACTGAATTAGAGACGACGGAACGTTTATCTTCCATGGTGCCAACAGACAAATTACTGATTTCAGAAAGTGGAATTAAAACCACGGAAGATATACATCGTCTCCGTAAAACAGGAGCACGTGGTTTTTTGATTGGAGAAAGTCTCATGAAATCAGAAGACATAGTTAAAAGTGTTCGAGAACTTCGCGATATAAAGTAAAGAGTTTTGTTCCAGCATTGACCCAAACAGAGAACACATGTAGAACTTATCGTGACTCGAAAATTTGGATCGGTGGTATCACATGCTTACGAACAAACAACGCGAACTTCTTTTGTTCATTCATCAACGTATAAAAGAAACGGGGGTATCGCCCTCATTTGATGAAATGAAATCAGCGTTGGACCTTGCCTCCAAATCAGGCATTCATAGGCTAATTACTGCTCTGGAAGAGCGTGGTTTTTTAAGACGTCTTCCCCACCGTGCACGCGCAATAGAAGTCTTAAAACTTCCCGAAAGTGCTACACCTTCCGCGCCCCCTCTGGGACGTTCCAGTTTCAAACCAGCTATCGTCAGCAGAGATGGTGTATCGTCTAAAAACGTAGCTAATGATACAATTCCAGTTCTTGGTCGTATCGCTGCTGGTGTTCCGATCGCTGCGATTCAGAATGAAACTGATAGAATTACAGCACCTACTCTTGGGATGAATTCTGATCAGCATTTCGCGTTGGAAGTCCAAGGGGATTCCATGATCGAAGCAGGTATTCTTGATGGTGACATCGTCATTTTGAAAAAAGGTGACACTGCTATTTCTGGAGAAATCGTTGTCGCTCTCGTTAACGAGGAAGAAGCGACTTTAAAAAGAATTCGAAAACGCAATGGCTCAATTGCCTTGGAAGCTGCTAATCCAGCATACGAGACAAGGATTTTCGGACCGGACAAAGTTCGCGTACAAGGAAAGCTAGTCGCACTCGTGCGTCAGTACCATTAAGATCATTGCTGCAATAACTTTTAGTTCCAAGGGCGATTTTGACTAGGGAAATATTTTATATAAAAATTTTCCCTACGCTTGGTCACGCTTATCCCTTTTTGAATATATGAAGTTGAAATGGGTAAGCATATTTCCTCTTTGCTTGCATGAACTCGAAGAAAGAACGGTGCTTCCTCTTCTGGATATACGCCGCACTTATGCTCGGTCACTTCGATACGATAGTCATCATTGCTAACATTTACTGGCACATTATTTTTTAAAAATATTGGTTCTTCGAGCATTTCGTCTTTGAGTTTTAACGGAACTAAACCTGATTTTTTCATGTTTTCAGGCAGTATTCTAATCCAATGTGAGGCCTCTTTCGCATATATAATTAAGTCTTTATCCACATAAATTATCGGGTTTCTCTGCCAATAAACAGAAGCGAGAGCTAATATGAGGCAAAATGCTCCAATAATTTTGTAATACTTTTTCAAAAGAATGATGAGCAATCCGCTTGCTATCAACAGAATAAATGTTGGAACCTGAAATGAAGCTAGGTTTCCATCTGGTGAATGCTCTTGAAAAAAGCGCGATATCTTTAAAACAACCTCTAGGGACACGCCAAAACTGTGAAGCATTGGCTCTTGCCAGCCAAATGGAGTTAAAATCATCGCAAACGCTGCTGATGGAGCTGCCCAAAGCGAGATGATGGGCATGACGACTAGGTTCGATAATATACTTAGCGGTGCGATGCGCCCGAAATGAAAAGCAGCAAATGGAGCTGTCGCGATGGAAGCGGTGACTGATGTACCAAAAACGGCGATTAACCACCCCCAAAACCGTCCAACTAAATTATTAGATTTTTGAATTGGCCAATTTTCATACAACGCGATTAGCGCTGCTGTCGCGGCAAATGACATTTGAAACCCGGGGCTAACGACGGTTTCAGGCTGAATGCATATCACAACCACCATTGCCACTGCCAAACTCCTCACCGAGAATGCTGGACGATCAATAAGGACCGCAATGAGGGCCACCATCGCCATGATATAAGCCCGCTGAGTGGCTACCGAAGCCCCTGAAAGAAACAAATAGGTCGATGAACCAATGATCGCGGCTAAAGCTGATAATTTCTGAGCAGGTATTCGCAATGCTGCAAATTCAAACCATGGTATAATAAACCGAAACAATGCGAAAAACACACCGGCAGCTAACCCCATGTGCAAGCCTGATATAGCTAATAGGTGCGCGAGCCCAACTGAGCGCAAAGTATCTTGGTCTTCAAGGCTAAGAAAACTACGCTCGCCCGTAATCATAGCAGTTGCCATTCCACCAGACACATGGCCCAATAAATCGTGAATATATACAGATATTGATCGTCTAATCGCATCCACGCGGATCGCTATACGTGCGATTAAGTCCCGCTCTTCGACACTTGACGTATTTATCGGTTTACAACGTCCAAGAACAAAACCAACACCTCCCAATTTTTCAAAAAATGCCTGTCGATTGAAATTATAATCACCGGCGATCAAAGGTTTTGGTGGTGGAGACAAAAACACATAACAGCTGACAGATCGTCCAGGCCACAAATTTGTCTCAAATTTCTGTGTGACGCGAACAAATTCGGGCGTATCTCTTTTGGGCAAATTAGAAATCGCACCAACTCGTATTCTTAATCGATTTCCCTTTGCCCCATTTTCAATTTGAACCAGCTCTCCCTCGACCGTTACCGGACCGATATTGTATTCAATTTTAGGCGCGCTAACGATTGATGTTCGCGCTTTAATAACAGTAACACCAGCTAGAAACCACAATGCAAAAAATAGCAAAAGATTGATAAAATGCTTACCAAATAAAACTGAAACTTTGAGGACAAAAACCACACCAATTGAGCAAAAAATGACGAACCGCCATGAAGGTTCGTGATCTAGCTCTAAATAAACAGCGATTCCTGACATGAGACAGAGTGGATATAAAAGTGATATTCTTAACGCATGCTGCTCACTAAAATGCTCAAAGAACTTCATTTTTAATCCTCTAAATAACAAAATTTAGAAGTTTTGGAGCCACAAGACTTGCCCAAATAGGTTCTGATGTGTTCTTCAAGAGCGTAAAT
>JGI2924J29684_1078588_pt1 | contig 74016 bp, 80 predicted proteins | sample BenlonsequencITS_FD_29684 | JGI IMG/M metagenome (IMG submission 29684)
AAGGCTTCGGAAAATACCTCGGCGCGGCCTACGGCGACGAGCTGCCAGGGCACGGCACCAGCGGCTTCGGCCCACCAATGGACCCCGACGACGTGACGAAGGTGTTCAAAGTGCTCGACACCGACCACGCCGCAGCGGAGAAACTGCACGCCGCCGCCTACGCGCAGTCCATGGCATGGACCCAGGAAACCGCTGGGTCGTTGAAAAGCGATCCCGTGCAAAGCGTCAACCACCTCACGAACGCCGCCGACCTGCTCGGCTCGGTGGACAAAGCCTCCGAAACCCTCGGGGCGGACGCCCAGAAGATCAACGGCAACGCGTTCGACGCCGCGAAACCTTGGGCGTCGAGCCTCGTGAAGCTCCTCCCCGGAGGCGACGTGCTCGCCAAAGTCCTCGACTCGACGTCGAACAGCCTGAAAGACGCGTACACCGGGCAAGGCCCGCAAGGGCACGTCCTCGACACCGCGTCCCTCCGCTACCAGATCGCGGAAAGCCTGATCGCCAGCGGCCAACTGCCGCAGCGCGGCGAGTTGAACGGATACCTTGGCCCAGACGGCAAGTTGCCGGAACCGAGCACGTTCACCGACAAACTGGCCCTTGAGCATTATGAGAACGCATTATCCGAGTACATCACCCATCTGCCTTCTGGAGCCGATCTGAACAATGGCCTATCTCGCGCAAGTGAACAGTATGCTAAACGTAAAATTTAAAATCCTCGCGACGCTCATGCTTATTTCAATGAGTGGATCAGGATGCTCTCATGCTGAAAATAATATTAAAGCCAAGGAGAGCGTGGAGGCTTCTGCGGCACAAGAATCCGAACAAGCTTCGAAGTTGGTCCGCGAATTCGCATCCTCAATGGTGGAGAGCCCATCCAACCTGAATGTAGACGCAATGTCCCAGGCCGGAAGCCTGCTGGGCAAAGCGGACAAGGCGCGAGGCAGAAGAACTATCGACACACTGTCGGTGCGATATGAAATCGCAAGTTTCCTGTTTGAGCACAGCATTCGACCACAGCACGGCGAACTGGACAAGTACATAACTGCGGAGCAAAGTTTGCCCCCACCAGAAAAAATTAAAGGCAAGCTCGATCAAGAACACTACGAAAACGCCCTATCGGTGTTCCTTATACATCAAGGAGATTCGCAACAGGTCTTGAACGCGTTCAAGGGCCTGGAAGAGAACTACCGACGTGAGAACCCGTGAGCGCATGCTGGGCGCTGATCGCCGGTAATGATCAAGGCCAAGGAGAGCGCGAGTGACCTCCCCAGACGGTGAGAAGCAGTTGTCTCCGCAAGCGGTGGCGCAGATCGCGCGGCGCGCGTGCGAACGCTACGGAGCAGAGTACATCGGCGGGCGATACAGCGAAGAGCACGACGCGTACGGCTTCAAAGCGCAGTGGGGAGACTCCGAAGTCGTCGGATCAGGCCCGACCGCCGAGTCCGCAGCAGAAGCGTTCCTCTTCCAACTCGCCATGCTCGACCAACTCGCCGCGTGGCGGGAACAGATAGCCGACCTCACCAGCGAAGACCTCGTACATGACGTGGAAGACTGGCTCCACCGGCAAAACCTCGACGAATGATCGTCACGGGCTTCATATTGCGCGTTCGACGGTCATTCGATGCCGAGCGGTCAGGCGGGGCCGTATGGGCTGGGTGAGGATCGTGGTGGTCGCCCTAGCATTGGGGGTCGTCAAGAGTCTTCGGGGTTCTTCGTCGCGGGCCTCGGCGAAACCGCAATCTGTCACCGCGTCTGTCCTGGGTGAACCGAAACCTGCATCTCGTCTCGCTCCTGCTTGGCGCAGGGCGGCGCGAAACGCTAGTTCTTGGTTGCGGTTGAGTTGGATCGGCGCACGGTCCATGCTTTTGCTCGCCGCTTATCTCGGCGGTGTCGGGCTTGCGACAGGCGGATTCATCTGGCTGTTGGAGTCTTCAACCGGGGCGTTGGAGCGCCAGGGCGCGGGGCCGCGCCCTGACCGGTGGGCGGTCGCTGGTTGGTGGGCGTTGACCGCTCTCGCGGGTGTTTTCGCGGTGGGGATTTTGCTGGCGCTGTTCCGGGCGATCCCGGTCCTATGGGCGGTTCATGCGATCCTCCGGAAGGAGGCGTCACCGGAGCGGCGGCACACGTTGGCGTCGGTGCGACTCGCCCCTGTCTGGCGCGCTCTGAAAGGGTTCGTCGCCATGCTGGCCGCGTCTCTGCTGGGCGCCTACTTCGGGTTGTCCGTCGCCCATGCCCGTGAGGCGCAGTCCGATCTGCGACACACCGTGTTCCTGGCTTTCGCGATCTTCTTCGCCATCTGGATGGCCGTATGGATTCGGCTCGGATCGCATTGGCAGAACGATTTGGGGAAGATGGAAGAAGCAGCACGGGTGAAAGCCGTGCGCGACGCTTTGGACTCTTGGGTGGACCGCGACGAGGGGCGAGTGGGTCGGTGGCTCTTCGCTCCTTCGCCCTCCTCGCGCGAAGCGTTGCTCGACTTCGCGGAAACACCGAAGACTGTGGGGACGGTCGCCGTGGTCGCGGTCCTCCCGCTCATTATCACCACGTTTGGGGAAGCCGTGGTCTTCGCCTTCCGCTCCTTCTTCTAACCGCGCACGCCCCCTCCTTCCGGGCCACAGACAGATAAGGAGCGCCGCCGTGAAGTTTGAGCAGCCTCGACACTGAGGAAAGCGGACCTTTAATACCGCTGATCTGGTGTGACCGCGCGATACGATCACAACCATGAACCAAGCAGACCAGGTTGATCTCTGGTCAACCGTCTCCAAGATGCTGGCGGTTTTAACCATCGGGCACACATCGGTGATGCTCGTGTCGAAGCTCTTCGGATTGTCGGAGTCCAAGATTCCGAAACTGGTTTCCAAGCTGGTCGAGTGCGGCGCGATGATGGCCCTAGTCACTGCGTCGGCACTGCTCGTCAGCACGTTCACCCGGTCTGACGGGAAAGTGAGCGACGAGGACGCCGTGCTGTTGCGCTCCACCAGCTACACCATCTCGCAGGCTCTCAAGCTCTACTACGTGTGCGCTGGCCTTGCATTCGTCACTTTCGCCCTTCTCTACCTCTGCTTCCGGCTCGCCAAGAACGGGCCAGGAACTTCGAAGCTGGGCGCTGCCTGGTTCTCGGGGATGATCGGAGTGGCCTTCACAGCGCTGCCCGCCAGCTACATGATCACAATGGCCTGCCCCGGTGTGCCCGAGAGAGAAACGTACTCCTGGGCAGGTTTGCTCGGGATCGTCCTCCCCCTGCCCATTATGGCGACGAGCCGGATCTTGACCTGGAGGAAGCAGCGCCCCGAGGTCGAGGAGTAGGGCATGATTGAAGTGTATTCACAGCGATTGCTTCGCCCAAAGCCGAGCCAAGGTCGAGACCGCTACCGAGTGGTGCAGGACTGAACTGGGCTTATTTCGCTCGATAGAAGGTTAGTACCACGTTGTCGTCGCTCGTGGGGCTGGGGCTTCGGTCGAAATATATCCAGCCTTCGCGGGCTTGCTCCTTGATCTTGGCTTCGGCTCCGATGGAACCCCAGCCGCCTTTCTTCGGGATGTCGAGCGATTTCCACTTGTAGCGGGCGTCGCCCGCGAGAACCTGTGATGTCATTCCGGCACTCCTAGTTTGTGTTTTTATTCATGTTAACTAATAATATACGGTCTAGGGGATGTCGCGCGCCCGCGTGGTGGTCTGCCGCTCGGCCTCGTCGGCTGCGGCACGGAGCTTGCGCGCTGACTCGTGGTCCCCGCGCTGTCCCATCATGTTCGCGAAGCTCCGGGCTGTGTCCGGGGAGGCCATGTTCGCGGAGGTGTAGACGAAGAGTTCGGCGGCGTCGGTGATGACCACGACACCGCCCCGCGCATACGCCTCGACCATCACGCGTATCGCCCGATCAGTGCCCCAATGTCCATCGTGCCGCGCCATTCGTCGTCTGTGGTGCGCCCAGTGACGTGCCACCTGAGCTCGCGACCGGAGAACACCAGTGTTTCATCTCACACGTCAATACTGGTACATCCAGTCGAAACCGACCGGTGATTCGCTGCGTACATTATCCATCACGTCCGAGTCGACTAGATCGTCTAGCTTATATCGGCGGCCTGAGAATTGACCGCCTTCTGGATCAGGGTCCGTGAGCCGCAGCCCATCGGCGAGCGGTTTGAGCGTGGGATCATTGATAGCCAGTTTCTGCCATAAGGATCCGATGAACTTTGTCAGAGGAGAAAGCGCCTCAGCCTCGTATTTTCTCCGCATGCCAGATATTGCTATTGTCTCGCGTCCTAAGAAAAATTCCAATGCAGGGTGTGTGGTTAGATACTTTTCCGTCAGGACAGCGGTCTTTCGGCTCCAGCAGCCAGCATCAGCCACACATATGAAATCCAAGCCCTCGCGCGGCGACCGAGGAATAGTCTTGTCATTCTCATCTACCATATCTTTGATTTTAGTAGCAGCATTTTCTGATTTATTCCACGTGGAAGATTGGGCTAGGAGCCCGTAAAACACAGGAGGGGCGAGATAGTGCCTGAGCGTGTGGTCGCGTATCTTCATGCCGCGACGGAGTTGCGCGGCATTCTCAAATGCTTGGGCGATGGAATCTTTGGTTAGGGTTCGTTTGACACTGAAAGCTGCAGCTACGCCGGAGGCTAGAACATCCGATTTGCTACGTAACGATTTAGGATAATGGGGGTGAAAAACAACAATGTCCGTCTCTTTTGTCTTCGCTGGCCCGTCCTCAGTTTCAAGAAGCAGATATTTTCGTGTGTCAATCCCATACTGCGGAGGTAGCCAAGCTGAAAGCACCTCCAGCCACTTCGCTTCTACCCGATGTCCGACCTCTTGGATATGCTCCGACTTTCCGGCCATTTCCTGTTCGCCTTGATATGTTTCTAAGATAGAGCGGTTTAGTTCCTCAAGCCATTTGTGATGTTCAGAATTCATACTCAGCATGGTATCCAAGTTTGAGGAGGCGTAGACGAACAGCTAGGTTGCGTTCGTCATGACTACGACACCGCCACACGTCATCGGGTTGGGACTGGCGGGCGACCTGGGTCGGGATCGCCCGACTCAGGCCCCCCCAGATCGCAGCAGCCTCCTCCTTGACCTCCTCCGGGGTCGCGCTGTCGAAGTCGTGGAGGACCAACCATTCACGGATAGTCTCCTCAACGATCATGTGCAGATCGAGGACGATGCTCGGTGGACAGGAATCAGTCATGAGCTGATGATGGCATGTCGGGCTGGCAGTTTTGGGCCGAGTTCTCAGCCTTGTTTCCGCTGGCGGGGGTGTGGTTCTGGTGAGCACATTTTGAGCACAAACTTCGATCAACAACCCTAAGAAATCCGGGGTTTCAGCGGGTATGCGTGGGTTGTTGAGCTTGTGTTATGGCGCTCGCCTGGAACGCGGGTTGGGTTAACAGCCCTCAGGGGTTCAAATCCCCTATCCTCCGCCCGAGCGGTCCCCGTCCCGATCAGGACGGGGGCCGCTCGATTTTTTGTCAGCAGGGAATCGTTGTCGAGCCCGTTTGAACGCATTGCGAGCAGGGCCCGCCGAGCGCTCCGGCCACGGTCTCCAGCTCGTCGGTGAACCGGCCCGAGTCAGGCCACTGGGACGTGGCGCGCGAGGAATCCGATCTGGTCGGTGACGATCCCGTCGAAGTGCGGCTCCAGGTACGGCTCGAAGTGGGCGCAGTCGTAGGCCTTGATCTCGCCGTTGGGGATGCGGGCCGCGGCCCTCTCGGCCTTGGCGTACGGGGTGACGTCGTCGTAGCGGGCGAGTTGGACCAACGTCGGCGCGGTGATTTTGGGAGCGGTCCGTCCCGGCGAGTAAAACGGCACGCGCAGGGCGATGCGGGCGGCGACGTCGTTCTGGGCCAGCAGTTCCTCGCGTTTGTCCCCGGCCATCCTCATGGCGGGCTCATAGGAGCCGGGCGAGGTCATCATCGCGAGTTCGCCGGGTTGTCCGACCACCTTGACGCGATGCGGCGGCCGGCCGAACCAGGCGCCGACCTGGTCGCGCACGCCCGCGATCAGCAGGCGGGGGAGGATCTTCGGGGATTGCGCGAAGACCGAAGCCAGTCCCGTGACGTGCGGCACCTGCACGATGGCGGCGGCGAGATCGTGGTCGTGGGCGGCCAGGTCCAGCACGTGGCCGCCGCCGAACGAAGAGCCCCAAGCGACCACGCGACGGGAGTCGATGTTGTCGAGGCCGCGGGCGTGGGCGATGGCCGCCCGCCAATCGGCGTGCTGGCGCCCGATGTCGAGCAGGCGGCGGGGTTGGCCTTCGCTGGAGCCCCAGTGCCGATAGTCGAACACGAGCGCGGCGTAGCCGGCCTCGGCGAACCGTGCGGCGTAGGCGTCCAACCGCAATTCGCGGAACGCGCCGAAGCCGTGGGCCAGCACGACGATGGGCGGTTTCTGCGCGCCATCCGGTCGATACAGCCACGCGGCGCACAGCGCGCCCTCGGACGGGAACGTGATGTCGTGTCGCGCGTAGCGGTGTTGCTGCCCCATGGGCGCTCCTTCATCGGGGAGAGTAAGGTGGACGGTGTCTTGAACGGTATTCAAGAAATGATAGCAGCATCTTGAACGGCATTCAACACGGTGTGGCACAGACAATCTGCGGAAGGACTTCATGGCGCGCAACAAACGCCCGCAAGACGCCGACGAGAAGCGCGCGGAAATCGTGGCAGCAGCTCGGCGGCTGTTCGTCGACATCGGCTACGACGCCACGTCGATGAGCCGGCTCGCCCAGCAGGCGGGCGTGGCGCCCAACACCATCTACTGGTACTTCCGCGACAAGGACGACGTGCTCATCGCGGTCCTGAACGCCGTCGTGGCCGACGCGTGGTCGCAGTACCAAGGCGTCGCCAGCGAGCCGATCGCGGCCCGCATCCTTTGGTTGGTGCGCCAACTCACGCAGATGAGCCGCCTGGTGAACACAGTCCATGCCCGCGTCGAGCACTCACCGGCCCTCGCCGAATGGCACCACAACTTCCATCTGCTCACCGAGGGCCTGTTCCGCCACGAATTGGAGAGCCTCGGAGTCCCGACCGAGACCCTGGACGCGGAGGTGATGATCGGCGTCTTCGTTGTCGAAGGGCTCCTGACGCACGATCAGGACGAGGAGCAACAACGTGCCGTCTGCGACGTCCTCGCCGCACGCTGGAGCTCGGCGGGGCCGCCCACGCTTGATCGAGCGCCTGGACTTCCCGGCGCTGGCGCTCCGTCGCCAGGAGGTTCGCTCGCACAAGAGGATTTGTGACACGACGAGCGCCGAAGCCTCGGCCGCCGCAGGAGGCTCCGCACTCGGCCGGGCAACTGCTATATCACCGAACCATCACAGCCGTGTGTTGCACGAGTGAACCAAGTGCCTGCTGGGATTAGGCTGTCCGGGTGACGACGAAGACCAGCTCCAGGGCACAGAGCCGCTCTCGGGGAAAGAGCGCTCCCGCTGCCAGCCGCAAAAGCGCCCCGACGCGCCGAAATTCCGCCGCTGCCAGAAAACCTTCGGGCCAAGGCAATGGGATGAAGGTCGCCGCCGGGCTGGGCAAGGGGATCAGCGCCGGGTTCTCGCTCTTGGCAAGAGGCTTGGGCTCCACTGTGCGCGCGATCGGGCCCCGGGACGAGGGCCTGCTGGCCGATGCGGGGCAGGAGGGTTTCGCGGAAACTGGCGACAACAGGCACGAGGACTTGGACGTCTACGGCGATGCGCGCCAGCCGCAGCGCCACCCGGGGCATCATCGCGACGGCGTCGCCCTCGCCCTGCTCGGCGTCTCCGCGGTGCTCGCCGGAAGCCTTTGGTCGCAGGTCGGCGGCCCGGCGGGCGCATTGGTCGCCTCCTTAGTCCGGGCAATCGTCGGCTCCGCCGCGAATATTCTGCCGATCCTGCTCGGCGTGCTCGCCATCGTGCTGTTGCGCCGTGAGCCCAACCCCCAGTCCCGCCCCAGGCTCGTCCTCGGTTCCGCCCTCGTCGCCGCGTCGGTCCTCGGGTTGTGGCACCTGATCTCCGGCGCGCCGCAGACCCCAGAGGGCCGGGCGCGGGCAGGCGGCTTCCTGGGCTCTGCGTTCGCCGGTCCGCTCGCCGACGGTTTCTCCTCCTGGGTGGCAGGGGCAGTGCTCCTGCTTGTGGGCGCTTTCGGGGCGCTCATCATCAGCGGGGCGACCGTCCGGGAGCTCGCGGCGACCGCGCAGTCCCGATTGTCGCAGCTGCCCAGCCCCGCCGTGTCGCGAGACCGGGAGGAGTGCCTGACTGTGGATCAGGACGTTTTGGACTGTGCTCCGGACTCCGGCGAAGCCGATGAGTTCGACGTGCCGTTCCCGAACACGGAGGCCGCCGAGGACGAGGAAGAACGCATTCCCAGGCCGAGGGTGCGACAGCGCAAGCCGCAAGCCGAACTGGAATCGGCGGCGGAGCCGGTGGCCGAGGTCGTGCCGCCAGCGGCCGCGCCGCCCGCCGTCGAGGCTCAGGGCCGTCAGCTCGAGCTTCCCGAGCCCGCCCCGCAGCCCGGCGACTACATCCTGCCCTCCGCGCGAGTCCTCAAACTCGGCGAGCCGCCGAAGAAGCACAGCGCCGCGAACGATGTGATGATCAAGGCCATCGACGGCGTGTTCCAGGAGTTCAATGTGAACGCCAAGGTCACCGGCTACACGCGGGGCCCGACCGTCACCCGCTACGAGGTCGAGCTCGGACCTGCTGTGAAAGTCGAGAAGATCACCAACCTCACCCGCAACATCGCCTACGCGGTGGCCACGGACAGCGTGCGCCTGCTCGCCCCGATCCCCGGCAAATCCGCCGTCGGCATCGAGGTGCCGAACACCGACCGCGAGATGGTGCGCCTCGGCGACGTGCTCGCCTCGCCGAACGCGCGCCAGGAGCGCCACCCCCTGGTCATCGGACTCGGCAAAGACATCGACGGCCAGTTCGTCACCGCCAACCTCGCGAAGATGCCGCACTTGCTCGTCGCGGGCTCCACCGGCTCCGGCAAGTCCAGCTTCGTGAACTCGATGCTCGTCTCCCTGCTCATGCGGGCCAAGCCAGAGCAGGTGCGCCTGATCCTCGTGGACCCCAAAATGGTCGAGCTCACCCCGTACGAGGGCGTGCCGCACCTGATCACACCCATCATCACCGAGCCCAAGAAAGCCGCGGCGGCGCTCGCGTGGCTCGTGGAGGAGATGGAGCAGCGGTATAAAGACATGCAGGTGAACAAGGTCCGCCACATCGACGACTTCAACGCCGGGGTGCGCGAGGGCCGGATTGTCACCCCGCTCGGCTCGGAGCGCGAGATGCGCCCGTACCCGTACATCCTCGCCATCGTCGACGAGCTCGCGGACCTCATGATGACCGCGCCTCGGGACGTGGAAGAGGCCATTGTCCGGATCACGCAGAAGGCCCGTGCGGCGGGCATCCACCTGGTGCTCGCCACGCAGCGGCCCTCGGTGGACGTGGTCACCGGCCTCATCAAGACGAACGTGCCGTCCCGGCTCGCCTTCGCGACCTCCTCGCTCACCGACTCCCGCGTCATCCTCGACCAGCCGGGGGCGGAGAAGCTCATCGGCATGGGCGACGGCCTTTTCCTGCCGATGGGGGCGAACCGGCCGCAGCGTCTGCAGGGCGCCTACATCTCCGACGAAGAGATCGCGGCGGTCGTCACAGCGGTCAAGGACCAGGCCGAGCCGGAGTACCACGAGGGCGTGACCAGCGCGCAGAGCGTCGCCTCGAACGCGGGGAAGGCCGACGCGGAGCCGTCTGGCGACCTCGGGCCTTTCCTGCAGGCGGTGGACTTGGTGGTGCGCAGCCAGCTCGGCTCCACCTCGATGCTGCAGCGCAAACTGCGGGTCGGGTTCGCCAAAGCGGGCCGCCTGATGGACATGATGGAGAACCACGGCGTGGTCGGGCCTTCAGAAGGGTCCAAGCCCCGAGAGGTCCTGTACAAGCCCGAAGAGCTCGAAGAGCTGCTTTCGCACCTGGGCAGCCTGCCGCCGGAAGCGTTGGACTGATCGTCGGCTTCCACCAGGCCGTCTCCGCCCGCCGCCGGGCCGCGCGGATAGTGCGCTTCTTCGCGGGTGCCTCTCGGCTTTCCTGCGGCTAGGTTTCGCGGGTCCGGCGCAGTGAAGCGAGCAATCCGCCTAGAACCAGGACAACTGGGACGGTGATCTGCCAGATGCTCAGGAGGAGCCACCACGAGTACAGGAAGACGCAGAAAAACCAAAGGCCGAGATAGTTCGGCGGGCTCGATTTCCCATGCGCCTGGATGGCGAACTCGACAGCCAGGATCGTGCCGAGTAGCAGGCAGGACGCGGTGGCGATGCCAACGATGCTCCAGAAGAGGCGCCATAGGTCTGGTCTGACGAAATGAAATCGGGTCAATGTCCAGTCCTCATCGTCGGAATCGCACCTTTTGAGGGGTCGGAGAGCTGCGTGGTGTTCTCGGTGAAGGGGTCGCCCTCGAACGGGTTGGCGCTCTCCAACTCCCACTGCCATTTCGGAATCGGCATGACCGGCGGGATGCCCGGGTCGCCCACGGGGTGATGTTTGCCGAGGTTGAACCCAGGCCCCCACTCGCTGCCCGACACGGCGGGCGTCCATTGCAGCTGCGCTGTCGGATGCCCATCGCGGTACTGATAGGTCTCCATGCTCGGGTACACCGTGGCGTTCCCCCCGAGACCGACCGTGCCGTCCGCGTGCGGTGAGAGTGTGATCCGCCCGTTGACGGTGAACCCCGCGCCCGCCGCGAGACCGGGCTCATAAGGATCTCGGGCGTTGTAGTCAATGGTGAGCCTACCGTCCGGGGCGACGGCGGCGTGGACCTGGGGGACGGCGACTTGCGCGCCGCTGTCATGCCCTTCCGACTTCACGGACGGGTTCTGCCGAGTGACGACGATCCCGTGCTCGTAGTCAACAAACACGGAAACGCGCGAGGCTTCCGCGTCGGCGTCGGCGTTGGCGTTCGGGCCACGGTTATCGCCCAGATTCGGCACTCCGGCTTTCCCGTTGAGCGCATCGGTGCCGTCTCCAGCGTTCCACACCCAGCCAGCAGGAATGAACAGGTTGGTTCGCACGACGCCTTTGCCGGGTTGCGGGGGGAATCGGCCCGCGACGATTTGCGGGGGCACGCCGTGGTTCTTCGGGTCGTAGCTGTGCGGGTCGAGCGCCGCCGCCATCTGCCAGTCCGTCTCGGTGACCGGCGCGTGCCCGTAGAGCTGCGTGTACGCTGCGATCTGGTTCTGGGTTCGCTCGTTGTTGGTGTCGTGGGCGGGGGCTTGCTCGAAGTCCCCGGAGCCGTTGCCGAACACGTCGTTCATCGCCTCGCGCTCTTTGTCGAGCGCGGCTTTCACTTTGTCGTTGAGGTCTGTCGCGTCTTGGAGGACTTGTTTGATCTGGTCCGCGATCTGCGCGCCCATCTCTTTGCGGCGTTGGGCGTCGTCGGCGCTCATGCCGGGAGGCACCCCGCCGCTGTAGGGGTCGAGCAGTTCACCGTGTTGGCCGAGTGTGAACTCGTAGCGCTCCGCGAGGCTTTGCGCCTCCGCCGCGCGCTGCTTGATCTTCGTCAGGGCTTCGGGGGTCTCGGTGAACAGGGTTTTCAGCCGCTCGCAGGAGGCGGTCATGTCGCTGAAGTGCGCGATCTTGCTTTTGAGGTCTTCCGTCGCAGCGTCGGTCGGTTGCCCGTGCGAGTTGCTCTCGATGTCGGTGACTTTGCGCTGGAGGTCTTCCGCCATCGCGCGGTAGGCGGACTCTTTCGCGAGGAGCTTGCCCACCACCTCGTCGGAGGCGGCGGGGTGCCAGGCGTCGAGTTCGGACAGCTCCAGCATTGCGCCTCCTTCCGCCTCGGTCGAGAATCCGCCGCAGTCTACCAACAACGACCGTTCTACAAGAATTGGAAGCAACGCCCATGACCTCGCCCGACTCGTTCCACCTCGACCCCGAGCAGTGGCGGGCGCATGGGACTGGCGTGGTCGATCTCGTGGAGGAGACCGCGCGCGCCACACGGGGCGCGCATTTCGACGATCCCGTCGCAGGGTTGCTCGTCAACAGCGCGAAGACTGCGTGGGAGGGGTTCGCGCAAAGCCACCAGGACGCGCACCACGCCCTCCTGGGGCGCACCACGAACACCGGCAATGCCCTGACCTCCACAGCGAATGAGCTGCAAGGCCAGGACGAAGACTCCGGCAGCGACATCCAAGCCGTCATCAACTGGTAAAGGCGCAAACAGCACGACACACAGCCCTGCTTGCGCCGGGATCATCACCGCCCGCGCGTGCGCTACTCTGGAAGAGCCCCGTCTGCGCGGGGCAATCGGAGGGGAGTATTCCCCAGCGGCGGTTTCGTCAGCACGGCTCTCGCGAGCCCGGAACCGCGGGCCGGGCCTGTGGCCCGACGGAAGAGACCTCCGGTGGTTTCTTCGCGCCTGCGGCATTGATGGATGCCGCTGCCGTACCCGCCGGAGGTTTGTGTGCCATCAACGCTCGTCTGGACGGTCACCGCCGTCCTGCTGCTCGCCCTCTTCGTGTTCGACTTCATCGGCCAGGCCCGAAAACCTCATGAGCCCTCCGCCCGCGAGGCAGCGGTGTGGTGCGGCGTCTATGTGCTCCTCGCTTTGGCCTTCGGCGCCGGTATGGCCGTGTGGTGGTCTGTCGGCCGTGCCACTGAATTCGTCGCGGGCTACGTGACGGAGCTGTCCCTCTCGGTGGACAACCTCTTCGTCTTCCTGCTCATCTTGAACAAGGGGCGTGTGCCCAGAGAGCACCAGCAGAAAGTCTTGCTGTTCGGGGTCGCCTTGGCGCTCCTCGCGCGGGCTGTGTTCATCTTCCTGGGGTCGGCGGTGATCGGGATGTTCAGCTGGACGTTCTATCTTTTCGGCGCGTACCTGGTGTATGTCGCGATCCGGCTCGCCGTCCAAAAGGAGGAGCCGAAGGAAGGAGCCCCGCCGCAACTGCTGCCAGAGGAAGAGCACCAACTGCACGGGGGCGGGAAGATGCCGCCGCAAGCCCAGGAGGAACCCGCGCGGGAGAGCTTCGTGGCGCGCCTTCTCGCCAAGACGCTGCCCACGACGAGCGATTTCCACGGCGGCAGGCTGTTCGCCCGCGAGCACGGGAAGCTCTTGGCCACGCCGCTCTTCGCCGCCCTTGTCACGCTCGGGTTCACCGATGTGCTCTTCGCCCTCGATTCCATCCCGGCGATCTACGGCCTCACCAGCGAGGCCTACATCGTGTTCACGGCCAATGCGTTCGCGCTCATGGGCTTGTTGCAGCTGTACTTCCTCGTCGGCGGACTCTTGGACCGGCTGGTGCACCTGTCCAAGGGGCTTTCTGCGGTCCTCGCGTTCATCGGCGTGAAGCTCATCCTCCACGCCGCGCATGAGAGCGGGGCCCATGTGCCGGAAATCTCCACGCCCCTCTCTCTCGCGGTCATTGCCGCAATGATCGCCGTCGCGGTGGCCGCGAGCCTCTTCGCGACCAAGAAGGCCGCTCGGCAAGGCGCGCGGCTGCCAGATTGAGCCGAGCGCCCGAGGCTGCTCTGGGCGCAGTTTCTCAGAGCACGAGCAACATGCGGGTGTTCCCGAGCGTGTTCGGCTTGATCGAGCTGAGGTCGAGGAACTCCGCGACGCCCTTGTCATAGGACTTGAGCATCTCTTCGTACACCTCGGGAGTGACCGGCGTCCCTTCGATCGGGGCGAATCCGTGCTTGCTGAAGAACGCCGTTTCGAACGTGAGCACGAAGAGTTTGCGCAGCTCCAGGTCTCGGGCGTGCTCGACCAACTGGCGCACCAGCGCGTGCCCGACGCCCTTGCCGTGCCAATCCGGACGCACCGCGACGGTGCGCAACTCGCCAAGGTCGCTCCACAGGACGTGCAAGGCCCCGCACCCGACGACGGCCCCGTTGTGCTGGGCGACCCAGAACTCCTGCACGGCTTCATACAGGGTGACGAGGTTTTTTTCGAGCAGAATCCGTCCAGCGTAAGCGTCCACGAGGGCCTTGATCGCCGGCACGTCGGAGACTCTCGCGCGGCGGACCGCCAAAGCTGCGGGGTGCATCCGAGCACAGTAGCGCAGGCGCAGCCTATTCTTGTGCGTGTGGTATCCGAGCGCACAGCCCCGCCGAGTTCCCTGAACTCCGCCAACGCCTTGACCGGCCTGCGCATCGCTGCAGTGCCGCTGTTCTTGGTCGTCCTTTTCACCAATGGCGGGCACCAACCGTCTTGGCGTTGGGTCGCGTTCGGCGTTTTTGTGGCGGCGTGTGTCACCGACCAGCTCGACGGGTATCTCGCCCGCCGTTTCGACATGGTGACCGAATTCGGCAAGTTCGCCGATCCGGTGGCGGACAAGGCGCTGATCGGCGCGGCCCTGGTCAGCCTCTCTGTGCTCGGAGACCTGTCCTGGTGGGCGACCGGCGTGATCGTCTTCCGCGAGGTCGCGGTGACCGCTCTGCGGGTGTGGGCGATCAAAGACGGCGTGGTCGCGGCCAGCGTGGGCGGCAAGATCAAGACGCTCGTGCAGGCGGTGGCCATCGGCCTGCACGTCGCCCCTTTGCCCAGGGCGTGGCATCCGCTCCTCGTGGCCTCCATGGCGGTTGCGGTCGTGCTGACCATCGCGACCGGCCTCGACTACGCTTGGCGCATTAGCCGTGGCAAAGCGCGCAAGAGGAGGCGAGTTGATGAGTGACCCGCTGGTCGCTTCGACAAAAGCGTGGCAGTTGGTCGCTCTGCTCGCCGCGCACGGGCAGACGGTGGCGACGGCGGAATCGCTCACCGGGGGGCTTTTGTCGGCGACGCTCGCCGGGGTGTCCGGGGCCTCCTCGGTGCTGCGCGGCGGCCTCGTGGTCTACGCGACGGACTTGAAGGCTTCGCTCGGGGGAGTGACGCCAGCGGTGCTCGAAGACCTCGGCGCGGTGTCTGCCCGAACGGCGACGGAGCTTGCGATCGGCGCGGCGCGGACCTGCGAGGCCACCTGGGGGATCGGGATCACCGGAGTGGCGGGCCCGGAGCCGCAGGAGGGCAAGCCGCCGGGGACCGTGCACATCGCGATCACCAGGGGCGAGAAGGGGCCCGTGGAAGTGTTGACGCCGCAGCTTTCCGGCGACCGCTGGGACATCAGGATCGGCTCGGTCAACGCCGCCATCGACGGTCTGCTGCAAAGGCTGTCCTGGATCTCTGGCAAAAACTGACGCGTCGGGCCGAACTGCCGCGTTGGGTCCGCGTCGCGCTTCTCGGGAACATTCCCAGTCGCTCGGGCGTTCACTCCAGAAGGCCTTTCAGTAGAATGAGGACCAGGTCCATTGTCGAGGAGGTCATATGACGATGCTGTTGCGAGAAGCGCTCGGCGCGAGTCTGCGCCAGTTACGTCTCGGCCAGCACAGGACGCTGCGCGAAGTCTCCAATCGCGCCAGCATGAGTTTGGGGTACCTTTCGGAGATCGAGCGCGGCCAGAAAGAGGCTTCCAGCGAGCTGCTCGCCGCTATCTGCGGCGCGCTCGATGTGCCGGTCCCCGATGTTTTGCGCCATGCGGGGGACATGATGGAGCCGGTCGCCGCCAACACCGCCCACACCATCAAGATGGTCATACCCGCGCCGGGGAAGGCTTCGCTCGCCGTCGCGTGAACGTCCTGAGCCCGCACGAAGTGCTGCTTTACGCGGCTAGAGTAACCTAAAGGGCGAGGACCCCTGAACTTCAACACGGAGGCAACGAAGGCAATGGCGAACCCGTTCGCGAAGGCGTGGAATTACTTCATCGCACTGTTCAACGCCAAAATCGACGAGAAAGCGGATCCGAAGGTCCAGCTGCAACAAGCAGTCGAGCACGAGCAGCGCAATCATCAGGCGCTCGCGCAGCAGGCCGCCGCGGTCATCGGCAACCAACGCCAGCTTGAGATGCAGCTGAACCGTCAGCTCGCCGACGTGGAGAAATACCAGGCCCAGGCCCGCCAGGCCCTCGTCATGGCCGATCAGGCCACCGCGAAGGGCGACGCGGCGGCCGCGCAGCAGTACACCAGCGCGGCCGAGGCCATCGCCACGCAGCTGGTCACCGCCGAGCAGAACGTCGAGAACACGAAGGCGATGCACGACCAGGCCTTGCAAGCGGCCGAGAAGGCGAAACAAGCCGTCGAGCAGAGCGCGCAACGCCTGCAGGGCTTCCTCGCCGAGCGCTCCAAGCTGCTCAGCCAGCTTGAGCAGGCGAAGATGCAGGAGCGCGTCGCCGCGTCCCTCAACCAGATGAACGAGCTCGCCGCTCCGGGCAACACCCCGAACCTCAACGAGGTGCGCGACAAGATCGAGCAGCGCTACGCCAACGCCTTGGGGGCGACGGAACTGCACGAGAACTCCGTCCAGGGCAAGATGGCCGAGGTGCAGCAGGCCACCATCCAGATGGCCGGACAGAGCAGGCTGGATCAGTTGCGGGCCTCCATCCGGGGCGACGCCCTGCCGGCTGGCTCCTCGCAGGCCGCTCCCGCCGCGCAGCCGGCTCCTGCTGCGGAACCTGGGCAGACGGCGTAATCCAGCCCTCGTGCGCGTCGCTGTCGTCGCAGGCCCGGACGCGGGCCATGCTTTGCCTGCGCTCGCGCTCAGCGGACGTCTGCGCGAAGCGGGCGAGGAAGTGCTTTTCTTCACCGGCGAGCGTTGGTTCGAACTCGCGACCAGCCGGGGTGTCCCGGTGCGCGAGCTGGTCGGTTTGGCCCTTGAGCCAGGGGAGCAGGATGTGGACGCGGGCAGGCGTATCCACGAGCGCGCGGCCCGAATGGCGGCGCAACTCGTCCAGTTGCTCGCCGATTTCCGCCCGGACCTTGTGGTCTCGGATGTGCTGACGGCAGGAGGAGCGCTCGCTGCGGAGCTTTTGGGCGTGCCGTGGGCCGAGCTTTCCCCGCATCCGCTGTATCTCCCTTCGCGCGGACTTCCTCCGATCGGCAGCGGTCTCGCGCCGGGACGCGGTGTGCTCGGCAGGCTCCGCGACACGGTCTTGCGCGCGCTCTCGGCACGAGATGTGCGGCGCGGCCTCGCGCAGCGCCGGGCGGCGCGGGAAGGGATCGGACTGCCCCCGGACGGCGTCGCGCCAGTGGTCCGGCTCATCGCCGCGCTTCCGGCGTTGGAGGTGCCCCGCCCGGATTGGCCTGACGAGGCTGTTCTCGTCGGCCCCATTCTTACCGAGGTCGCCCGCGAGGCGCTGCGGCCCCCGCCCGGAGACGGCCCGCTCGTGGTGCTCGCGCCCTCGACGGCGGCGCAGGCGGCGCCCGGGCTGCGCGAAGCGGCGATGCAAGCGCTCGGCCCCGCTGTGTTGGGGCGGCGGGTGCGCCTGGCGGTCTCTGCGTTCGATTGGACGGGGCCGCCGCTGCCGGATTGGGCGGTGGCCGGGGTCGGCAGGCAAGACCTGCTTTTCGCCCAGGCCGACGTGGTGATCTGCGGCGGCGGGCACGGCGTGCTCGCGAAAGCGTTCATGGCGGGAGCTCCAGCGGTCGTCGTGCCGGGCGGAGGGGACCAATGGGAGGTCGCCAAACGAGCCGAACGGCTCGGTTGCGCGAAGACGGTCCGCCCGCTGACTGTCCCCGCGCTCCGAGACGCGGTCGTGGACGTCTTGGACGATCCCGCCTTCCGGGTGGCCGCGCGCAAGGCGGGGGACACGGCGGCCGCGGCGGCCGATCCGGTCGTTGTGTGCAGGAGGGCGGTCTCATGCGCCTGAGGGAGTTCCACGCGAGGGTCCAAGAAGAGTTCGGGACGCAGTTCGGCGAAAGTTTGCTCCGCGACCATGTGCTGCTGGTCTTCGGCTGCACCGCGCTCGCGGCCATCGAGCGGGGCACAGATCCAAAACGTGTCTGGCAGGCGCTTTGCAAGGATTTCGACGTCCCCAAGCCTCGTTGGTAGCGCGCGGCGTGTCGCCGTCTGTTCGAACACCCGTTCCGTTACGCTGGTTTTCGCTCCCGCAGGCGAGGCTTGCGGCCCGAAATTGTCAGTGCCCCTTCGTATGGTTGCGAGGACAGCTGAGAGAGTCGGGAAGCCGGCTGGTTGAGGAAGGAAGACCATGGCGCAAGCATTGGATAGGAACAAGGCGCTCGAACTTGCTTTGTCCCAGATAGACAAGAGTTTCGGCAAAGGCTCGGTGATGCGTCTCGGCGACCAGGCCAGCCAGCCCATCGCCGTGATCCCGACCGGGTCCATCGCATTGGACGTCGCGCTCGGCATCGGCGGCCTGCCCAAGGGCAGGGTCATCGAGATTTACGGACCAGAGTCCTCCGGCAAGACGACGGTCGCCTTGCACGCCGTCGCCAACGCGCAGGCGGCGGGCGGCGTGGCCGCGTTCATCGACGCGGAGCACGCCCTCGACCCCGAGTACGCCAAAAAGCTCGGCGTGGACACCGAGAACCTGCTGGTGTCGCAGCCGGACACCGGCGAGCAGGCGCTGGAGATCGCCGACATGCTGATCCGCTCGGGAGCGCTCGACATCATCGTCATCGACTCGGTGGCGGCCCTCGTGCCGAAGGCCGAGATCGAAGGCGAGATGGGCGACAGCCACGTCGGTCTTCAGGCCCGGCTCATGAGCCAGGCGCTGCGGAAGATGACGGGCGCGTTGAACAATTCTGGGACGACGGCCATCTTCATCAACCAGCTGCGCGAGAAGATCGGCGTGATGTTCGGCCCGACCGAGACCACCACCGGCGGCAAGGCGCTCAAATTTTACGCTTCGGTGCGGTTGGACGTGCGCCGGATCGAGACGCTGAAAGACGGCACCGAAGCGGTTGCCAACCGCACTCGCGTCAAGATCGTCAAAAACAAGGTCGCGCCGCCGTTCAAGCAGGCCGAGTTCGACATCATCTACGGTGCGGGCATCAGCCGCGAGGGGTCGATCATCGACCTCGGTGTGGAGCACGGCCTGATCCGCAAGTCTGGAGCCTGGTACACCTACGGCGACGAGCAGCTCGGGCAGGGCAAGGAGAACGCCCGCAAGTTCTTGATCGCCAACCCGGACAAGGCGGAAGAGATCGAGATGTTGTTGCGTGACAAACTGCAGATCGGCGTGCAGGTGAGCGAAGACGACCTGGCCCCTGTCCCCGTTGACTTCTGACTTGATCCGCGAGGCTGTCCCGGACGGCGGGGCTCGGCGAAGCCAACAGGCCCGCGATGTGTGCCTGCGCCAGCTGACCGTCCGGGCTCGCAGCCGCGCCGAGCTTGACCGAAAACTTGTCGAGAAAGGTTTCGAACAAGAGGTCCGGGCCGAGGTTCTGGACCGATTGGCCGAGGTCGGCCTCATCAACGACCGGCAGTTCGCCGAGAACTTCGTGAAAAGCAAGCACGAGGGCAACGGGAAGACAGGTGTCGCGTTGGCGCACGCGATGCGTCAACGCGGGCTCGCCGAAACCGATGTGGAGGCTGCTCTCGAGCAGATAACCCCAGAGCAGCAGGAAGCCAAAGCTCGAGAGCTGGTACAGAAGAAACTGCGCGGCGCCGTCGACCCTCGTGATCAACGGCTCGTCGTCCGCTTGGTCGGCATGCTCGCCCGACGGGGCTACGGCTCCGGTCTCGCCCTTCGAGTGGTCCGCTCGGAACTCCAGGTTTTCGCGGCGGAATAGTCCGTCAAGCGGCCACGCCCCTCGGATGCGAAGCTCAAGAAGCGTCGCTGCTGACGGGATAGAATTGCTTGTACCAGCGCCGCAAGGCTTTGATCCCGTTCTCGTGCGGCAACATCACCGGGCGCGGCTGATGGATCTTCATGTCCCAGATCCGCATTTCGTGGCGAACCTCGGGGAAGGCGAGCCGTTTGAACAAGAACTTGTACAGCGGCACGAGGAAGGGCGCCTTCGCAGGCTTGCGAAGCAGGTACAGCATGCGGATCTCGCTGGTCGTGTCATCGACGGGAGTTGTCAGCGCGATTGCGGTCACGGACAGCGCGCGGCCGTGCGTGCGAACAACCATCACACCGGGCCCGTACATCGAGCAGTCGAAGGTGTTGTCGAGTTCAAAGCCCAGCACGCTGCGCCGAATTCTCCCCCGCAACTCGGCGAACGGCCCGTCTGGCTGCAAGTTCTGAATCGGCGGTTCGCTTTGTTTGTGGATGTAGTGGAAATGCGACTCGTCCACGATGTTCTCGCGCATCTCCTGGATGTGCACTCGAACGCGAACTCGGTCGTCAATAGGGCTCGCGAACTGATGCGACACCGTCTCAGGGATTGGTTTGGGCTCCCAGGCAGGTTCGCCGGGACCCACGTACACGAAGATCAGCCCGCTGTGCTCAAGGACCGGCAGTCCGGCTATGGAAACCTTCGGCGTCCGCTGCGAGAAGGGGGCGAGCACGCACGCCCCCTGCGCGTCGAACCGCCAGCCATGGAAGGGGCATTCCACCGTGCCGTCCACCAGTTTTCCCCCGCCGAGATGCGCGCCGTAATGGGGACAGTAGGCGTCGCGGACAGTGGCTTTTCCGTCCGGCCCTCGGAAAGCGATCAGCGCTTTTCCGAAATAGTGCAGGCTCGCCAACTTGTTCCGGGGAAGCTCCTTGCTGCGCAGCACCGCATACCAGCCGAACGGGACGAAAGGCATCGGGTACGTGTCCGCTTGAGCATCCCGGACGACCGACGAAGGATGGAAGATGGCTTTTGGCCGGGCTGGCATCGCCAAACTTTAACATCAGTGACATCTCAGGAACTTGGTCGCCGTCCAATGATTTGAAAATGTCAATCCGAGTCAGGCCCGGGGTGACGCCGTGCGCGGAGCCCGTTTGGAGCGTCTCTGATCTTCTTGAACGCTGGTTTTTGAGAGCTTCAGTATGCTGTGAAGCATGGCGTGTCAGCCTTGGAGCACAGATCTTCTCGTCGTCGGCGCTGGTCCTGCGGGTTCTTCTGCTGCGGCGTGGGCAGCCCGCGGCGGGCGGGAAGTGTTGCTCGTCGACGCGGCGGTCTTTCCGAGGGACAAGACCTGTGGTGACGGGCTCACCCCGCGCGCGGTGAAGGAATTGGCAGCGCTGGGCTTGGGGGATTGGGTCCGAAGCCGCGTCATGGTCCAGAGCCTCGTGTTCGCGGGCGCGGGTAAAGAGGTCGAGCGGTTCTGGCCGCGTGGGAGTTTTCCGAGTTACGCGAGCGCGGTGCCCCGGACTGTGTTGGACGACCGTCTCCGTGAGCTTGCAGTCGCGAGCGGGGCGCGGATGCTCCAGGGGGAGAAAGCGGTGGATGTCGAGAGCGACGGCGACCGGGTGCTGGCAGTGGTCCTCAACACGCCGCAGGGGATTCGGCGAATCCGCTGTCAAAAGTTGATCGTTGCTGACGGCTCTCGGTCCACCGTGGGCACGGCGTTGGGCCGCGTTTGGCATCGCAACACCCCGTACGGGGTGGCGGTCCGCGCGTATATGCCCTCCGAGCATGCCGAAAGGCAGAAGATGGTCTTGCATTGGGACGCGGTGCAAAACGATCAGGGCAGGGCCGAGCTCGGGTATGGCTGGGTTTTCCCGCTGGGCGAGGCAAGCGGGCGGGCGAACATCGGCGTGGGGCGTATAGCCGTCGCTCCCGAGCAGCGGGTCGGCGGCCTTCGCTCCCAGCTGGTCCGACACGCAGCACGCCTTCGCGGTCGGTTCGGCCTCTTCGGCGAACCAGATCAGTTCGCGTCCGCGCTGCTGCCCCTCGGCGGCGCGGTCACCGGGGTGTCGGGGCGGAACTGGATGCTGGTCGGGGACGCAGCCGGGTGTGTCTATCCGCTCAACGGCGAGGGCATCGATTACGCGCTCGAGACGGGGCGGCTGGCCGCCGCCCAGCTCGGGGCCGAGGACTTCGCAGAACTTTGGCCAAACCTTCTTCGGACGCGATTCGGCGCGGAGTTCTCCCTGGCCCGACGAATGCTGGGCGTCGTGTCGGATCCTGGACGCTTCAGGGCCGCGATGGGTGCTGCGTTTCGGCTCCCCCCCAGACTGTCAGAGGCAACCATGCTCAGGATCGCTTCCAACTTGGTCTCCGAGGAGGACCATGATCTGATCGCGTGGATCTCGCGAAAGGCGGGCGCCCTGTCGCGGCGATACGACCGCGAACCGCTCTTCGGGGCACATCCGATGTGATCCGCCCGTGAAATGCCAGTTCGATCAGCCCGGTCCGACGGCCCGGTCCGCCGCTGTGCGCGCGAAGCCCTCTCGAGGGTGACCGCGACCATGGTCATGCCCTCCTCGGCGGGAGAAGTCATCACGCCGTGGGCTTCTCCCGCCGTTGTGGGTCCAACGCCGAAGTCGGCTCGCCGAAAAGCGTGCCTTCCGGGTCTATCGCGAGGGCCCGCGCGATCGCGACGCGTTGTTGCTGCCCGCCGGAGAGCTGCGCCGGACCCGTGCGCGCTTGTTCGCCCCCGTGGCCTCGATCATTGGCGAGGATGTCTCTGCCATGCGCGCGCTGCCGTTTTTGGCCGAAACCTGCGTCCACGAGTACCCTTGTTCCGTGCCCGAAGACCACCCAGCGAACCGGACGTACGAGTTGCGCACGTTCGGTTGTCAGATGAACGTGCACGACTCGGAGCGCCTCGCGGGCCTTTTGGAGGCGGACGGGCACGTCAAAGCTGAGGATGGCGCCTCGGCGGACGTGGTCGTGTTCAACACCTGCGCCGTGCGGGAGAACGCGGACGACCGGCTGTACGGGACGCTCGGCCATCTGCGGCCGATCAAGGAGGCGAACCCCGGCATGCAGATCGCGGTCGGCGGCTGCCTCGCGCAGAAAGACGGGGACACAGTGCTGCGCAGGGCCCCGTGGGTGGACGTGGTGTTCGGCACCCACAACATGGGGTCGTTGCCCGCGCTTTTGCGGCGCGCGCGGCACAACCAGGCAGCGCAGATCGAGATCGTGGACTCGCTCCAAGCCTTCCCGTCCACATTGCCGAGCAAGCGCGACTCGCTGCACGCCGGCTGGGTTTCCATCGCTGTGGGCTGCAACAACACCTGCACGTTCTGCATCGTCCCCTCGTTGCGCGGCAAGCAGCTCGACCGCGCGCCGCAGGAAATTGTCGCCGAGGTCCGCGCCTTGGTCGCCGAAGGCGTGCTGGAAGTGACGCTTTTGGGCCAGAACGTGAACGCCTACGGCTCCTCGTTCGCGGATCCGGCTCTGCCCCGCGACCGGGGCGCGTTCGCGAAGCTCCTGCGTTCGATGGGCGAGATCGAAGGACTTGAGCGGGTGCGTTTCACCTCGCCGCATCCGGCTGAGTTCACCGAGGACGTGGTGCTCGCGATGGCTGAGACCCCGAACGTTTGCCCGCATCTGCACATGCCGCTGCAATCCGGATCCGACCGGGTCCTCAAGGCGATGCGCCGCTCGTACCGCTCCGCAAAATACCTCGGGATCGTGCGCCGGGTGAGAGAACTGCTGCCGGACGCGGCGATCACCACGGACATCATTGTCGGTTTCCCCGGCGAGACGGAAGAGGATTTCCAAGCGACTCTCGACGTGGTCGCCCAAGCCCGGTTCGCGAGCGCCTACACCTTCCAATACTCCAAGCGGCCGGGGACTCCGGCCGCCGAGCTGCCCGACCAGATCGACAAGGAGGTCGTCGCGGAGCGTTACCAGCGCCTCGTGGAGTTGCAGGAGCGGATCTGCTTGGAGGAGAACGAGCAGCAACTGGGACGTGAGGCCGAGCTGCTCGTGTCCGCGCCGCACGAGGGCAAAAAGAACGCGCAGACCTCGCGCCTCTCCGGGCGCAGCCGCGACGGCAGGCTCGTGCACTTTCTGCCGCCCGAGGGCGCGCAGCTGCGCCCCGGCGACTTCGTCCGCGTCCGGATCGCCCACGCCGCGCCGCATCATCTGATCGGGGAGGCCGTGGCGGGGTCGCACCGGCCCACAACAGCGGGCGACCGGTACAGTCGCTCCCAGGCTCTCGAAGAGCCGCCCACGAACAAAAGCGCCGGGGTGTCCCTCGGTCTGCCTTTGATGCCCGCTCGGTGAGCGCCCAGGAAGGAAACGCTGTGTCCAACCCGTCGATTGGCCGTCCCGGCGCCGAAGATCCGTTTGAGAAGATGCGTTTCCGGCCCGCGGGACAGGGCCCCAGCGCTGCGGAGCAGAACCCGAGCCCGCACAGCCGGCAGCCCGAGTCCGCGCCTTCGGGCCATGTTGCGCCTTCGTGGGGCTGGCAGCAGCACTCGTTCCCCGCGCCTGACCCGCATCAAGGGTTCCCGCCGTCGCATCAGCACGCTCAACAGGCTCCCGCTCAGTACAGCGCCGCACTGCCGGAGGGGGCCGGGCAGCTCGTGCTGGACACGGGCTTTTTCTGGCTTGCGTGGATCTTCTTCCTCACCGGGCCGTCCGTGCGTGTCGACGGCGTGGAGCGCGCGCGCAACTGGGGCAAAGCGTTCGTCCCGGTCCCGCCCGGACAGCACCTTGTGGAGGTCTACACCCGGTACTTGTGGCCGGTCGGGCGGGCAAGCCTGCCGGTGTTCGTGCAGCCGGGACAAACGGCGCCGGTGTTCTACCGCGCCCCGGCTATCGTGTGGTGCAAGGGCGCGATCGGCCATGAGCCGCAGAAGACCCCGGGCCTGGTGCTCACGTTCGTCATCTTCGGTGCGCTCGCCCTTCTCGCCTGCGTCCTGCCGTTTGTCTCCTTGCTCCTCACCGCGCGATGACGGCGAACGGACGAGAACCCATCCCTGATCCGCTCGCCCAGCTGAGTTCGGAGTTCCGAGCCCGAGAGCGCAGAATCCTCGCCGAGATCCAACCCTCGGCCCGGCTGTTCGTGCTGGCGGTGGCGGTGTTCCTGCTCGTCGCGGATGTGCTCGTCATGCCATTCCTCGGCGCGCACGGCGCGCACGCCCTCGGCAGGGAGCTGGTGGCGGGCAGCTGGCCGCGACAGATCGGCCAAGTCTCCACAATCGCACGGGTTTTCACGTTTTTCGTCGTGGCGGATCTCGTGGTCTCGGTGCTCGCGCTCATGCTCCGGCGCTGGGGCGCGGCGTTCCTCGCCGCCGCGGTCTCCTGCGTCTCGACGGCGTTCGGCGTCCTGGCCCTCTGGCACAGCCAGACCAGTCAGGCGAGCCACGGCCAGCACGCCGGCGCAGCGCCCGGCCTGTTCCTCGCTGTTGTGCTGATCGCGGTGATCGCCTTCCACTGGGTGCGATTGACCACAGCCAACCTCGAAGCCGACCGGTAGTCACCGCCGGAGCGCGTGGGCCGCCTCGAAGGACTCTGGGGCGCCTGCCTCGCGCTGGGGCGCGCTCTGCGCCTGCTGCGGCGACTGCCACCGCAGCCAACGCTCCCACGATCGCACTGACTGGCGCTGCCACAAACGGTCGATGGCGGGGTGCAGCCGTCTGCTCAATTCGGCGGCCAACACGAACGGAGCCCGCCCGAAGAGGATCGCGAGCCCGATCCACGGCGCGGGCAACCGGTAGCGGCTCCGGTTCCACGGCAACATGAACAGCTGGGCGTGTCCGGCCATGATGTTGCGGTGCGCAAGCTTGCGCAACCGGGCGAAGCCGCGTTCGCCAGGCCTTGGGGCGAAGGCCGGCACGAACGACTCGACGAGCTCGCGCCCGCAGTCGCCGGAGTCGTAGGAGCGCGCCGTGTCGAAAAGGTAGAGCAGCCGCAACCCGTCGCCGAGCGTTCGGGGGAAGATGTCATCGCAGCGGACCCCGACCAGATGCCCGAGATAGCGGTTGAAGTGCAATGCCGCTTCGATCTCTGATTTCGAGGTCAGATATCCGAGGGCGGTGAGGCCGACCCCGGGGGCGACCGTGCCGCCGACCAGGGTGAGCAGCATTTCCACCTGGCTGATCGGCAATCCCCACCGCTGCGCGTCCCATTCCGGGTGTGCAGCGACGCGCTGGCGGACCGAGACGTGCATGACCCGGACTTTCAACGAAATGCTCCGCCCGAGCGAGCCTGCCGTGAGCGCGGCCCCCGGTCGGCAGACCTCGATCCACCAGCGGCTTGTCTCCAAGTAGCGGTTCAGCGCCCGCTCACCCGCGTAGCCGCCGGAGAGGGACAACGGCACGGCGAGAGAACCTTCGGTGTACGTGTCCATGGTTGCCGCGTTGGCCATCGCGCCGAGGGCGTAGCCCCATCGCCGCCACACCGCGGCGCCGCGCTCGACCAGTTCGGGTCGCACCCAATCGGGGATCCGCTCGAACTCGGCGAAAAGCTGCCGCATGGATGCAGGCGCTTCGGGGACATGCTCCACCCCGACGGCCAGCGCCCTGTCGAGCAGTTCTCGTGATCGAGTGGGGCCGAGCTCGCCGTGGTAGGTCTGGGCCACGAACTGTTCCGCCACGGGGTCGCCGGCGAGGAGCAGTTCGCCGAACCGTCGCGCTGTCGTCTCGTCGGGGTACAGGTCGAATCCGGTCATCCGTTTCACCGCGCCGCGCACTCGGGCATGGGCGCCGCGGTCGCGGCGTTCGGCCCAGCGAAACGCAGTGGGCAGGGGCGCGGGCCCCTGCGTCTCAGCCGGGTCTGTGCGCCACGCCTCGTCACGGCGCCTCGATGTCAATCGCCGACCGCGGATTGGGCCTGCTCGGCCCATTGGCGCCACTGCGCGGCTTGTTCGAGAAGTTTCTGCTCGTCCTTTGCCTTGCCGCTCGCTTTTGCTTTCGCGGCCTGTGCTTCGAACTGCTCGGCGCGCTCCACGAACTGGTGGGCGCGCGCTTTGAGCTCCGGGTCCGACTTCGTCCAGCTGCGCCGGTCGGCGTCCTCGATGCGCGCGGCGGCCTCTTGCAGGCGCCGGGAAAGCTCTTTGACCCTGTCCTTGGGGACTTGGCCGATCTTCTCCCAACGGTCGCGCACCTCGCGAAGGACGCTGCGCGCCTCGGCGAGCTTCTCCTGCGGGTTGGTTCGTTCGAGCCGGGCCAGCAGCGATTCTTTCGCGGCGGCATTGGCCTCGTACTCGGCCTGATGCTCGCTTTCGTTCTGCTCCCGCGCGGCGGCGAAAGCGTCCTGCGCGGCGTTGAGCCTCGCCCAGAGCTGGTTCTCGTCTTCGCGCGAGGCTGGTCCGAGTTTCTTCCACGCAGCGCGGATCTCGCGGAAGCTCGCGGGGGCGGAGTCCGGGTCGGAGCTTTTCGCGATCTGTTCGGCTTTGGCGACGAGTTCTTCCTTGCGCTTTTTCACCTGGGCGCGCGAGCGGTCGAGTTCGGCGAAATGCGCTTGGCGGCGGTCGTTGAATTGGTCGCGGGCGGCTTTGTAGCGAGCCCACAGCGCCTCGTCCACATCCCGGTCCAAGCCTTTGATGCTCTTCCATCGCTCGAGGATGTCGCGCAGCCGCTGCCCGGCGGCCTTCCAGTCGGTGGAGCTCCGGGCGATCTGCTCGGCCTCCTGCGCGAGCTGTTCGCGCTCTGCGGCGGCCTCCTGCTTGTGCGCCGCCCGCCGCTCCCGCTCTCCGGCGTGCCTTTCCTCAGCTTTTGCCACCAGCGCGGTGAGCTGTTCCCGGAGCGCCGCGAAATCGCCGAGCGCGGCCGCTTCGGGCAAACCGCGCAACAAATCCTCTGCGGCTGTTTTCGTTTTGCGCGCGTCCGCGCCTTTTTCCAACCGGGTGCGCAGAATCTCGACCTCGGTCGAGATGTCTTCGAAGCGGCGGCCGAAATGCGCGAGGCCTTCTTCGACCGTGCCTGCCTCCCAGACGCCGATCTGCCGCTCGCCTTCCGCCGTGATGAGCCAGACCGCGCCGTGCTCGTCGATCCGCCCGTGACGCGCGGGATCGGCCTTGAGCGCGCCGCCTGTTTTCGGGGCGGCTTGCGCGCCGGGGCGGGGGACCGGACGTGGTCGGGGGCCGATGTCCGCCGGGCTCGGTTTCTGCTCCGTCTGGGTCGGGGCTTCCGCGTTCATACCACTATTCAACCAGGTTCATATCGCGCTGGCATAGGGTACTGGCCATGGTTGGGATTCTGAGGCCGATCGCGGTGATCGGCCCGACTGCGACGGGCAAGTCCCAGCTCGGCGTCGATCTCGCGCTTCGTTTGGGCGGCGAGGTGGTGAACATCGACGCCGCGGCGCAATACCGAGGGATGGACATCGGGACCGCGAAGCCCTCCCCTGAGGAGCGCCGAGGCGTCGCGCACTATCAGATCGACGTGCTCGACGTGGCGCAGACGGCGACCGTCGCCAGGTACCAGCAGGCCGCTTCCGCGGATGTGGCGGCGATCCTCGAACGGGGGCGCGTCCCGGTCGTCGTCGGCGGTTCGATGATGTACGTCCAGTCGCTTTTCGACGAATGGCGCATCCCGGCCACGGACCCGGATCTGCGCGCCCGGCTCGAAACGGAACTCGGCGAGATCGGCGCCCGGGCCCTGCACGAACGCCTGGCCGCGCTGGACCCCGCCGCCGCTTCGGCCATCAAACCGAGCGATGCGCGCAGAGTGGTCCGCGCGCTGGAAGTGGTCACGCTCACCGGCGAGCCCTACGCCGCCACCATGCCCCGGCGCGGCGGCGAGCCGAGGTGGGGGGCGCGGATCATCGGATTGGACAGGGACACCGAGGACCTGGACGCGCGGATCGCCGCGCGCACCGAGGCGATGTTCGACGCCGGCCTCGTGGCGGAAACGGAGCGTCTGGTGCGGCAGGGGCTCCGTGAAGGCGTCACAGCGCCCAAGCTCATCGGCTACGCCCAGGTCCTCGCCATGCTCGACGGGCAGATGACGCAGGCCCAAGCGAGAGCGGACACGACGATGCGCACTCGCCGCCATGTGCGCCGACAGCGCTCCTGGTTCCGGCGTGACGCCCGTGTGCGCTGGCTCGACGCCGGCGCGAGGGACCTGCTCGACCAAGCGATCGCGGTGGTGAACGACGTGGGAGGCCCAGGCGGCGAGAGTACAATGCGGTGATGGTTTGCGACCCGGCGCCGTCCGTCCCGGCTTTGTTCCGCGAAGCGGTGCCGTTCGTGAAGGGCCACGGGACGCAGAACGATTTTGTGCTGATCGCGGACCCAGACGCCCAGTTGAGCCTCGGCGTGGAGACTGTGGCGCTGCTCTGCGACCGGCGGGCCGGGATCGGCGGGGACGGCCTCATCCGCGCGGCGCGGGCGGGGGCGTTGCGCGCCTCGGGCGCGATAGCGCAGCTGCCCGACGGGGTCGGCGACGAGGACTGGTTCATGGACTACCGCAACGCCGACGGCGGCGTGGTCGAAATGTGCGGCAACGGCGCCCGCGTGTTCGCGCATTTCCTGCGCGCTCTCGGGCTTGAGCCCCGCGGCGACTACGCGATCGGCACCCGCGCGGGGGCCAAACGGGTCCGGTTGCTCTCCTTCGACGGCGGCGGGGCCGAAGTCTCGGTCGAGATGGGCCGGGTGCGCCTCGGCGGGCCCTCGGCCACCTCTGTCGCGGGCGCGCCGCGCGGTTGCTTCTCTGGCACTTCGGCGGACGTCGGAAACCCGCATTTGGTGTGTCTTGCGCAAGGGCTCGACTTGGACGGTCTCGCGGCCCTCGACCTGACCCGTCAGCCCGACTACGACAAGGCGGTGTTCCCCGAGGGCGTGAATATCGAGTTCGTGGTGCCGCATTCGCCCGACAAAGCCACCCTGCGTGTGCACGAGCGCGGGGTGGGGGAGACCAAGGCGTGCGGCACCGGGTCGGTGGCCGCCGCCGCCGTGGTCCTCGCCGAGCTCGGATCAGGGTCGGGGGAAGTCGTTGTCGCCTCGCCGGGCGGCGTCGTGCAGGCGTATGTCGGACCAGACGGCTCCGCGGTTCTGCGCGGCCCGTCCGCGCTCGTGGCGCGCGGCGAGTTCGACAAGGCCTGGTTGCAACAGCGATGAGAGAAAGAATTGGGATGCGCGCAGGGTCGTCCTTGCGGCAAGATGGGGCCTGTTATGTCATCTTTTGAAACTTCGTCGGACAGTTCCGCGGCGCCCTGCGGCCAAGACCCGGACGGTCCGTTGTCCGCTGAGGCGTTCGGCGCGCGCCCTCCTCAGTCCACGTCCGGCTGGGGCGTCGTCCAAGAGGAAGCCGAATGGCTTTGGGAGGAGCGCGACTCGCTGCGGCGGGTGCAGGGCCTCTCCACAGAGCTCTCCGACGTTACCGAGGTCGAATACCGGCAGCTGCGTCTGGAGCGCGTCGTCCTTGTCGGCGTATGGCCGAAACGGCAATCCGCCGAGGCGGACGCGAGCATCAAAGAACTCGCCGCGCTCGCCCGAACGGCGGGTTCGCAGGTGCTGGAGGGCCTTGTGCAGCGCCGGGACAAACCCGACGCCGCCACCTACATCGGTTCGGGCAAGGTCGCCGCGGTCAAAGCAGTGGTGGCCGAGACCGAGGCCGACACGGTCATCTGCGACGGCGAGCTCACCCCCGCGCAACTGCGCACCCTGGAGCAGCAGGTCGGGGTCAAGGTCATCGACCGCACCGCCCTCATACTGGACATCTTCGCCCAGCACGCCACTTCGAAAGAGGGCAAGGCGCAAGTGCAACTCGCCCAGCTGCAGTACTTGCTGCCGCGGCTGCGCGGCTGGGGCCAGACGCTGTCCCGCCAGGCTGGCGGGCGCGCCGGCGGCGCGAACGGCGGCGTGGGGCTGCGCGGGCCTGGTGAGACCAAGATCGAGACGGACCGCCGCAGAATCCGGGAGCGGATCTCCCATTTGCGCGGCGAACTGAAGGGCATGCGCAAAGTCCGCAGCACAAAGCGGTCGTTGCGCGAACGCAACGGCGTCCCTTCGGCGGTCATCGTCGGCTACACGAACGCCGGGAAGTCGAGCTTGCTCGGCGCGCTCACCGGTGCCTCGGTCATCATCCGGGACGAACTGTTCGCCACGTTGGACCCGACCACCCGCAAGAGCTGGGGCGAGACCAGCGGCTCGTTCACCATCACGGACACAGTTGGTTTCGTGCGCCATCTTCCGACGCAGCTGGTGGAGGCGTTCGCGTCCACACTCGAAGAAGCGACCGGCGCAGATGTGCTCGTGCATGTCGTGGACGCCTCCGACCCGAGGCCCGCGGACCAGATCCGGGTCGTGCGCGAGATTCTGGGCGACGTTTTCGCGAAGGCGCAGACTCCGTGGCCGACGGAAATCGTCGCGCTCAACAAATCGGACGCCGTCGATGAGGCCACGCTCGCCGGTCTGCGGATCGCGTTTCCCGAGGCGACGTTGGTCTCTGCTCGGACCGGGGAGGGGATCGACGAGCTCAAGCGCAGAATCGGGGAGGCTCTCGCCGTGCGTTCCGGCGCGGCCTGTTTGGTCGAACTCTCGCTGGCTGTTCCCGAGGACCGCCCTGATCTTTTGGCCAAGGTGTGCGCGGCGGGCCGGGTCCTGGCGTCGGAGGAAACCGAGTCCGGCACTCTCGTGCGCGCCTTGGTCCCGCAGGACCTCGCGGACCAGCTTCGGGGGGGCGCGACGAGTCTGGCCGAGACTTGAGGCTGTGATGCGCAGAACACTTTTCGAGGAAGAGCACGATCTCTTCCGGGAGTCGTTCCGGTCCTTTCTGCGCCAGCACGCTGTTCCGAAACGAGACGAGTGGCTTGCGCGCGGGATCGTCGACCGCGACTTCTGGTCCGCGATGGGGCAGAACGGTTTTCTCGGCATAGCGATCCCGACGGAGCACGGCGGCGGGGGGGTGGAGGACTTCCGCTTCAACATGGTGCTGGTGGAGGAGCCGTTGCGGTTGTGGCTCAGCGGGATCGGGATCACGTACCAAGAGGACATGACTCTGCCGTACCTGCTCAAATACGGGTCAGAGGAACAGAAAGCGCGGTGGTTGCCGCAGGTCGCGTCGGGGGAGCGCATCCTCGCCGTCGCGATGACCGAGCCGTGCGCGGGCAGCGATTTGCAGTCGATGCAGACCACTGCCCTGCCCAAAGGAGACGACTGGCTCCTCAACGGGTCGAAGATCTTCATTTCGAACGGCGTCAACGCCGACCTTGTTGTGGTGGCGGCGCAGACCGAGCCGGGCTCGGGGGCCAAGGGCATCACGCTGTTCGCCGTCGAACGCGGCATGGCGGGCTTCGAGCGCGGCCGCAAACTGGAGAAGATCGGCCGCAGGGCCCAAGACACCGCCGAGCTGTTTTTCGACGATGTGCTTGTGCCAGCCGAGAATGTTATCGGCGAGGTCGGCAAGGGTTTCTCATATTTGATGGAGAGCTTGCCGCAAGAGCGCCTCGCGATCGCGGTCGCCGCGGCCGCTGAGATCGACGCCGCGATCGAGCTGGCTTCGGACTATGCGCGTGAGCGCAAGGCTTTCGGCAAGCCGATCGCGAAGTTCCAGAACACCAGATTCCTGCTCGCGGACCTCGCCGCGCAGCAGGCCGCCGTGCGAGCCCTGGTGGACCGCTGCGCGCAGGAGCGTCTTCGCGGCGAGTTGACGGCGAACGACGCGGCGGCGGTCAAGCTGTACGCGACCGAGCGCCAACTGCACATCGTGGACCGTTGCCTGCAAGTGCACGGCGGCTACGGCTACATGCTCGAATACCCCATCGCGCAGCTCTACACCGACGCCAGGGTGCAGACGATCTACGGCGGGACGTCCGAGGTCATGAAAGAGATCGTCGCGAGGAGCTTGGGGATATGACCAAGGCCGGGCGAGGCGCTCGCCGCGACGCGGAACCGAGACCGGCCGCTGCGCCGGGCTTGCTACACTAGGAACAGTGTTATGCTAACCAAGATTCACATGACGTAGGTTTTGCCCTCATGAGCGCAGCGGAAGCATTTTCGTGAGCGGGCCTACATCGGCACTGAGGCCTCTGGAGGCAAAGATGAAGCGCACGTTGTTCGAGGAAGAGCACGATCTTTTCCGGGGAGCTTTCCGGTCGTTTTTGGAGCAGCACGCCGTGCCGCGCCGCGAGGAGTGGCTCAAGTCCGGCGTTGTGGACCGAGGGCTCTGGCTCGAAGCGGGCAAGAACGGTTTCCTCGGCATGTCTGTCCCCGCCCGGTACGGCGGCGGCGACGGCGCGGAGGACTTCCGCTTCAACTCGGTCATCGTTGAGGAGATCGCGCGGTCCGGTTGCTCGGGCATCGGCTTCTCCTTGCACAACGACATCGTGCAGCCGTATCTGATGTCTCTCGCGACCGAAGAGCAGAAGCAGCGTTGGTTGCCAGGGTTCTGTTCTGGCGAGATGATCACCGCGATTGCGATGACCGAGCCGGGAACTGGAAGCGATCTGCAAGGAATCCAGACCAACGCGGTTCGCAAAGGGGACGACTGGTTGCTCAACGGCGCGAAAACGTTCATCACCAATGGCGTCAACGCCGACTTGGTGATCGTTGTCGCGCAGACCGAGCCCGGCTCCGGCGCCAAAGGGCTCACGCTGTTCGCCGTCGAACGCGGCATGGCGGGCTTCGAGCGCGGCCGCAAGCTCGACAAGATCGGTTTGCGGGCGCAGGACACCGCGGAGCTGGTTTTCCAGGACGTGGTGGTGCCGCAAGAGAATGTGCTGGGCGAAGTCGGGCAGGCGTTCGCGTACCTCATGCAGAATCTCGCGCAAGAGCGTCTTTCGATCGCGGTTGCCGCCGCCATCACGATCGAACTTTCGATCGAGATGACGGTTGAGTACGTGAAGAACCGCAAAGCGTTCGGCAAGCCGATTGGGAAGTTCCAGAACACCAGATTTGTGCTCGCCGAGCTTTCCGCCGAAGCGGCAGCGGTCCGGGCGCTTGTGGACCGGAGCATCGAATTCCATCTCCGAGGCGAGCTTTCGATCCCGGACGCCGCTATTGCCAAGCTGTACTCGACCGAACGTCAGGTGCATGTGGTGGACCGGTGTTTGCAGTTGCACGGCGGTTACGGCTACATGCTCGAATACCCGATCGCGCAAGCGTACGTCGACTCCAGGATTCAGACGATCTACGGCGGCACGTCCGAGGTCATGAAAGAGATCATCGGCAGGAGCATGGCACTGTAAGCCCCAAAAAGCCCCGCCCCTCTCTCAGAGCATGGGGTTGAGCTTGCGCAAAACCGCGATCACCTTGCCGAGGATTTTCGCTTTCTCGCCTCGGAACGGCTGGTAGGCCTTGTTTTCCGGGTACAGCCAGACTTCCCGGCCATGCCTGCGCAGGGTTTTCACGGTGGCCTCGTCGTCGAAGAGCGCGGCGACGATTTCGCCGTCGTACACAGGGGTCTTCGTCGGGCGCACGACGACCCAGTCGCCGTCATGGACGCCGGCGTCGACCATGGAGTCTCCGGTCACGGACAGGAGGAAGGCGGCGTCGGTGCCGACCAGCTCGCGGGGGAGCGGGAAGAGGTCCTCGACGTGCTCTTCGGCAAGGACTGGAGCGCCAGCGGCGATTCGGCCGAGCAGCGGGACCAGCACGGCGGTCGGTTGCGGTTGGCTCTGCGGCTCCTCGCTCTCTGGGGTCAGCTCGCCGCTGGGCGCCGAGATGGCGCGGGTGTCCACCGCGCGGGGGCGGTTCGCCTCCCTGCGGAGGTAGCCCTTCTGCTGGAGAGAGCGCAACTGGTGGGCGACGGAAGAAGTGGAGGCGAGCCCTGCCGCTTCGCCGATCTCCCTGATGCTCGGAGGGAAGCCGCGCTCTCGGATCGACGAGCGGATGATGTCGAGGATCTCTTGCTGGCGCTGGCTCAGTTCCGGCGGCTGCGGCGCCACCGCGACCTCGGCGAGGGGCTCGAGGTCGGGCGCGCTGTTCTTGGCGGCGCTGTTGTGGGCTTTGCCGTCGCGAGCCGCGGCCTTGGGCATGTTCTTTTTCACATTCTTGCCCGGGGCTTCGGTCTTGCCCGAGGTCGTGGCCCCTCCTGCGGCTTTGGTGCTGGCGGTCTTCGGCGAGCGGCTGGAAGATGGCATGTCAGCCTTTCTTGTTGTGCCTATGAGGTGCGGATTCTTCTTTTTCCTGCGGTTTTCCTGTTGTCCGAGGGCCTTTTCGGAGAATCTTCGCTCGGGGACCTCGCCCCGCCTCGGCGGCTCCTTTTTCCGCGTGGCCGGACTTTTCGGCGGGACTGCGGCTTCGGCAACTGTAACGGATTGGCACTCATTTTTCAAACATGCGTTCGCCAGTGTCGCTTTTTTTGTCGGCCCTCCGTGCTATACATCTCTTATGCGCGTTTATCGAATACGCGTTCGTACAGAAAGGAGCTCTCGATGAGCGAAGTTATGACTGCGCCTCGGCCGGACCGGGTCGCGCCAAGAAAGCTGATCGCCGGTCGGGCCTGCGCGAACACAGTGTTGAGCGGTGGTGTGCGGCGCGTTTCGCCCAGCGGAGCCCCTGCGGCTGAGCTGCGGTGCGCCCGTGCGCCGATCAAAACGGTCCAGCCGGAATTGCCCCAAGTGAGCGGCTCCTCGGCGATACTCACCGCTTTGATGCTTGTCGCAATTGCTTTCGGAGTTCTTTTCATCGCTTCGTGGCGCCAATCCTCGATCACGGGGCCGCTCGAACAAGAGGACGTTCCAGCGCACGCGGCGGCGTGGACGGCGCCGGGTGACGGGCCAGAAGGGCCGGGCGCGGCATGAGGACTGGGAGGGGACCGTTATTGTGGAGGTATGACGGGCCATGCCAACTGCCACCACACCTCAGGCCATGCACTGCCCCTTCTGTAAACACCCCGACACTCGGGTCATGGATTCACGGCTCGCCGACGAAGGGCGCAGCATTCGGCGCCGGCGGTCGTGCCCGGATTGCGGCAGGCGGTTCACCACAGTCGAATCGGCAGTGCTCACTGTGGTCAAACGCAACGGCATCGCAGAGCCGTTCAGCCATGAAAAAGTGATTCGAGGGGTTCGCCGAGCCTGCCAGGGTCGCGACGTGGACGAGGACGCGTTGCTCAAGCTCGCCAGCGACGTCGAAGACACGGTTCGCTCAGGCGGAGCTGCGGAAGTCCCGAGCCATGAGATCGGGCTCGCTATTCTCGGCCCGCTGCGCGATCTCGACGAAGTGGCATACCTCAGGTTCGCCTCGGTCTATCGCTCATTCGAGTCGGCGGCCGACTTCGAAGCCGCTATCAAAGAACTGCACGCGCACCAGAAGTCCCGCGAGAGTTAGTCCCCGTCCTCGCCCGGGCCTGGCTTCGGCCGCGTTGCGAGGAAGCGTTCGAATTGCGCGCCGAGTTCTTCTGCGCTCGGGAGTTCTTCCAATTCGCTGAGCGGCGGCAGCTCGTCCGCGGTTGTTTGCGTGTAGCCGTCGTATTGGGCTTCCAGTGCGGTGACGGCTCTCTGCACCTCGTCGCTCATGCTGACTTGCTCTTCGATTTGTTCGTGTGCCGCAGTGGTCGCCTCGCGGAGGGACTCCAACTGCAATTCGAGCCCGCTGTTCTGTATAACCTGCTCCAAGAGGCCCAACGCGGAGCCGGGATAGCCCGTGTTCGTGAGGTAATGCGGCACGTACACGGTGAAGCCGAGCGAGGGGATGTCGTGCTGTCCGAGCCGGAGCTCCAACAGTGAGGCCGCACTTCCTGATATCAGCGCCTCGCCGTCGTACTTGCGGTGATCCGCGATCAGCACCGGGTCAAGGGAGTGGGCCATGACAATAGGGGGCCGGGTGTGCGGCACAGTCATCGCGAGTGCTGAAAGGCCTATGCTGCGGGTGGCGCCGAAGCGCCGCGCCAACTGTTCGACCGCCGCCACGAACCGTTCCCACATGAGGTCTGGCTCAAGGCCTGCGAGGAGGAGGAACGGGGCGCCGTTCACATCTCTGAGCCCGTAGAGCCGCAACGCCGGCTCCTCGTATTCCGAGAAACTGTTTTTGGTGAATTTGACGGGCGGCCGACGGGAACGGTAGTCCAGCAGGGCGTCGATGTCGAATGTCGCGAGCGTTGTCGCGGGCAAAGTCTCCAAGAGATGCGACGTGACGAGTTTCGGGGCCTGCCCCGCGTCCAGGAAGCCTTCCAATGAATGTATGAGGACAAGCCCGCCGTTCTGCGGCCAGGGATGTGCTGGGTCTTCTGGTTCGAGTTGGTACAGCTGGGACGGATCTGCGTTCATTGTCCTTCCAGAATAGCCCTCGGTTTGTCCACAGAGAAACATCTGACTTTCCACAATTTCCCCGAACAGTCGGGATCGCGTCCGCATTGTCAGCCACCGGGCGGATTCTGCCACTATGACAACAACCTCGAACACAGCCGATCCTGGCTGTTTCCTCGCTCCGCCCCCTGGGCTGCTCGGCCCTCATTGCCAGGGCGTGGTCTCGGCGCGTGCCGAAATTGGCAGTCGTGAGGCGCTGAGAGAGCTGCTGAAACCGAACCTTCAGAACCGAGCCAGGGTCGTCCGCGCCGCGCGGCGGCTGAAAGGCCGGGAGGATGTTGTCGCCGGCGCAGAGCGGCATATGTTGCGGTTGATCCGGAGTTCGCAGTCCTCGGCCACTATCGGTCCCGTCCAGGCGGCTCGGTTCGCCGAGGCATTGCGGGAGCGCGGGGTGAGAGACCGGCTGATCTCGGCGACCGTGGAAGCCGCTTTGGCGAGCGGCGCGCACGACCAGGGGAGCGGGGCGCACCGGCTCTGGTTGCGCCTGGCGCCCATGTTGCCCGACGATTCACGGGCCGAAGCTGCTCTTTTGCTCGCCCTGGACAGTTACGCCCGCGGCAAAGGCGCTGCCGCAAGGATCGCCCTCGAGGTTGCTCTCGCGGTCAACCCGGCGCACGAATTGGCGCAACTGCTCGAAGCATGCCTGTTCACCGGCGTGCGCCCAGACGCGCTGGGGGTTTTGATCCAGCCTTGACGATCCAGCGGGCGGTTAGACCTTTTCGACCTGGATGGCATGGGCGAGGTCTGCGGGGATTTCGACGCTCTCGTGGCCGGGAACGCCGATGACCACCGCGTGGCTTCGCACTTCAGCCGTGACTTTCGCGTCTGGGACGGCTCCCGCCTTGCGGAACTGGGCGATCAGGTCCACATCGGCCTGCACATGCTCGGCCAGGCGGCGGATCACCACGGGGATGGGCCCGCCCTTGGGCAGTTCGCTCAGCCGGGTCAAGCCCTCGCCTTGCACGTCGATCTCGATGATTTCACCGAGTTCTGTGAGACCAGGGATGGGGTTCCCATACGGTGAGCTCACCGGGTGGCCGAGCACTTCCACGAGACGGCGCTCGACTTCGTCGCTCATGACGTGCTCCCAGCGGCACGCTTCCGCGTGCGCGTGTTCCCATTTGAGTCCGATGACGTCCACGAGCAGCCGTTCTGCGAGCCGGTGCTTGCGCATCACCGCGACAGCTCGGACGCGGCCTTTGTCCGTCAGCTCCAGACGGCGGTCGTCCCGAACCACCAGCAGACCGTCGCGCTCCATGCGCGACACGGTCTGGCTGACTGTCGGCCCGCTCTGCTCCAATCGGTCGGCGATTCGGGCCCGCAAAGGCGGAATGCCCTCTTCCTCAAGGTCGTAAATGGTGCGGAGGTACATCTCCGTCGTGTCGACGAGGTCGTTCATGCCAACCATGTTAGCTCGCGTACGAGCGCAAGCGTTCTGCCCGATCGCCGTTGCGCAGTTTCACCATCACCTCGCGCTCGATCTGCCGAACCCGCTCTCGGGAAAGGCTGAAAACCTTGCCGATCTGGTCCAGTGTCCGGGGCTGTCCGTCGTCCAGGCCGTACCGCAGCCGGATGACCTGCTGCTCCACTTCGTTGAGCGTGGCCAACACGGTGCGGACGTCTCGGTGCAGGAACCCGGCGATCACGGCGTTTTCCGCAGACGCGCCCTCGGAGTCTTCGATGAAGTCGCCGAGCGGGGCCTCTTCGTCCGCGCCAACAGGCATGTCCAAACTCACGGGGTCCCTGCTGTGGTCCAGCAGATCCGCGATCCGATGCTCGGGGATGCCCGTCTCGCGGGACAGCTCTTCGCTCGTGGCCTCGCGGCCAAGCTGCTGGTGCAGCTCGCGCTTGATCCGGGAGAGCTTGTTCACCTGCTCGACCAGGTGGACCGGGAGCCGGATAGTCCGGCTCTGGTCCGCGACGCCCCTGGTGATGGCTTGGCGGATCCACCAGGTGGCGTAGGTGGAGAACTTGAAGCCTTTGGCGTAGTCGAACTTCTCCATAGCCCGGATCAGACCCAGGTTGCCCTCCTGGATCAGGTCCAGGAGCGGAATCCCGCGCCCGGTGTAGCGCTTGGCGAGGGAGACGACAAGGCGCAAGTTGGCCTCAAGGAGGTGGGTGCGGGCGGCTTGGCCGTCACGCGCGACCGTCTTGAGCTCGCGGCGGCGCTGCGGCGTGAGGTTGTCGCTCGTTTTGAGCAGATGCTCGGCGTACAAGCCCGCTTCGATGCTCTTGGCAAGCTCCACTTCGTCCGCTGCGGTCAGAAGCGCCGTGCGTCCGATGCCGTTGAGGTACACCCGGACCAGGTCCGCCGCGGGGCTTTGCGTGTCGAGGTCGCCCTCTGCGTAGCGTCCGCTCGGGGCGGCGTCTTGGGTTTCGGGCTCCTCGTCCGAGACGGCCGCTTCCAATTCGGCGGCGTTGTCCTCAGGAGCGCTGTCCACGGGTTTGATCCCAGAGGCTTGCCGCTTCGCGCTGCGCCTGCCCTTGGTCGTGCCCAAGCTCGCGGATGTAGTTTTCAATGCCGGTTTCACAGCGTTTGCCATGTTGCTGACCTTCCTCTCGCGGACGGCTTACATGGTTTAACGCATCAGTGACGCGAAATGTTTCGTGTGCTAGCTCACAATTCAAGAAAAGGACGTTTGACACTTGACGAATTGGCCTCCTCGAGCGCGCGGCGCTTGCGGGAAGCTTCGAGCATGGCCGACTGCTCTTTGTTCTTCGGGGGGCGGTCGTTGGCGATCAGCACCGCCATCCACGGCAGCGGGACCGAGGCCGCGAGGATCAACATCGCGACCACCCCATTGTGGAATTCGGCGTAGACCAGCGAGGCGAGCAGCAGCAAGGGGATTCGGAACGACATCATGATCGTGTATTTGCGGACACGAGCCCGCTGCTGATCGTGGAGCGAGGGCTCCGCCTCGGTGATCAGGGATGGCTCGGGGCGCTGCGCCATATGTGCGAGTCTACGCCTGAGGCGTAGACTCGCACATATGAGACTGAGCCACATGACGAGGGTCGGGCTTGCCGACACTCAGACGATTGAGCGGCCCGACGTCGATGTGAACGAGGACACAGACTCCGAGCGGCCGAAGTTTTTCCACTACGTGAAGAAAGCCAAGATCGTGGAAAGCGCGGTCATGGGCACAATGGTCGAGGCGTTGTGCGGCGAGATCTTCACGGTGACCAAAGCCCCGAAACCCGGTTCTCCGGTGTGCCCGCGCTGCAAAGAGATGTACGACCTCATCGGCTCCATCAACCCGTAGCCGCGCCAACCCGTCGGCGCGGGCCGCGCGATGGCGTCTGGTCTCTCACGGAGCTTCGCTCGTGCGCGCGTCGTCGCTGCCCGTTGTCCCGGAGCTTCGCGCAGGCGCTGCGTCCTTGTGCCGCGATCCGTTCGGGAGCACTTCGTCCACCGCGCGCCCGAGCGTCGCTGTGGCCTGGCTGATCGCCGAGGACACAGGCCCTTTGTGCAGAAGGTCCTCTTTGCTGCGCGTCGGCCAGAAGTGCTCCACGGTGGAGTTGAGCTCCGCGCCCGCGATGACCGCCATTCCCAGGAAGAAAGCAACCAGCAGCAGAGCGATCGGCGTGGCGAGCGCCCCATAGGTGTAGCCCGTCGACGTGACCCAGTTGAGGTACCACAACAGGCCCGACCGCCCGGCGAGGAAGAACATCACCGCCAGCAGAGCTCCAGGGATGAGCCGATGCCAGGGGGGCGGAACAGGCAGCGCGATGTGATAGAACCAGGCCAAAAAGAGCGCCACCGCCACGAAGAGCCCAGGGCCGTACAGATTGTTGTACACGCTGCTGACCAATGGGTGCGTCTCGATGGGCAGGCGCATCGTGACCTGGTGCGGGGCGACCGACAAAATCGGCAAGGCGAACATCGCGCTGAGCAGGAAGACGATATAGAGAATGAGCGCGTAGATGCGCTGCCGGACCGGGTGGCGCAGCTCCGTCTGGTCGTGGGCGCGCACTATGGAGTCGACGAAGGCGGAAATCGCCGACGAACCCGCCCACAAAGAGAGCAGGAAGCTGAACGAGGTCACCGCTTCGCGTCCGTTGGCGGTCACCGCCAAGAGCGTTGGCCGGATCACCTCGTTGACAAGTTTCTGGCTGAGCGCCTGTTGGGCGAACGAGAGGATTTTGTGCTGCACGTCTTCGAGAACCCCTGGCCCGAACCAGGGGCAGACGTAGCCGAGCGTGCCCAACAGCCCGAGGAACATGGGCGTGAGCGAGAGGATCTGCCAAAAGGCCGCGCCTGCGGATTCCGCGAAGATCGAGTGCTCCCAGCTCATCGAGAGGGTGCGCCCCAGCACGCGGGCCGAGTTGCGGACTGCGGTCATGATGATCCGAACCGGGCGTGGGCGCGTGCGAGGCATGCCGGACAGTATTGCAGAACCTTGTTCTCGGACGCATGTCGCCGAGGACTCGCGGGATCAGCTCGGGTGGCTGCGCGTCGTTCGTGCGAGTGTGCGGGCGGGCACGCGCCGGCCCGGTGTTTCGCTGCTCTCAGTCCAGGTAGTCCCGCAGCACTTGGCTTCGCGACGGGTGGCGCAGTTTCGACATCGTCTTGGACTCGATCTGCCGGATCCGCTCACGGGTGACCCCGTAGACCTGCCCGATCTCGTCCAGGGTGCGCGGCTGCCCGTCGGTGAGGCCGAACCGCATCCGCACCACGCCTGCTTCTCGCTCGGAAAGGGTTTCCAGCACCGCTTGGAGCTGGTCCTGCAAGAGCGTGAAGCTGACCGCGTCCACCGCGACGACGGCTTCGGAGTCTTCGATGAAGTCGCCGAGCTGGCTGTCGCCCTCGTCGCCGATGGTTTGGTCGAGCGAAATCGGCTCCCGGGCGTACTGCTGGATCTCCAGCACTTTCTCCGGCGGGATGTCCATCTCCCGGCCGAGCTCCTCGGGAGTGGGCTCGCGGCCGAGGTCTTGGAGCAGTTCGCGCTGGATGCGGCCGAGTTTGTTGATGACCTCCACCATGTGCACGGGGATGCGGATCGTGCGGGCCTGGTCGGCCATGGCGCGGGTGATGGCTTGGCGGATCCACCAGGTGGCGTAGGTGGAGAATTTGTACCCTTTGGAGTAGTCGAACTTCTCCACGGCGCGGATGAGGCCCAGGTTGCCCTCTTGGATCAAGTCCAGGAACGCCATCCCGCGCCCGGTGTAGCGCTTGGCGAGGGAGACCACGAGGCGCAGGTTCGCCTCCAGCAGGTGGTTCTTGGCCCGGTTCCCGTCCCGGACGACCCAGTTCAGGTCCCGCCGCGATGTGGTGGGGAGCCGGTCGCCCTCTTCGGCCGCGATCCGCAGCCGCTCCTGCGCGTACAGTCCGGCTTCAATGCGTTTGGCGAGCTCCACCTCTTGCTCGGCGTTGAGGAGCGCGACTTTCCCGATCTGCTTGAGGTACGCGCGCACCGAGTCGGCCGAAGCGGTGAGCTCGGCGTTCTTGCGGGCCTGGCGCAGCGCCTCGGACTCGTCCTCGTCCCACACGAAGTCCCCGGAAGCGCGTTCTGGCTCTTCTTCGTCGGCCTCTTCCGCAGGAGCCGCGTCAGACCCCTCCGGCTCGTCCCCGTTGAAGCCTTCTTCGGCAATGGGATCGTCTTCGAGCGCGATGTCGATGTCGATGTCGCTTTCGACCGGCTCCAAATCGTCCATCGAAAGCTCGTCCTCGCCGCCGGAGCGGGAGGTTTTCGCCTTCGCGGCGGCGCCGTTCTCGGCGGCTTTCTTCGTGGCACGGCGCGCTCGGGCTGGTGGGGCGGCCGCAGTTTCCGCTTCGGGCCGCGCGTCCTCTTTCGGCGCGGCCGCGGCTCCTCGGCGCTGTTTGGTGGCTACCACGAGACCCTTTCTAGCTTTCTGCAATGACCGGACCATTGTAACCCGGTTGGGGCTGTGCGCCTGCTGTAACGGCGTGCGCTGCCCCGACGATGCCCGCCGTGTTGCGCAACACCGCAGGAACAACGGGAGTCCGGCACGTGAGCAAGGGCACCCATTTGTCGGCCTTGCGACTGATGCCGCCGCCGACCACGAACACGTCGGGCCAGAGAACGGCCTCAAGGGTCTCCAGCACGGTGGAGACCCGCTGCGCCCACTCGGGGTAGCTCAAGCCGTCCCTGTCCTTCGCGTGCGAGGAGGCCAGCTCCTCGGCTTCTTCCTTGCCGATCTTCAAGTGGCCCAACTCGGTGTTCGGAACGAGCGTCCCGTCGAACAGCAGTCCCGAGCCGATGCCTGTGCCGAACGTCAGCAGCAGCACAGTCCCCCGGCAGCCTTTGGCCGCCCCGAACCGGTCCTCGGCGACGGCGGCGGCGTCCGCGTCGTTGAGCACGGCCACCTCGCGTCCGCCGAGCGCCTTTTTGAAGAGTTCGCCGGCGTCGGTGCCGATCCAGCTGCGGTCGACGTTCGCCGCGGTGAAGATCTTCCCCTCGCGCACCACGCCGGGGTACGTGATCCCGACGGGGCCCTCCCATCCGGCTTCTTCGACGATCTTCGCGACCACCTTGGCCACGGCCTCAGGCGTGGAGGGCTGTGGCGTGTCGTACTTGATCCGGTCGTTGAGAAGCTCGCCACTGCTCAGGTCCACGAGGGCGCCCTTGATGCCGCTTCCGCCGATATCCACTCCAAAGCCCCTGTGAACTGTGCTGTCGTTCGTGCCCGTTGCCTCGTCCATGGGGTGGCGCTCCTCGGTCCTCGCATGTGGTTTTGACGAAAATTTCACGCCGCCGTCCATGCCGCCCACTGGCGGGAAAGAGACGTTTGTGCTGCGATAGGAACTATGCCAGTGCAGTCAAGCACCAAAAAAAGCGCCTCGGCGTCCGCACAAGACTATGCGCTCTTGCGGGGAATCGCGTGCGATGTCGCGACTTCCGCCGCGGAGATGATCCGCGTTCGCCGGGCGGAGGTCTTCGCCTCCCCGGGCGGGCGGGACTCTGACTCCGTCCGGTCCAAGACCAGCGAGACGGACCCGGTCACGATTGTGGACGTCGAATCCGAGACGTTGGTCCGGGAGTCGTTGGCGCGTCTGCGCCCTGGCGACGGGTTCCTCGGCGAAGAAGCGACAGGCAACACCGAAGGCGCTTCCGAGACCGGGGTCGTCTGGGTCGTCGACCCGATCGACGGCACCGTCAACTTCATGTACGGCGTGCCCGCCTACGCCGTGTCCATCGCGGCCCAAATCGACGGGAAGACGGTCGCCGGGGCAGTCGTGGACGTCCCGCAGGGCTGGGTCTACTCAGCGGCGCTCGGCGCAGGCGCGACGGTGTCGCGTGAGGGCTTCGGCACGAGAGCGCTGCATGTCTCCGAGACGGAGTCGCTCGGCATGGCCCTCGTCTCCACCGGGTTCGGCTACAAAGCCGAACGCAGGATCGCCCAGGCTCGGCTCGCGGGCACCCTGTTGCCGGTCGTGCGTGACTTGCGCCGCATCGGCGCCGCCGCCCTCGACCTCTGTTTAGTGGCGGCGGGGAGCCTGGACGCGCATGTGGAGCACGGGCTGAACCCGTGGGACTTCGCGGCGGGGTCGCTCATCGCGCAGGAGGCGGGGGCCCTCGTGCGGATTCCGCCGACCTCGGCCCGCTCGCACGAGGGCGAACTCGTCCTCATCGCCACCCCGAAGGTGTACCACGAGCTGGCGGGCGTGCTGGAGGAAATCGGAGCCCTTGGGCCTATCGAATAGCAGCGCCGCTCGGCCAGCCGCGCAGGCGCCGCTGCGCCCGCGCGGCTAGCAAGCGGTTGTGTGCAGGGCGCTGACGGTGTTCGGGTCCACCGGGTCCCCTTTGCGCAGGGCTTGGAGGACGGAGCGGCTGGACGCGTCATGGTTCAGGGTGTGAAAGCCTGTGCCGAGGGCGAGGTCCACCGAGTCGTCGTCGCGTTCGTCGCGGATCAGCTCGGCGCAGGGGGCCGTCAACCACACCGAGGAAGCTTGCGCCTGCCCGGAGGGGCCGAAACGGATTTGCGCGAAGCAGGGCATCTTGTGCTCGGCGTACACCGAGTCGTTGTCTGCCGTGCTTCGGAAGCCCAGACCGTTGAGCTCGTTCGCGACCCGGCCTGCCTGCTGGTCTGCCCCGTTGGCGTTCAGCACGCGGACTCGGACGTCGGCGAGGGCCGACGGCTCCACCTTCAGCATCTGTTCCCGGCTGGCCTTCACCCACTGCTCGGGCACGCTCGGACCAGGGGGCGGCTGGCCGCAGTCGGTGCTCGGGCCGGGCTGGCTTTCCGGCCAGACGACGATCCATGCCACGAGCGCCACGACGGCCAACACGCCAACGGCGATGTAGTACGGGGCGGGGCGTCGGCGCTGCCACGGTTCGCCCTTGGGGTTCGTGGCCTTGCCCACAGTGATGAGAGATACCAACGCGGAGCCCTTTCCTCGGTTGTCGTTCAACTCTGACGCACAGATTATCCGCCCTTCCCCGGCGGTTCATCAGCACTTCTGATAAAGCTCTCAGAATCATGTACACTCTGGCAGCTCAAGGGATCATCCAGGAACGGAGTAGGCGCAAAAATTATGGCCACTGACTACGACGCACCTCGGCGCACGGAGGGGGACGACCTCGTCGAGGATTCGCTCGAGGAGTTGACTGCCCGCCGCCACGACGGGCAGTCCGAACTCGTCGACATCGACGACAGCGATCCCCTCGACGCTTTCGAGCTGCCCGGAGCGGACCTTTCCGGCGAGGAGCTTTCGGTCCGAGTCCTCCCCAAACAGGCCGACGAGTTCACCTGCGCCAGCTGCTTCCTTGTGTACCACCGCAGCCGGTTGGCCGAGGAGGGCAGCCGGGGCCTCATTTGCATCGACTGCGCGTAGCGCCCGCCCGGCGGCCTCCTGGCTCGGGAGGCCCCTGAAAAGTTTCGCCGAAGCCCGCTCGCGCCCCTTCGTGTGTTTTTCCGCCCGCTTTCCCGCTCCTGCCTTGTCCTTTCCCGCTTCTGCCTTCTCGTTGCGCGCCCGCGCGCCTCATCGCTGTGGCGTGTTGCCGGGACGGGCGTTCTGCCAATGCTCGATGACTTCGATCAGCTTTTCCGGATGTGCGCTCGAGAAGAGCCAATACGGGGTGGGGTCCGAGGGGTCGTCGAGCACCACGAGCACGAGGGCGGGCACCCACGACCGATGCGCGACGAACGCGGCCGGGTCCAATTGTCTGCCGAGCGCGGCGGACTTCTCGCGCGGCCCGATCAGCGCGCAGCGGCTCGTGAGCGCGAGGGGGATGTGCGCCTTGCCGACCCGCAGTTCGCCGCTGTCATCGACCTCGACCCACTGCCGGGAGAGCCCGAACATCGCGAGGACGGCGATTCCCGCGCACACGAGCGCAGGGATCCAGTACGGGAAGGGCCGAAAGGCCAGGCTCACCGTGTATGCGACAGAGCCAGAAACAACGACTCCCAACGGCCACCACCACCAGGGCACCCAAAGCTGTTCGCGGTACGACATCAGAAGCACGGTAGTCTCTGAGCGTGGCTTCACCCTATGGCGGCTCCCTTGACGCAGTGGCGTTCGTGCGCCTCGACGCCGAATTAGAACCCCCGGCCCGCGCGCATCACGGCGACGCGGGCGTTGACTTGCGCGCGGTCAGCGCCATCACGCTCGCGCCCGGCGAGCGCGGGATCGTCGGCACGGGGGTCGCGGTCGCGATCCCCGTCGGCTACGTCGGGCTCGTGCATCCCCGCTCCGGGCTCGCGGCCAGGGTCGGCCTTTCCATCGTGAACACGCCGGGAACGATCGACGCGGGTTACCGAGGCGAGATCAAAGTCTGTCTGGTCAACCTCGACCCGGTCGCCGCGATCGAGATCGAACGCGGGGACCGCATCGCCCAGTTGCTCGTGCAGCGCGTCGAACTGCCAGAGTTTTACGAGGTGGAATCGCTGGACGAGACGACGCGCGGCGCGGGGGGATATGGCTCCTCCGGGGGGCACGCGGCGCTGTGAGCGCCCGGCATGTCGATGAGAACCCCGCTCCGCGTTGCGGAGCGGGGACAAGAGACCTGGGTTCGATTGTTCTCTGCGTCCCCGAGGGCGGCAAGCCCAGGCTGGTGTTCGGACCGGGCGAGGAACTTCTCACGGCCGCGGTGCTGTGCCCGTTCGGCGAGGTCGAAGTGCGCGCCTATGCCGCCCCGAAGGGCAGCCGCGCGGATCTCGGCGGGCAATGGCGCCCCATGCTCACCGATCTCGCCGAATCCCTGCGCGCGCAGGGATTGCGGCTCTTCTTCCAGGACGGGCCATGGGGCCGAGAGCTCATCGCCGTGGGAAACGGTGTGTTCCGCACCTTGATCGGCCGCGACGGGGACAGGTGGACCTTGGTTGTCAGCGCGTTGGGGCCGAACCAGACGGCCGCGCGGCTCGTCGGCTTCGCCAGGGCTGTGTTCGAAGGTTCGCAGGTTCGCCGGGGGCCCCAGCCGCACCCGGCGGGGGCGCTCTTGCCGTTGCGCGTTGCAGATCCTTGTGCCTTCGGCGAGTTCGAGCGCGTCGACATCATGCCCGAGTCGGAACCAGAGCCGTTCCGGCCGCGTTTCCCCGACCCGTCCGCGCCGGGGGCCAACGGGTCGGCAATGCAGCGATTGAGCGCTCTGCGCCGCTCGGCAAGATCCTGCCCATCCGCCTAGAGTCGCAGGAATTTTGTGCTCCACGTCTCGAACACCGCGTGGCCGAATGCCGACGGGTCGAGGCCGACCTCCGCGAAATCGCGCTCGACGATCGCGCCGCGCGGCAGCACGGCGAGCCAATGTCGAGCCGCTTCGGCCGGGTGGACGGGGTCGCCGAGCGCCGCGCCCAGCACAACAGGGGCCGAGAGCGCCCGCAAGGCCGCTTCTGTCGGCACCGCTGTGCGGCTGACCTCGTCAAAGGCGCTGGGCAAACCAGGCCATTGCGCTGTCCACGACAGGGTGAGCCGGTGCGCGACCCACGGCGGGCTGCCTGCTTGCATGGCGCGCAGCGAGTGTTCCAGCCCCTGCTCGCGCAACAGCTTCGCGGTGTGTTTCGCGTTCTCCGCCGCCGCTGCGCCCGACGGGTCGCCCAGCCAGGCCGGGAGGCAGGCGAGCACGCCCGCGCACTGGTCCGGATGCCTGCTCGCCCAATCAGCGCCGATGTGCGAGCCAATCGAGAAGCCGCAGACGAGCACTGGGCCATGCTCGCGGGCAGCGTCGTCGAGCGCCTGCTCGTAACTCGCCCGCACCGCGTTCGGGTCTGGGTCGACCGGCACGAAGGGCAATCCGGCCTTGGCCGCCGCAGGCCCGAAAAGCTCCGACATGAACGCCGCGCCGGATCCGGCGCCCGGCAGGGCGACGGCCACGGGCACGGGAGGTTTTCGCGCGGTCATCAAGGCCATTGTGCAAGAGCCCAGGGGGGCGAGTGGCGGCGGGTGGAAAAGAGGTCTAACCTGTCCGTGTGCCAAGCGCGACGCAGTACTTCAAGCAACTGGCCCGCAAGCTCACCGCTGACCCGAGCGAGTTGGACGACGAAGAGATCCGGGAAGAGGCGCGGGCGCTCGGGGCAGCTCGGGCGTGTGAATGCGGTCCCGGCGAGATCGTGGTTCTCGTCGGCGAGTTGCGCAGCGTCTCGACTTGCCCGAAGAGCTTGAACGTCGGCGTCCACGCCGAGCTGTTCGACGGCACGGACACTGTTTCCTTGGTCTGGATCGGGCGCACGCGCATCCCTGGTCTCGAGGTCGGGCGTTCGATCTCCGTCAAGGGCCGCCTCGGCCTCAAGGAAGACGGCAGCAAGGTCATGTACAACCCTTATTACGAGCTGCTCGAAGAGTCCTGATCCGTTCCGCTCTGCGGTGCGCAGGCACCGTTCCCGGCTCGCGTCACGGCCAGGGCGGCCTCAGTCTCGTGTGGTTTCCTGCGATTCGAGGATTTCCCGCAATGCGCTCTCGACTTCGGGCAGCGCGATGAACACGAGTTCGTCGCCGCCTTCCAGGGGGTCCTCCGCCAACGGCACGATGACTCGCTCCCCGCGCAGGATCGCCACCAGCGCCGTGTCCCTCGGCAGCGTGAGTTGGCGGACTGCCTTGCCCGTCCATGGCGTCTGCCGCGGCAGCGTCAGCTCCACGAGGTTCGCCTTGCCCTGGCGGAAGGTCATCAGACGGACCAAGTCCCCGACGGACACGGCTTCGTCCACCAGCGCGGCGAGCATTCTCGGCGTTGAGACGGCCACGTCCACGCCCCAAGAGTCGTTGAACAACCATTCGTTGCGCGGGTCGTTCACCCTGGCGATCACGCGCGGCACGGCGAACTCGGTCTTCGCGAGCAGGCTGATGACCAGGTTGGCTTTGTCGTCCCCGGTCGCGGCGACCACCACGGAATAATTCTCCAACCCGGCGGCTTCCAGGTGTTTGAGCTCGCACGCGTCCGCCTGCATCCAGCCCGCCTGCGGCACGGACTCCTGGTCGATGTGGTCTGGGTCACGCTCGATGAGCATGACTTCGAGCTCGTGCTGGATCAGTTCTCGGGCGATCGAGCGGCCGACCGCGCCCGCGCCCGCTATCGCGACCCTCACTGGTCGTCCTCCTTTGGTTCGCCCAAGGCGACAGTGAAGGCCTTCGGCAGATCGCCCACCTTCACCGCGACGTACACCACGTCCTCGGCTTGCAGAATGCTTTTCCCGGACGGGAGGACCGCCTCGCCGAAACGGTGCAGGAACACCACTCTGGTCCCGGTGGCCTCCTCGAAGCGTTTCACCGCCTTCCCCGCCCACGCCTCGTTCCGGGGGAGCGCCGTCACTTCGACGCCGCCGGACGGGTCGCGCCAGGTGGTGATCTCGCTTTCCTCGGTGAGCGCGAACAGGAAACGCTCGGTCGCCCACGGGACCGTGGTCACCGTCGGGATGCCGAGCCGCTCGTAGACCTGCGCGCGCTTGTAGTCGTAAATCCTCGCCACCACTTTCGGCACGTCGAAGATCTCCTTGCAGACTCGCGCGGAGATGATGTTCGAGTTGTCGCCGGAAGAGACAGCCGCGAAGGCGTCCGCGTTCTTGACCCCCGAGCGCAGCAGGACGTCCCGGTCGAAGCCTTGGCCGAGGACGCATTGGCCTGGAAAATTCGCCCCGAGGCGATGGAAGGCGGTCGCGTCGCGGTCGATCACTGCGACTTCATGGCCCAGTTTGACGAGGGCGAGGGCGAGCGCGGCTCCGACTCGTCCGCAGCCCATGACTACTACACGCACGCCCAGGAGGCTACCTTACTATTCCTACAGGCGATGGGCTGCGTGAGAAGCCCATCCGCAGATGAGCCTGAGGAGGCCCGGTTTTGGCGGTGACGGCGACGCTTTCAGGAGCCATGAAGCGATTGGTGCTGGGGCGGCCTTTCCGCAGCGACAAGCTCAGCCACACCTTGCTCCCCAAGCGCATCGCGCTCGCGGTGTTCGCCTCCGACGCGATGTCCTCCGTCGCGTACGCCCCGCAGGAAGTGTTCTTGGTGCTGTCCACCGCTGGCATGGGCGTGTACGCCCATGCGCCGTGGATCGGGCTGGCGGTGGCGTTCGTCCTCGCTGTCGTGGTGGCGAGTTACCGGCAGAACGTGCACGCCTACCCGTCTGGCGGCGGCGACTTCGAAGTGGTCACGACGAACTTGGGCGACACCCCTGGCCTCGTCGTCGCCAGCGCGCTCATGGTCGACTATGTCCTCACCGTGGCCGTGTCCATCTCCTCCGCTGTGGAGAACATCGGCTCGGCGGTGCCGTTCATCGACCAGAACCGAGTCTTGGTGTCGGTCGCGATCATTGTGCTGCTCACGGCTATGAACCTGCGCGGGGTGCGCGAGTCCGGCGCGGCGTTCGCGATTCCGACATACGCGTTCATCGGCGCTATCTTGGTGATGCTCACCTGGGGTTTCGCGAAATTGGCGACGGGCAGTCCGGTTCGGGCCGAGTCGGCGGGCTTCGAGCTTGTGGCCGAGCACAGCCAGCTTTCCCAGGCGGCGTTCGTGTTCCTCATCGCCAGGGCTTTCTCCTCTGGCTGCGCGGCGTTGACCGGCGTCGAGGCGATCAGCAACGGCGTGCCCGCTTTCCGCAAGCCGAAGTCGAAAAACGCGGCGACCACACTGCTCTTGCTCGGTTCGATCGCGGTGGTGCTTTTCCTCGGCATCTTGGTCCTGTCGATCAAAATAGGCGTGCATTACGCGGCCTCGGACACACAGCTTGTCGGAGCGCCGGCCCATTACCAGCAGAAGACGGTGATCGCGCAGCTCGCGCAAGCGGTGTTCGCGGGCTTCCCCGCGGGCTTCTATTTCGTCGCCGTGGTGACCGCGCTCATCTTGGCCCTCGCCGCGAACACGGCGTTCAACGGTTTTCCGGTGCTCGGTTCTGTGCTCGCCCAGCACAGTTATCTGCCGAGACAATTCCACACCCGGGGCGATCGGCTGGCCTTCTCCAACGGCATCGGCTTCTTGGCGGTCGCCGCCACGGCGTTCGTTGTGGCCTTCGACGCCGAGGTGACCGCGCTCATCCAGCTCTACATCGTCGGCGTCTTTGTCTCCTTCACGTTCAGCCAGACCGGGATGATCCGGCATTGGACCAGGCTGCTGAAGACCGAGTCCGACCAGGGCGCGCGGCGGAAGATGGTGCGCTCCCGGCTCATCAACGCGACTGGGCTCGTGATGACCGGCTTCGTGCTCGTCGTGGTGCTGGTCACGAAATTCTTCGCTGGCGCGTGGATCGCGATCCTCGCGATGTCGGTCATCTTCGCGGTGATGCGGTTGATCCGCAAGCACTACGACTCGGTCAAGGCAGAGCTTGCCGCGCAGGAGTTGAACAAGGTCCTGCCGAGCCGCAGCCACTCCCTGGTGCTGGTCTCCAAAGTCCATCTGCCGACGATGCGCGCCCTCGCCTACGCGAAGGCGACTCGGCCGGACACGTTGGAGGCGATCACCGTCAACGTGGACGACAAGGACACCCACGTCCTCGTGGAGGAGTGGGAGGACAGCGGCATCGACGTCCCGCTGAAGGTGATCGCGTCCCCCTACCGCGAGGTGACCAGGCCAGTGCTGGACTACGTGCGCCGGCTGCGCCGGGACGCGCCGAGGGACGTGGTGATCGTCTTCATCCCGGAGTACGTGGTCGGCCACTGGTGGGAGCAGATCTTGCACAACCAGAGCGCGCTGCGCCTGAAAGGGGCGTTGCTCTTCGAACCGGGAGTCATGGTCACGTCGGTGCCGTGGCAGCTGCGTTCGTCCGAGCGGCGCAAACTCGACGACGGGTTGGGGCTCGCCCCTGGCGCGCTGCGCAGAGGCTTGACGGAAGGGCCTGGCGGAAGGCCGGTGGCGTAGACTAAGCGGATGTTGAGCTCGATAACAGCCCCGAGCGACGTGCAGCGGCTTGCGCCAGAAGAGGTGCAACAGCTGATCGGCGAGATCCGTGAGTTCCTCATCGAAAAAGTCTGCGCGAACGGTGGGCATCTCGGACCGAACCTGGGGGTCGTGGAGCTCACCGTCGCGCTGCACCGGGTGTTCGACTCGCCCCGTGACGCCATTGTTTTCGACACTGGCCATCAGAGCTACGTGCACAAGTTGCTCACGGGACGCGCCGAGGGTTTCGACCAGCTCCGCAAGCGCGGCGGCCTCTCCGGATACCCGGACCGCGCCGAGAGCGAGCACGATTGGACGGAGTCCTCGCACGCCTCCGCCTCGCTCTCCTACGCCGACGGCCTCGCGAAGGCTTTCGAGCTCCGTGCCTCCGCCGACGGGCCTGGGCCGGTCCGGTCGGTCGTCGTGGTCGTCGGCGACGGCGCGCTCACCGGCGGGATGTGCTGGGAAGCGCTCAACAACATCGCCTCGGCCAACAGGCCGGTGGTGATCGTGGTGAACGACAACGGGCGCTCGTACTCGCCGACCATCGGCGGCCTCGCGCAGCGGCTGTCCGCGCTGCGGTTGCAGCCGGAGTACGAAGAGATCCTGCGCGGCGGCCGAGAAGCCCTGCGGCGCGTGCCGCTCGTGGGAAAAACGGCGTACCGGTTCATCCACGCGGTGAAGACCGGCGTGAAGGACGCGGTGAGCCCGCAGCCGCTTTTCTCGGATCTCGGGATCAAATATCTCGGACCGATCGACGGGCACGACGAGCCCGCGCTCGAAGACGCGCTGCGCCGGGCCAAGCGCTTCGGCGGCCCGGTGATCGTGCACGCGCTGACGCAGAAGGGCAAGGGCTTCGGCCCCGCCGAAGCCGACGAGGACGACCAGATGCACGCCATCGGCGCCATCGACCCGGTTGCCGGGCACGCGCTCAGCCCGTCGAAGCCCGGCTGGACCAGCGTGTTCTCCCAGGAGCTTGTCGCGCACGGAGAGCGCCGCGAGGATCTGGTCGCGATCACTGCCGCGATGCCGGGCCCGACTGGCTTGAAAGCGTTCGGCGAGCGCTTCCCGGACCGGATGTTCGATGTCGGCATCGCCGAACAGCACGCGGTCACTTCCGCGGCAGGCCTCGCGCTCGGCGGGCTGCACCCCGTGGTCGCGGTTTACTCGACATTTCTGAACCGCGCGTTCGACCAGCTGCTTATGGATGTGGCGCTGCTCAAGTTGCCCGTGACTTTGGTGCTCGACCGGGCGGGGGTCACCGGTGACGACGGGGCGAGCCACAACGGCATGTGGGACCTTTCGATCCTCTCCGTCGTCCCCGGGCTTCGGGTCGCCGCTCCTCGGGACGGCGAGCGGCTTCGCGAGGAGTTCGCCGAGGCGATAGACGTGACGGACGGCCCGACCGCGTTGCGGTTCCCGAAGGGGCAAGTCCCGTCGGACATCCCCGCGTTGCGCAGGCTCGACGACGGCGCGGACGTTTTGGACGAGGACCGGGCCGGGCACCACGGCGCGAGCGCCTCGCTCACCAGCAGGCTCGACGTCCTGCTCGTCTCGGTCGGAGCCTTCGCGCAGCTCTCCCTCCAGATCGCCAAAGCATTGCGGGAGAAGGGCTTCGGGGTCACCGTGGTGGACCCGCGTTGGGTGCTGCCGCTGCCCGAATCCGTGCTCTCGCTCGCGGCCGAGCACGCCTTAGTGGTGACCTTGGAGGATTGCGGCGAGCGCGGCGGCGTCGGTTCGACGCTTTCCCAGACGCTCCGCGCCCGCGATGTGGACGTGCCGTGCCGCGACATCGCTTTGCCGCAGCGGTTCTACAGCCACGGCACGCGGGCGCAGGTGTTGGAAGAAGCCGGTGTCGTCTTGGAGGATCTCGTCGCCAAGATCGGCTCCTGGGCGGAAAAGCGCACGGCGCAGCACGCTGGCACGAAGGCTTCGTGAACTGTGCGCCGGCGCAGCCCCGCCGAGGCGCCTCCGGGCTGGAAGCCGCCCTCGCGGGCCCGGCTGAGAGCGGGCGCCGCTGTGCTGGGCCAACAGGATATGATTGCGCCATGCGAAATTTCTTCACGAGAAGCACTGCCGCTCTGGCCGCCCTTGCCGCCGGATTGTCCTCAGCGGCCGCTCCGCCGGCTGGCGCCGAGCCGCAGTTCCACAAGATCGTCTACCGCGTTTTCGGGCCGCAGACCACGTTCATCCCGTTCGGCCCTGGTCCGGGGACTCTCGCCAACGTTTCCTACCGGACCCCGAACATCGAGATCCACGACAAGCTGGTGCCTTTGCCGTGGAATCTCGTGTTCCAGGTCCAGGGCGGCGAAGCAGAACTCGCGAGCCAGCTCCGGCTGTCTCTGACGCGCCCCGAGTCTGAGCAAGGCGACGGCAACTACGCCTGCGAGATCTCGGTGGACGGCGAGGTCCGCTCGCGCGAGGACGGCGACCCCCAGGACGGCGGGCCGTTGCAGTGCTCGCTCAGCGATTCCTGAGCAGGTCTCGCTGAGCAATGCTCACTGGGCTGTGTACTTGGTGCCGTCCAGCGCCAACACGTCGAGCACTTTCTTGTTCTCCCAGCCCTGCTGGGAGCAGGTGGCGCGCACGTCGTTCACGTAAGCCTCGGGATATTTCTCCAAGCCGCTGCCAGGGTTGGCCTTGGCGATCCGGGCAAGGGTGTCCCGTTGGCTGCCGACGCCCAGCGCGTTGAACGTGGAGCAGGTGATGTCCGCGGGTTGGCTGGACCCGGAGGACTGTTCAGACGTGCTTTCCGTCGTGGTGGTCTCTGCCGGGGAGGAGGAAGTCGAACTCGTCGTGGTGCTGGAGTCCGGCTCGTCGCCGTCGTCTTCTTCGCTCGCCGACGCGCTGGTGGTTGCGCTCGGGGCGGTCGACGACGGGGCCGGGGCCCGCGAAGGGGTCGGCGCGGGCGCGGCGGCGCTTGTTTGCGGCGTGTTGGCGGCGGGCGGGGGGCCGCCGCCGCATCCGGCGGCGCCCGCGATCAACGCGAACCCTGCCAGAGCTGCGGCGAGCTTCCCCGAAGCGAGTGTTCCACGATCAAGACACATGGGGTCACCCTACCCGATGTCGTCGCCTCGTCCTGCGAGCAGGATGCTCCCCACCTGGGTGTCTGTGGCCCAGCCCTCGGCTTGGCCGCCAGCGCCCGCGAGATTGTTCATGATGGCGAGCATGTAGCGCTCGTTCGGGCCTGCGAAGCCGACCGAGTTGGCCACCCAGCCGCTGGGTTCTTCGGACCACCCGTTTTTATCTCCAGGCGCCATGTCGGCCCCGGCCCCCCACACGCCCCATCGCTGGTTTTCGGCGACGCCGCGCATCTCGCCCAGCAGATAGGCCCTGTCCGCGGGGTCCATCTTTTCGAGGATGAACAGCATGAGCCGACCGAGGTCGTCGGCGGTGGCCTTGTGGTTGCCCCAGTACATGCTGGAGGCTGACGGGGCGTTTTGTTTGATCTCGTCGATGAAGCCGTAAGACTGGAAGACGCGCAACAGGGTCGTCCCGCCGGGGCCGTTGTATTTGTCCCAGAGCGCGTTGGCGGCCTCGTTGTCCGAGTAGTTGAGCATCTTGTGCATCAGGTCCTGGTCGGCGCCGCTCAGGGCGAGCTGTCCGGCGCGTTGGCGCACCAAGAGGTCGGCCGCGATCAGCAACTTGATCGTTGAAGCGGTGAAGACCAGCTCGCTCGCGTGGGGGTTGTGGTAGGTGGCGCCGGTTTTGCGGTCGCGCAGCACATAGCCGACGACGCCGGGCCGGGTCGCGATGTAGGCGTTCGCCTTCGCGACCCGGCTCTGCAGATCGCAGTCGAGGTCCGCGACGGCGCTGTCGCCCGAGGACGAGCATGCGACCTGCGCGCCGGCCTCGCCGCCGTCTGGGTCCGCCCGGGCGAGGGGCGCGGCGAGCGCTGCGCAGATCCCGGCCGCCGCGCAGACCCGGAGCAGATGCGCCAAGCCCTTCATTCGCGGTCCGCCAAGAGGATCTGCGCGACGCGTGTGTCCGTGGCGGTGCCGTCTTCGAAACTCGGGGCGGAAGGGTTCATGATCGCGAGGATGTAGCGTTGGCCGAGGCCCGCGAAGCCGACGGAGTGCAGCACCCAGCCGCCGATGCCGGACCAGCCGTTCTTATCGCCCGGATGGGCGGACGGCCCGGCCCCCCACACGCCCCATTGTTGGTTCGGGTCGACGTTCTGCATCTCGTTGACAATGTAGGCGGTGTCGGCGGGGTCCATTTTTTCGAGCACGAACTGCATGAGCCGGTCGAGGTCGTTCGGCGAGCAGGACATGGCGCCCCAGTAGACGTCGATGCCGTCGTAGCCCCCTTGGGAGCGCAGGTCTGTCATCCCGTAATTGGGGAAGTCGTTCAGGAACGCCATATGGTCCTCGCCCCAGTATTTCATCCAGAGCGTGTCGGCCGCGCCGTCGTCCGAGGAGTGCAGCATGTTTTGGATGAGCGAGCGGTCCGCGGCGCTCAGCGTCACCAGTCCCGCGCGGTCGCGGGTGAACAGGTCCACGGCCATCGCGAGTTTGATCGTGGAGGCGGCGTAGACCGAGTCGCCCGCGTGCGGGTTGCGGTACACGCCGCCGGTCGCGCGGTCGCGCAGGACGTAGCCCGCCCCAGGGGCTTGCGCTGCCACGAGCGCATTGGCCTGGACAACACGCCGCTGCAGGTCGCAGTCGAGCTCTGAGCCGAGGATCGGGCAGTCGACCACGGACCGGGTGTCGGGGTCCGAGGTCGCGGGCGGGACGAGGACGCCTTGTCCGGCGAGCGCGGCGGCGCCGGCGCCCGTCGCCGCGCAGGCGCGCGACAGCCAGGAGCGCCGTTTCGGGTTCGGCGTATTCCCCTCGGATGATCGTTTCATGTTGCTTTTAGATTGACATATCCTCCTGGGGAATACCCGGCACATTGCTTGTGATGAGAGGCACACCCACGCATAGCTTTGTATAATAATTCGGAAAGACGTATGATTACTCGCATGTCCACGAGAGTCACGGTTGCCGTTGCGGGCGCGAGCGGCTACGCGGGCGGTGAAATCTTGCGTTTGCTCCTCGGCCACCCCGCGTTCGCCGACGGGCGGTTGTCGATCGGCGCGGTGACTGCCGGGGCGAACGCCGGAAGCGCGCTCGGCGCGCACCATCCGCACCTGTGGCCCATCGCGCAGCGGGAGCTCTCGGCGACCACGCACGAAGTCCTCGCCGAACACGACGTCGTCTTCCTCGCGTTGCCGCACGGAGCCTCCGCCGAGCTTGCCGAGAACCTGCCCGAGACGGCGTTGGTCGTCGATTGCGGCGCCGACTTCCGGCTCACGGACACGGCGGCCTGGACGAAGTACTACGGCGGCAAGCACGCGGGCAGTTGGCCGTACGGGCTTGCGGAGCTCTCCGGCGGGCGGGACCGGCTGCGCGGCGCGCGGCGGGTCGCTGTGCCGGGGTGCTACCCGACGGCCTCTCTGCTCGCCCTCGCCCCCTCGGTCGAGGCGGGCCTCGTGGAGCCGGACATCGCCGTCGTCGCCGTGTCCGGCGTCTCCGGGGCAGGCCGAGTGCCCAAGCCGAATTTGCTCGCGGGCGAGGTGCTCGGCGCGCTCACCCCGTACAGCGTGGCGGGCGCGCACCGGCACACCGCGGAAATCACGCAGGAGCTCTCTGCCCGTTCGCGCGGGCGCGTGGCGGTCTCTTTCACGCCGGTGCTCGCCCCGACGTCGCGGGGCATCGTCGCCACCTGCACGGCTGCGACGCGCTCGAGCGCTGACGAGATCCGCGCGGTGTACGAGAAGGCCTACGCCCACGAGCCCTTCGTCCGGTTGCTCGCGCCCGGCGCGTGGCCGTCGACCGCGGCGGTGCTCGGCACGAACATCGCGGCGCTCGGCGTCGGGCTGGACGAGGCCGCGGGCAAACTTGTCGCGGTCTGCGCCATCGACAACCTCGTGAAAGGCACTGCGGGCGCAGCGGTGCAATCGATGAACCTCGCTCTCGGCTGGGCCGAGACGGAAGGACTGCCTGTGGTTGGATCAGCGCCATGAGCACGACGAGGCACGAGGAGCACGATCAGACAATGCCCACATCTGCACAGACCCCACCGGCGCGCTGGACCCCGCAGGGGTTCTTCGCCGCCGGCGTCCCCGCCGGCATCAAACCTTCCGGGAACCGAGACCTCGCGCTCCTGGTGAACTCTGGTCCTCGATGCGACGCGGCGGGTGTGTTCACCCGCAACAAAGTCAAGGCCGCGCCGGTGCTGTGGACTCGGCAAGTGGTGCGCGGCGGGCAGGTGCGCGCGGTGCTGATCAACGCGGGCAACGCGAACGCCTGCACCGGCCCGGACGGTTTCGCCGACGCGCACCGGAGCGCGGAAGCGGTGGCCGCGGGGCTGCTCGCGAAACAGGTGGGCGATATCGGCGCGGCGCAGGTCGCGCTGGGCTCCACCGGGCTCATCGGAGAGCGGCTGCCCATCGACAACGTGCTCGCGGGCGTGGACGTGCTCACCGGCAAGGCCGCGGCCGGAGAAAACGACCCGGAGTCTTTCGCCAGCGCGATCATGACCACAGACACAAAGGCGAAGACGGTTTTCACCGCGCAGCCGGGCGGCTGGTCCCTCGGCGGCACGGGCAAGGGAGTCGGCATGATGGCCCCGTCGCTCGCGACGATGCTCGTCGTGCTCGCCACCGACGCGGTGGCGAGCACGGAGCAGCTCGACGCGGCGTTGCGCCGTGCGACGGCGCTGACCTTCGACCGGCTCGACATCGACGGCGTGAGCTCCACCAACGACACGGTGCTCTTCTTGGCCAACGGCGCGAGCGGCGCCGCGCCCAGCCAAGAAGAGCTGGACGCGGCGGCGCTCGCGGCCTGTCAGAGCCTGTCCGCCCAGATGCAAGCAGACGCCGAGGGCGTCACCAAGCGGGTTGTCATCCGGGTGAGCGGAGCCGTCAGCGAGGACGAGGCCGTCGCCGCCGCCCGGACGGTGGCGCGCGACAGCCTGGTGAAGACCGCGCTCTTCGGCTCGGACCCGAACTGGGGACGCGTGTTGGCGGCTCTCGGCTGCGCGCCGGTCGAACTCGAGCCGGACCGCATCTCGGTGACGTTCAACGGGCACCAAGTCTGCGCCAACGGGGCGGCTGTCCCCGGCGCCCGGGAAGTGGACTTGTCCGGCCCGGACATCGCCGTCGAGATCGGCCTCGGCCTCGGCGACGGCACAGGCTGGGTCCACACCACCGACCTCTCCCACGCGTACGTGGAGATCAACTCGGCGTACTCGACATGAGCACGACAGCGCTGCAACAGGCGGAAGTGCTCGCCCAGGCCCTGCCGTGGATCGAGAAGCTGTCCGGCAAAACCGTGGTCGTCAAATTCGGCGGCAACGCGATGGTGGACCCCGCGCTGGCCACCACATTCGCCGAGGACATGGTGCTGCTGCGGGCGTGCGGCGTGCGGCCGGTGGTGGTGCACGGCGGCGGCCCCCAGATCAACGAACAGCTCGCGAAGCTCGGCATCGAGGGCGAGTTCAAGGCGGGCTTGCGGGTGACCACCCCCGAAGTGCTCGAAGTGGTGCGCATGGTCCTTCTGGGCCAGGTGGGCCGGGAGCTGGTCGGCGCGATCAACGCGCACGGCCCGTACGCGGTGGGCACCTCGGGCGAGGACGCGCGCCTGTTCACCGCCTCGCGCAAAACCGCGAGAGTCGACGGCCTCGAAGTCGACATCGGCCTCGTCGGCGACATCGAGGCGGTGGACGCCGGCTGGATCGACGAGCTCACGGCGTCGCGGCGCATCCCGGTGGTCGCCTCTCTCGCCCCTGACGCAACCGGCGTGGTGCACAACGTGAACGCCGACATCGCCGCGGGCGCGCTCGCGGGCGCGCTCAAGGCGGACCGGTTGATCGTCCTCTCCGACGTCGCGGGCCTGTACACCCGGTGGCCGGAACAGGACTCATTCGTCAGCGAAATCTCTCTCGCCGACGCGAAAGCCCTCTTGCCGAGCCTCGCGGGCGGCATGATCCCGAAACTGGAAGCATGCGTGCGCGCGGTGGGCTCCGGCGTGCGCGCCGCGTCGATCATTGACGGGCGGGTCCCGCACGCCACGCTCGTGGAACTTTTCACCCCCACCGGTGTGGGCACCATGATCACTGACACAACAGCGCCGAGCGCCGGAGAAAGAACATGAACGAGGATCTGCGGGCCGGTTGGGCCGCGCGGCTGATGAACAACTACGGCCAGCCTGCGCTCGCCCTGGTGCGGGGCGAAGGCGTCCACGTCTGGGACGCGGACGGCAAACAGTACCTCGACTTTTTGGGGGGGATCGCGGTGAACGTCCTCGGCCACGCGCACCCTGCCGTCGTGGCGGCGGTGACGAAGCAGGTCGCGACGCTCGGGCATGTTTCCAACCTGTACATGTCGCCGAACATCGTGGAGCTCGCGACGCGGCTGGCGGCCCTCCTGCCCGGCGGCGACGATGCGAAAGTTTTTTTCTCCAACTCCGGCGCGGAGGCGAACGAGGCGGCCTTCAAAATCGCCCGCCGCACCGGGCGCGGCGAGATCATCGCGGCATGCGGCGGTTTCCACGGGCGCACCATGGGCGCCCTCGCCCTCACCGGGCAACCGCCGAAACAGCAGCCGTTCATGCCGATGACCCCTGGTGTGCGGCATGTGCCGTACGGCGACGCCGCCGCGCTCGAAGCGGCTGTCGGCCCGGACACCGCCGCTGTGTTCCTCGAACCGATCCAGGGGGAGAACGGCGTCGTCGTGCCCCCTGCGGGTTACCTCGCCGCCGCGCGGGAGATCACCGCGAAGGCCGGGGCGCTTTTGATCCTGGACGAGGTGCAGACGGGCATGGGCCGCACCGGGACGTTCTTCGCCCACGAGCAGGAGGGGTGCGCGGCGGACGTGGTCACTCTCGCGAAAGGGCTCGGCGGCGGCCTGCCGATCGGCGCGACCATCGCGACCGGCCGCGCCTCGGGCCTGCTCGAACCCGGCCAGCACGGCAGCACGTTCGGCGGGAACCCGGTGTGCGCCGCTGCGGCGCTCGCGGTGCTCGACGTCATTGAGCAAGACGGCCTCGCCCAGCACGCGCGGGCATTGGGCGAAGAGTGCAAAGAGAAGCTCGCCGCAAGCGGGCATCCGCTGGTCGAAGAGGTCCGAGGCGCTGGGCTCTTGCTCGGTGTTCGTCTCGCCGAGCCCAAAGCCGCCGCAGTCGAAGCCGCGGCGCGAGAAGCCGGGTTCTTGGTCGGCGCGACCGGAGCCGACGTCGTGCGTCTCGCCCCGCCGCTTGTGCTCTCGGCAGCCCAGGCGGGCGCGTTCGTCGGGGCGTTCGGCTCGGTGCTCGACGCCGCCCTGGAGCACGGCCCTGGCCGTTCGGCTTAGTCCCTGGCCCAGTCGCACAAATCCATGTGCGCGTGCACCCGCGCGCAGTATTTGGACATCGCCTCTTTGTACGGCGCGCACTCCTCTTCGCTGTGGTGCCCGCCGAAGACCATCGTGTTCGAGCATTGCCCGATGAACGTGAGGTCGTCGGAGGACGGGGCCTTGCCGCAGAGCAGGGCGCAGTCCGGGTCGGGATCGGCGCGCGCCGCTCCTGCGCCCAGTCCGCCGACGGCGAGGCCCAAGGAAGCTGTGAGGACGAGGAACGCGTGTCGCATGGGAGCAACCTTTCACGAGGCGACCCCCAGGCGCTTCTCGTCTGGCCGGTCCGCGCCGTTGACCCTATCATCAGCCTTGTCCGGGTTGACCAGGGGCGCGTGCGGCCCGGCGGCTCACATGGCCGCGGCCCGTTGGTCGCGCTCTTTGACGAAGGCGCGGACGCGTTGGACGGCGTGGACAAGAAGGAGGATCGTCGTCGCGGTCCCGACAACGGCGATCACCGCCTGCGAGACGTCCACCTCGCAGGTGAAGATCATGGTCAGCGCGAAAGCTGTCTGGCAGAACCCGAACACACCGCAGAAAGCGCTCAACCGCATATGCATCGCAGTCCAGTCGCGCGTGTCCTGGGCGGCCCAGCCGCGTTCGGGCAAGGCTTCGGCGGCGAGGCTCGGGGACACCATGCTCGCCGCCATTTTGGTGAGCGGTCTTCGGATCGCGCTGCTGATGAGGAACGCGGTCGCGAACAGGACGCCAGGCGCGGTGTCGGCCATTTGGGTCGCCCGAGGATTTTTCGTGGTGAGCGCCACGGTCAAAGCACATGCGGCAAGCAGGAGCACACCTGCTGCGACAGGGTCGGGCTTGCGCGAGCGCAGCAGGCTGAAAAGAGTTTGTGCCAGCGAGACCACGATCGCGCCGACCAACGCGAGGTATTGGACGAAGCCGAACCCGCGCAACGCGTAATACACCAGGACAGCGGGAGCGGCTCCGATGAGGAAGGTTTTGATGAAGGCGCGCAGGCTGTGGGCGTTGTGCACATTCCTCCTAAGGAACGACGGGCAAGGTCAGCACGCTGCGCTCGCCCGATTCGAACTCTGTCAGGACGGGCAATGCGTCGCCCCGGAACTCTGCGGACGAACCTGTGACGACAAGCCGGAGCCGGTGCCCGGCGGGGAACTGGTGCACAATCCCTGGCAACGTGAAAGTCACAATGCCAGATCCGGAGATCTTCGCCGGGGCGACTTGCCGGTAGATCGACTCCTCGTTGCCCGATGGGTCGACATCCGCCAGATGCAGAAAGACCGTCGCGGTCGAGTCCGCGGAGACCGGGATGCGCACGGTGGGGACCCCGACCACGGTGAGGGGCGCGGCGAGCGGCTCGGTGGACCAGGCGAGCGACTCGTCCCCGGGGCCGGTGCGCAACTGCGCGGTTTTTGACTGCGCCTTGCCCGGCGGGGCGGCGCCCGGTGGAACCGAGGTTGCTGCCGCGGTCTTGTCGGGGACGAGGGCTTCGTCGCCGCTGAGGCAGTACGAGGCCGTTGCGGCGACCGGGTAGCGGTCGCTCGTCGCCCAAGGCGAGGTCGCCGATCCCTCGGGGATCCAGTCGCGGAAGTAGCTGAACGCGGCCAGGTCCTCCTCCCCGGTCCCTTTCAGGTGGTGGTCGAACCAGCGCAGGGTGGCGTCGACTTGGTAGCGTTGCTCCCAATCGGGATGCGCCCACTGCAGTTCGCCGGGGACGACGTTCGAGGAGTCATGGCCCCAGCGGTGCCAGAGCATTTTGACCTCCGTGCCGTCCGCCGCGAGCGCCTGATAGGTCGCGCCGGCCTCGTTCAGGAGGAAGACAGTGTCCTGTTGGCCCTGGGTCAGCAGCGTGGGGATGCGGATCTTGTCGGCGTAGGTGACCACGGAGCCGTACCGGACGGATTCGACGTCCGCCTCGCTCGGAGCGCCGGTGATGTACCAGTGCAAGATGACTTGGCAGGCGGCGGGATAAAACCGGGGGCAGTTGCGGTCGCTCCAGCTCGCCGGCGGCGGGGCCTTGTCAGGGTCCTTCGCGGCGTTGGTGAGTAGGTCCTGCGCGAGCAGGTATTTGCTCGGCCCCGGCGTGCGCTCGTCCACGCCGACCGGCAGGTCCGCGTTGTTCGGGGCCAGCGAGTACAGCGAATCGTTCCATGTGATCATGGGCACGATGGTGTCGAGCCTGGGATCGACGGAAGCGGTCGCGAACTGCACGCCGCCGCCATAGGAGGCTCCGATCATCCCGACGCGGGGATCGTGCGCGGAGGAGCGGCCGGTGTGATCCATGGCGTCGAGTTGAATGGCGTCGAGCACGGGGGCGGGCCGGGTGTGCTCCGCGTCCTCGAACGCGATCTTGTCGGCGCCGCCGAGGAAGCTGATGAGCTGGCTGACCGCCACGCCGTCATAGGCGGGCGTGTCCATGCTGATGCGGCATGTGGAGCCGCCGAAACCAAGGGAGGAGAAAGCGAGCACGGCGTAATCCCTGCCGGTCATGAACTCCCCGAGGTCGCGCTGGTCCTCCTTCGACCCGCCGAAGCCGTGGGTGGCGGCAATCGCGGGCACCCGGTGCTGCGGCCCGGCGTCGCTCGGAAGGTACAGGTCGCCGACGATGTCGCAGTCCACATCACGTTCGGGGCCGATGACGACGGCGAAATGCAAGGTGCGCTTCGTGAAGCCGCTCGGCTCGCCGCTCGCGCTCGGAACCACCGAGGCGGCGAGCAGCGCCGCGCAGCACACACCGAGCGCGCCGCGCGTGCGGTTCCATTGCGTCGCGTGCATCGCGCTGCTCACAAGGCGAAGTGGGGGATGTCTCCGTCCCAGCTCTCATCGGCCAAAGGGCTTGCGATGAACTGAGCAGCGAGAGGCCGCGGACCGTTCGGCGTCCTCCCGACCGAGAGCACCCACGCGGAGGCTTTCACCACGTCGATCTGAGTCGAGAGCTCGGCTTTGCCGCACCATTCGGCCACGAGCCGCGGCACCACGCCGCCTTGGCTGCAGACCATGGTCGTGTGGCCGGTCTGGGCGAGTTCGCGCAAACGGTCCAGCGCCGCCCTCGGGTTTTCCGCGTAAGGCTCTTCGGTGAGCGAGGGCTCGGAGACCGTCTCCACTTCGAGCAATTGGGCGAGCGCCGCCAGGGTCTGACGGCAGCGGAGCTTGTCGGCGGCGTGCAGCCTGGACACGCCGAACGCGCCGCCCAAATGGGCCAGCCCCTCGGCTTGGGCGAGACCGAGCTCGTCCAAGGGGCGCCGGGCGTCTGCCGCGGGGTCGTCGTTGTCGCGCACGCCGGCGCTCGCGTGCCGCACGACGATCAGCGTGTCGACGTCGAGCCGGGTGGCGCGGAACGCGGCGAGCACGTCGCGGTCCAAATCGTGGCTGAGCCGGTCATTCGCCTCGTCGACCGAGACCCACTCCAGCAAGTCGACTTCGTCGTTGGGCACGAACTCGGGCGCGGACGCCGCCCACGCCGACCAATAGTCCACTCGTTTCGAGGAGCCTTTTGCGGGGTAGTGGACAGTGCCGAGGAACGGGCCGAGCTCCGCTCGGGCCCCGGTTTCCTCGGCGATTTCCCGAACCGCCGCGACCGGGGGGATCTCGCCCGGGTCGACTTTTCCTTTCGGGAGGGTCCAGTCGTCGTAGTGGGGCCTGTGGATCAGAGCGACACGAGGCTCGGCCTCGCCCTCTTCACGGCGCCACAGCACACCGCCCGCCGCGCGGATCTCCTGTCTTGATGACACGTCAGACATGCTAGACCGTCAACTCTCGGTAGTGCTCGATGAGGGAGCGTTGGTGGTCTCGTTTCTCGGTTCCCGCCGCGATCGCCTCCTCTGTCGGCTTCGCGTGCCACAGGCCCTCCTCGTCCAACTCCCAGCACCGGGTCGCGGGGTCCGCCGCGCTGTCGAACATCCAATCGATCTGCGCGGTGAGCTTGGGGTCTTTGACTTGCACGAGCACTTCGACGCGTCGGTCGAGGTTGCGGTGCATCATGTCGGCGCTGCCGATCCAGTACTGGTTCGCGGCTTTGAAGTGGAAGGTGCGCGAGTGCTCGAGGAATTTGCCGAGGATGGAGCGCACCGTGATGTTCTCCGAAAAGCCCGGGACCCCTGGTTTGAGGGCGCAGATGCCGCGCACCACGACTTCGACCGGCACGCCCGCCTGCGAGGCGCGGTACAGGGAGTCGATGATCTGCTCGTCCACGAGCGAGTTCACCTTCACCCGGATCCGGGCGTCCCAGCCCGAACGGCGATGCTCGATTTCGGCCTGCACCCGTTCCAGGATGCCGGAGCGGATCCCTTGCGGCGCCACCAGCAGCCTTCGGTAGCTGGACCGGCGCCCGTAGCCGGTCAGCGAGTTGAACAGGTCGGTCAGATCGGCCCCGACCTCTTCCGAGGCGGTCAAAAGGCCGAGGTCCTCGTAGATGCGGGCGGTCTTCGGATTGTAGTTCCCGGTGCCGATATGGCAGTACCGCCGGATGTGGCTGCCCTCCCGGCGCACCACGAGGCAGGTTTTGCAGTGGGTCTTCAGGCCGATCAACCCGTAGACGACGTGCACCCCGGCGTGTTCGAGCGCGCGGGCCCATTTGATGTTGGCCTGCTCGTCGAAGCGGGCCTTGATCTCCACGAGCGCGACGACCTGCTTGCCCGCCGCTGCCGCGTCGATGAGCGAGTTCACGATCGGCGAGTCGCCAGAGGTGCGGTAAAGGGTTTGTTTGATCGCGAGCACCTGCGGGTCGGCGGCGGCCTGCTCGATGAACCGCTGCACGCTCGTGGAGAAGGACATGTAGGGGTGGTGGACCAGCACATCTCCTTCGCGCAGCGTCGAGAAGACGCTCTTGGGGGTCTCCCGCTCGGCGAACGCCGGATGGGTGAGGGGCACGAACGCCTTGTCTTTGAGCCCTGGGCGGTCGAGTCCGTAGATCTGCCACAGGCAGGACAGGTCGATCAGTCCTGGCACCTGCACGACCTCGTGCGGATCGACGTCGAGCTCGCGCAACAGCAGTTCGAGCATGTGCTCGCTCATCGTGTTGGAGACCTCGAGGCGCACCGGGGAGCCGAACCGCCGCCTCGCGAGCTCGCGCTCAAGGGCTTGGAGCAAGTCCTCGTCCCGGTCCTCCTCCACCTCGAAGTCGGCGTTGCGAGTCACTCGGAACACATGGTGCTCCACGATGCGCATGCCTTCGAACAGCTCCGTCAGATGCGCGGAGATCAGCTCCTCCATCGGCAGGAGCACGATGTCGTCCAAGGAGCTTTTGACGGTCACGAAGCGGTCGACGTTGTCGGGGACTTTGATGCGCACGAAGTGCTGCCCGCCGCCCGTTTCGTCGTGGATGGTCGCGGCGAGGTTGAGCGAGAGCCCGCTGATGTAGGGGAACGGGTGCGCGGGGTCCACGGCGAGCGGTGTGAGCACGGGGAAGACCTGCTCGCGGAAATAGGCCGAAAGCCGGCCCTGGTCTGTGGCGGAAAGATCAGACCAGGCCACGATCCGAACCGAGTTCTCCGCGAGCGCTGGCGTTATCACATCGAGGAACACGCGGGCGTGGCGGATGGCGAGCTCTTGGGTCCGCGCCGCGATGAGTTCGAGCTGGGCCTTGGGCGAGAGGCCGTCGGCGGAGCGCACCGAGAGGCCGGTTTGATGTCTGCGCTTGAGCCCGGCCACTCGGACCATGTAGAACTCGTCGAGGTTGGAGGCGAAAATAGCGAGGAACTGCACGCGTTCGAGCAAGGGCAGCGAAGCGTCCTCGGCCAGGGCGAGCACACGGGCGTTGAAGTCCAGCCAGCTCAGCTCGCGGTTCAAATAGCGATCCTCGGGCAGGCGCGTCTCTGTCACGGCATCATCATCTCAGACGAGCCCGACTCCGGCGAGGAGGGCCTTCGTGGCGAGGCCCAGGCCGAGTTCGCCCGTCATGCGCAAGTCGTCGGGCACGTCCACGTCGTGGCGCAGGCCCGGCAGCGGTTCCGTGATGGCGGTGGCTCCCGAAGCTTCGTGCCGGGCGGCGGAACCGGGGCCGAAAACAGGGGCGAGCTGCTCCGCCGGATCGGCGGCGATCAGGGCGGTGGTCCCCAGCCCGGCATGGTCGGCGACATAGGACCGCCCGCGCCCCCGCGCCGCGCGCAGCGCCTCCTGCAGCTCCCCGGGGCGAAGCGCCGGCAGGTCGCCGTGCAAAGCGGCCCGCAGCGCGGTGGGGAACTGCTCGCGAGCCCAGGCGTCCCCAGCCCGCAGCGCCGCGTTGAGCCCCCCGCCAGCCCTGCCCGCGCGAGCGCCGCTGGTGGGAGCGGCCCAAGCGCTCTCTGGCTCCGGCTCGTCGAGCACGACCGCGCCGTATGCCCGCGCGAGCGCCCCCGCCTGGGGATCGGCGGTGATGACGGCGACAGCCCGAGTCCACGCCGCTCCTCGGGCGGCTTCGAGGACGTCGGTGAGCATGGCGAGGGTCAATTGGGCGCGCTGCTCGGCGCGCAGCGCTGGGGCGAGCCGGGTTTTCGCTTCCCGCAAGGGTTTGACCGCGATGAGGACCACCGCGTGCGGGGCCGCTGGTCTGGACACGAAAACCATTCTAGGGACATGCGCGCGGCCCGTGGCGCCGAATTCCGCGCCGGGCGGCCCCGGCAGTCTTCTTCCCCGCCGCGTCACGGCAGCCGCGGTCGATTACTCTGAGCAGATGCAGTGCGAGGAGGTGCCGTTGTGACGGCGAAGATCGCGGTGATGGGCGCGGGAGCCTGGGGCACCGCGATGGCGAAAGTGATCGCCGAACTGGAGCACGACGTCCTGCTCTGGTCGCGGCGCGCGGAGCTCGCCGAGTCGATCAACCGGAATCGCGAGAACGCGGAGTATTTGCCCGGCCGGCGCCTCCCCGAAGGAATCGCCGCGACGGCGGACGCGGCTGCTGCCGTCAAAAGCGCGGACATTGTGCTGCTCGCCACCCCGGCGCAGAGCCTGCGGTCGAACTTGCAGGCGTGGGGCGGGGCGGTCAAACCCGGCGCCCTGCTGCTTTCCCTCGCCAAGGGTTTGGAGCGGGGCACGAAGCTGCGCATGACCGAAGTCGTCCAGCAAGTGCTCGGCAAGCCCGTGAGCGAGATAGGGGTTCTTTCCGGGCCGAACCTCGCCCTGGAGGTCGCGGCGGGCCAGCCTTCCGGCGCCGTGGTCGCCTGCTCGCACGAGGAGTCCGCCGCCGCCATGCAAGAGCTGTGCGCGGCGCCCGGCTTCCGGGTGTACACCAATGACGATGTGGTGGGCGTCGAGCTCGCGGGCGTGGTCAAAAACGTCATCGCCCTCGCGTGCGGCATCGCGTCCGGTTCCGGTTACGGGCAGAACACCCTCGCCGTGCTCATCACGAGGGGCCTCGCGGAGATCACCCGGTTGGGCGTGGCCATGGGCGCGAAAGCCGCGACCTTCTCCGGCCTGGCCGGGGTGGGCGACCTCGTGGCCACCTGCACCTCCCCGTTGTCCCGCAACCGCGCGTTCGGCGTGCGGCTCGGCCTTGGCGAGGGGGCGCGCGGGGCGGGAGACGGCCCGCACGGCGTGGTGGAGGGTTTCGCGTGCTGCGGCGCGGTGCGGGAGCTGGCCATCGACCACGGGGTGGAAATGCCGATCACCGAGGCGGTTTTCCAAGTGTGCCACGACGGGATGCCGGTGCGCGAAGCGGTCGAGAACCTCATGGGCAGGAAGATCGGCGCGGAATGACACGGAAAATTTCGGTGCTGGTCCTGTTCGGGGGCGTCAGCGGCGAGCATGAGATCTCGTGCTTGTCCGCCGCGTCCGTCTTGGCGCAGCTGGACCCCAGCCGCTATACGGCGGTTCCGGTCGGCATCACCAAAGAAGGCGACTGGGTGCTCGACAGGCGGTCTCCCGAAGAACTCGGCGACAAAGCCGGGGGGTTGCCCCAAGTGGACCGGACAGCCCCCAGGGTGGCGCTCGCCGTCGGGCGCGCCGGGGCGGGGGAGCTGCGCTTCGTCGGCGGCGAGCTCGCCGCTCAGGTGGACGTGGTGTTCCCCGTGCTGCACGGCCCCTATGGCGAGGACGGCACCGTCCAGGGGCTCTTCGAGCTGGCCAACCTGCCGTATGCGGGGTGCGGGGTTTTCGCGAGCGCGGCCTGCATGGACAAGGCGCATATGAAGGCGTTGCTCCGCGAGGGCGGTCTGCCCGTCGGGCCGTACGCGGTCCTGCGCCCCGGCGACGACGCGGACGCAGCGGCCCTCGGGGAGCGGCTTTCGCTGCCGGTGTTCGTGAAGCCCGCCCGAGGCGGGTCCTCCCTCGGCGTGGTCAAGGTCGACCGCTGGGAAGATCTGCCCCACGCTCTCGCCACTGCCCGGAAATACGACCCGAAGGTGCTCGTGGAGGCGGGAATCGCCGGACGCGAAATCGAGTGCGCCGTGCTCGAATTCCCCGATGGGCGCGTGGCGGCGGGCGCGCTCGGCGAGATCGTGGTGCCCGAGACGTACGACTTCGAGACGAAGTATCTGAACAACACCGCCCAGTTGCAGGTGCCCGCGAAGTTGGACGAGTCAGTGGCGAGCGAAATCCGGGCTTTGGCCGTGCGGGCGTTTCGTGTGATGGACTGCTCGGGGCTCTCCCGGGTGGATTTCTTCCTCACGCAAGACGGCCGCCCCGTCGTCAACGAGCTCAACACCCTGCCGGGTTTCACCACCTCGTCGCTGTACCCGAAGATGTGGGAGCGGGCGGGGCTCGACTATCCCACGCTGTTGTCCACGCTCATCGACACGGCATTTTCGCGCGGCTGCGGCCTGCGTTAGTTCCCGTAGTCCGGGTTTTGCGCGGGCAGGGCTTTGGCGACGGCCTCGGAGACTCCCTGCACCGGGGCGGTCGTGCCGACGCCGGGGTCGTAGCTGAGCCGGATGTAGACCGGGCGGTCCACCGCCACCCAGGTTTGTTCGGCGCGACCGGCTTCGTCGCCGACCCGCAGCCACTTCACCGCGGGCAGGCTCTGGTCTGCGGAAACCTCTTGGAACACGGCGTCTCTGCGCAACTCGTCCGGGCGCGGGACGCCGCAGTGCAGCTCCACCAGCTCGCCTTTGGCCCCGCGCCAGCCCGCCGCGCCCGCTGGCGCGGGGTCGGCGAGCGCGGCCCGGGTGAACGGGCCGAGGCGCTGGGGCAGCTCGCCGAGGAGTTTCCCGCATTCCGGCGAGCCCGCCTGCGGGGCAGGGACGTCGGCCAGCCGCACGACGTTGTCCGGCGCGTCGCGCTGGACCCGTTTCGCCAAAAAGAGCACCACGGCCACAAGCAGGAACGGAAGCACCGCGACGATCACCAGCCGGGTGCGAGCAGCATGCCTCATACCGAGCCAGGGTACAGTGCTGAGCGCACCCTCACAGAGCACCGCAACCCATGACTGAACCATCGCACGCGACGAAGCAGCAGACAGTCGCCGACATCGGCGAGTTCGAACTCATCGCCAGGGTCGCCTACGGCCGTGCGCAGCCGAGCCCGGTCCTGCTCGGGCCGGGGGACGACGCGGCGGTGCTCGCCATCGGCGGCGAACGTCTCGTGGCGTCCACCGACATGCTGGTCGAGGGGCGCCACTTCCGTTTGGACTGGTCGCCGCCTCGGATGGTCGGGCGGAAAGTGATCGCCCAGAACGCCGCGGACATCGCCGCGATGGGCGCCCGGCCGGTGACGTTCCTGATCGGTTTGGGCTGCCCGAAGAGCACGCCGGCGCGCGTGGTGGAAGAGCTGTTCGAGGGATTGTGGGAAGGCGCGCGGGACGTGGGCGCCGCGCTCTCGGGCGGCGACGTGGTGGAGGCCGACCACATTGTCATCAGCGGCGCCGTGCTCGGCGTGACGGATGGGCGTGTCCCGGTCACCAGGAGCGGAGCCGCAGCGGGCCAAGTGGTCGCCATCGCGGGCGAGCTGGGTTGCTCGGCGGCAGGCCAAGCGCTCATCGAGGCAGGATTCACGGTCGAGTCCCTTGAAGCGAAGCTGACCGGGACCGCGGACGAGGCGCGGCGGGCTGGCGCGCTCATCGAGCTGGTCGAACGCCATCAGGCGCCGCGTCCGCCGCTGTGCGAGGGCGTCGTCGCCGCGCGTGCGGGCGCGACCGCGTTGATCGACGTCTCGGACGGCTTGGTCGCCGACCTCCGGCATGTGGCAGAGGCTTCCAACGTCGGGCTGGTGATCGACGTCGGCGCGTTGCGCAGCCCCTGGCAGCTCGATGTCGCGGCGGAGCAGCTTGGCGCTTCGCCGACGAAGTGGCTGCTTTCCGGCGGGGAGGACCATGCCCTCGCGGCGGTCTTTCCCGACGAGGGCGCGGTCCCGCGGTGGTGGACGGCGATCGGCCGGACGGTCTCGTTGGACGAGTCCGGCGGCGAACAGGTCCGGCTGTCGGACGGCTCCGTCGCCGAGCATGTCGGTTGGCGTTCGTTTTAAGGCGCTCGTTCTCACTCGGGAGCCACCGGGCTTTGTCAGCGGCGTTCGGTACTGTTCCCGTATGACTTTGTACGCGCTCGGCGACCTCGTCCCCGATATTCACCCTGAAGCGTTCGTGCATCCCGAAGCGGTGGTCATCGGCGACGTGACTCTTGCGGCGGGGGCTTCGGTGTGGCCGACGGCAGTCCTTCGCGGCGACGCCGGAAAAATTGTCGTGGGGGAGCGCACCAGCGTGCAGGACGGCACGATTGTGCACTGCACCGCCATCCACCCCACGATCATCGGGGAGGACTGCGTGGTCGGGCACAACGCTCATATCGAAGGCGCTCTCATCGGGCGCAACACATTGGTGGCCTCGGGGTCCGTGGTCCTCAACGGCGCGGTCGTCGAAGAGGGGGCGGTCATTGGCGCAGGGGCGGTGGTCTCTCCTGGTGCGAAGATCCCGGCCCGTTCCCTCGCGCTGGGGGTGCCCGCGAAGGTGCGCGAGGGCCACCAGGTCCCCGAGGACCACATCCAGCTCAATGTCGCCGCGTACTTGTACTACTCCCAACAGCACCGCGAGGGTTTGCGGAGGCTTTCGTGAGCGCCCGACCGCTCGCCGAGCTGGTCGAGGCCGGATGGGCGCGAGCATTGGCCCCGGTCGAGGGCCAGGTGCGCCAGATGGGCGAATTCCTCCGCGCCGAGCTCGCCGCCGGACGGTCCTACCTCCCTGAGGGCAAAAATGTGCTGCGCGCCTTCACATACCCGTTCGAGCAGGTGAAAGTCCTCATCGTCGGCCAAGACCCGTACCCGACCCCAGGACACGCGATCGGCCTCTCGTTCGCCGTGGACGAGCACGTCTCGCCATTGCCGAAGAGTCTGCAAAACATCTTTCAAGAGCTCACCGCAGACCTCGGCCTGCCGCGGCCCAAGAACGGCTCGCTCATCGGATGGGCCGAGCGCGGCGTGCTGATGCTCAACAGAGTGCTCACCGTGCGCCCCGGCGAACCTGCTTCGCACCGGGGGAAAGGCTGGGAGGCGGTCACCGAGCAGGCGATCCGCGCGCTCGGCGCGAGGGAGGCCCCGCTCGTCGCGGTCCTGTGGGGCAAAGACGCGGGCACGGCGAAGCAATTCCTGCCCGGCGTGCCGGTGATCGAGTCCGCGCACCCGTCGCCGCTGTCCGCGCATCGGGGCTTCTTCGGCTCGCGCCCGTTCAGCAGGGCGAACCAGCATCTCGTCGATCAGGGCGGGGAGCCGGTGGATTGGGCGCTCTGAATCCTGGGGGCGGGCACGGCGACGCCGTTGTGATCGACCGTTGGGCCCGGATCGCGACCGAGCGCCTCGCCCACGCGCAGCCGCAGATCGACGCGGTGAACGTTTTTCCGGTGGCGGACCACGACACTGGCAAGAACATGCTCGCCACGATGCGCGCAGGTCTGGTCGCGCTCTCCGAGTTCCACCAACGGGGGCCTTGGACGCCCGCCGCCGTCGCGGCGGCTTTGCTGCAGGGGGTGCTCGACGGCGCACGAGGCAATTCCGGAATCATCCTCACCCAGTTCTGGCGGGCGTTCGCGCAGACACTCGCAGATCGGGCGTTGGACGCGGCCGGATACGCCGACGCCCTCGCCCGGTCGGTGGTCTTGGTCCAAGAGGCTGTGGCGGAGCCGGCGGAGGGCACCGCGTGGTCGGTGTTGCGGGCTTCGGCGGAGCGGGCGCATGAGCTTGTGGCCGAGGGGGCGCAGGAACTCGCGGCCGTTCTCGGCCCAGTGACCCAAGCGGCTGTGCTGGCGGTCGCCCGCACGCCGGAGCAGCTTCCGGTGCTGGCTGAGGCCAAAGTGGTGGACGCGGGCGGCCTGGGCCTGCTCTGTGTGCTCGACGCGCTCGCCGAGGCGGTGGACGAGGGGGCGCACGAGCGCGCCGCCGGGCACGAGGCTCCCGCCGCGCGCGCGTCGGCGCCAGACCTGTTCTTCCCGCCCTCGCTGCTGCAGCGGGCAGCCCCGAGCCTGGGCGGGGCACGCCCGGAACCGGCGGCTCCCGCCCCCGGATCAGACGCGCACCAGCATGAGCCCGCGCAGCAGCGCCACGAAGTCGAGTTAGAACTGCTCGACCTGGACGAGGAGGCTTTGGCCGAGCTTCGGGCGCGGCTGACGGCGCTCGGCGATTCTGTGGTGTTGGCCGGGGACGGCTTCCGGCTCAAAGCCCATGTGCACACCGCCGACGCGGGAGCCGCCGTGCTCGCCGGGATACAGGCGGGCCGCGTCGTGGCGGTGCGGATCACCAATCTGCCG